>VMHT01185807.1_pt1 | contig 12926 bp, 24 predicted proteins | sample 4693611 | NCBI WGS metagenome assembly VMHT01 (sample SAMN12280063, study PRJNA550983) | marine metagenome | isolation source: seawater sampled from same location over 5 years 0.02-0.2 micron viral filtrate | place: USA: collected off the coast of southern California halfway between the port... ... | reverse complement strand
GGCGCCTGATGTATAGTCGTAACCTCTGCCTGTTACCGTGTCCTTGATTTTGTCTTGGAAACTGTCGGACGATAAGGTTTGCTGATAGATGCTTGTAACGAAGTCCTTGTATCCTTTTCTGTCTGATTGGAATACATAGCCAATATTGTCGAAGAAAGACATATCAGCAGCCGAACTACCAATGCAACCTATCTCTTCGCTGTGGAAGAAAGCACACTTGATGTTGTCTTTGCGAACAAGCATCTCAAGGCAAATCCACACACCCACCTTGTCATCGCCACCGATACCTGTCTGCTTGTTAGTGTCGCCTGAAAAAGCAAACAATGTGTCGTCTTGCTGATACACTCGGTAGTCAAACATAATGTCGTGTACTGTGTCTGTGTGAGAAACCACACAAGGATAGATGTCTGCCTGACCTTTGGTAACATAGACGTTGTTGTCAATGACCTCGATAGTAGCTTTAGGAACAAGCTTTGATACCGTGTCAGTAATATATTGTATCATCATATCTTCTTTGCCTGAAGAAGATTGAATTGATAATGTATTGCGTAATCTTTTTAGTTCTGTTTTAGTCATAATATAAATGTTTTAGGGTTAATACTTGTGCAAAGATACAAACTTTTTTACAATATGCAAAAGTTTTTTATCTTTTTTTAATAGTTTTCAAAGTAATCTACAACCCTAAAGCTTTCTTGATTTCTTACAGGGTTCATGTTTCTTTGTTCTTTAGTAGGCATACGACCAAACATTAGTTGAAAGCCTACATCTGTGTTAATAATCTTTGGAAGAACAACATAGCTTATTCCGTGTTCATCTTCTTTACATATATTCTGTACTTTATCTCTGCTTCTCATAGTTGTTTCTTTGCCAAGTTAATGATTTTATTACGAGTTGTTGTTGAGCCACTCTCTGCTCAAGGCTTTCTATGCAGTCATCAAACTCCTGCGTGTCTTTAGCTACATAGTAACCTTTGCTGCTGCTACAAAGATACATTAGCTTTCCTGTTACCCTAATGTGTCCGACAATTTTTCTTAATCTTACAGTTGTAAGCTTATAGCTTTTGAGCAGTTCCTTGTCATTTATAGCCTTGCAAATTACCGTTCCGCTTATAGCGTTGTACTTGCCTTTATAGTTGTTCAAACCTTTTATTATCAAAGGCACAACAAATTTTTCTTCATACTCTGTTAGTTCGTATGTTATTGTTTCAAAATCTTTTAACATTACTTCAATCTTTTTGCTTTACTTATAGTAGCATCTATCATCTTCTGACCTTGCTGATGCTTCTGAAAGTCTGTTACTAATTTCTGTTGTCTATTTAGGTTTGCCTTTGCCTTATGTTCTTTCAGCCATATATTCCAATTACGAACATTAACAAAGCCACCATTGTCGGAGTTTCTTATTCCTTGCTCAAAAGCAAAACCAACTTCGTCAATTTCCATTGAGCCATAGTATCTTGACAAATCATCTACAAGAAACTTTGCCATCATTACCACCTGCTGTGTATCAGGTCTTTGACCTAACATCATATAGCACTTGCTTAATAAATCTACACAATCAATATTAAGTTGCTCAAGGTCATTGCCAAACCTATACCATATCTGCTTACTCTTATCCATTGTTAATTATATTTCTTGCTTCTTGCCAAGTGTCAAGAGACTGTTGAACCTTTCCTTTTTGAGATGCTGTTATATTCTTCTCCCAAGTCCTAACAGCAGCCTTCCAATCTTTCATAGGATTTTTACCTACCTTCCAACCATTAGAAGAGTAATAGTCAAAGAACTTCTGTGCATCTACAACATTGTTTCTCTCCAAGCAATACTCTGCAATATCAGTAACTGTTGGTTTCACAAACCTTTTAGCTTTAGCTTTTACTATAACTATATCTTTATCTTTATCTTGTACGGCATCAGGTAGGGTTTGTGAACCCTTCAGATACCCCATAAGATTATATCTTTCTAAAAGCTGTATTACTGATTTATGAACGTTAGAGTTGGGATTTAGTTCGCCATATTGAAAGTCAATGAAGTCAGGTATAAACCACTTATCTCCATTGTCAAATATAACTATCTTGTCAAGAAAAGGTTGTGGCAGCATATCGTAAACGAGTTCGTATCCAACCCTGATTGATGCTACCTCTATATCTACTTCCCATATACCTGCGTGATTGCAGTCATCTAATATATAGAACCATAGAAGCTTGTGTTGAGGTGTTAAATCACGTACAAATCGCTTCTTCCATTTGTCCGTGTCCGTCATTCTTTTTGCCATAATAATTTAATTTAGGGTTAATAAATTCAAATATATAAATAATTTTTTAAAATAGGGGTGCTTTTACACACCCCTACATTATTTAAAATGGTAAGCCATCATCTTCAACAGTTTCTTTTGGCTTATCTTCTGTGGCAGCACCCACGTCAAATCTCCAAACTAAAATGTTGTTATAATAGTTTCCTTCATACAGACGACCTCTGATGTCTATCTTGCAGGTAAGTTCTGTGCCAACAGGTAAAGCCTCAAGCTTCTCTATGTTGTCTTTTACAACTTCCATTTTGATAGTCTGCGGATAATCTCCACCTGTATTCAAAACAAACTCTTTCTTTCTGAAGCCACTTGCAAACTCTTTGGTGTCAAACTTTGCTTCTAATTTTCCTAATAATTCCATAATCAATTCTCTTCTTTAATAGTTTTTAATTCAATTTCAATTTCATTCATTCTCGATGATATTAGCCTTCTTTCAAACTCAAGATGGTCGTACTCTTCTTGTAGTCCTATCATTGAGTTCTCATCAAACACCATATCTCTAATCTTAATGTAACGCTTTATCTCGTTCTTGTCAAAGGTAAGAAAAGCTTCCATCTTCCTTTCGTGATGTATAACTGTTGCGTGATTTGCTCTGAAATGATTTGCAATACTCTTGTACGTTTTCTTAAAGTGTTTCCTTGCAAAAAAGTAGAACATTCGTCTCGCACCAACTATATCCATCTGACGAGAAGTGCTGTGCAGTTCCTGTTCTGTAATATTATAATGCTTACAGACAGCGGCAGACAACACTTTAAATCTATATGTCATACTCATTATCCTTTATTAAATTTAACAAATCTTCTTCCTCTACCTCTTGCTGTTTTGCCAACAGGGATAAATGCTTTATTCTCAACATAGTTGGATTTTCCAAGTATTTGTCAATGGTAGTTCCACTAACACCTGTAATCTCTCCAAACTTTCTTTTTGTAATTCCTTGCGTTCTTACGTACGCTTCAAAATTATTTCTTGCTTTTTTCATAATTTACTATTTTTAATTCAATTCCAAATTCTAATTTATAAGTCTCTGCTATTCTCTCATCACTTTCAAGCATATATAGTTCTACAAATTTTTTTGTATGTCGGTTTTTTTACCCATATCTTTTAATTGCTTTCTTGTGATTGCTACAATAGCACCTTCTTTAGTCATTGCGTGTTTTCTAATTGCCATATCTAAACATTTTTTTAAATTGTTCTCTTGGGTCTTTAGGTATGAAGTCTTCTCTTAACTTGTAAATCAACTCACTCGCTTCATTATAAGTTAAGTGCAACATACCTTCCTCTATGTCCTTAATCTTACGAGGTTCATAGGGAACGCTTGAAAGCAAACCTTCTATTATGGAAATCTGTCCTAAACTTATCGGCTCGTCTTCAAGCAGTTCCTCAATCCAATCCATTACTCTTCAGTTAGCATCTCGTCTTGACCATACAAGCCTTGCTCATAAAAACCTGTTAGCATAAGCACCGCCCTTGACTTTGCACGTTTCTCCGCCATTGCAACAGGAAACTTACCTGCAAGACCCATAGTGTTGTCTGCACTACTCTCTCCAAAGGTTTCTACCTTTGTTTGTCCAATCTCTTTGTTTTTAGTTATATAGGCGGTACATCGCATTACCACCCAATCCCTTTCCATCACTATTGGTTCGTACTCTAAAGATATTCCACGATTGCTTACAATCTTATCAATACCTGTTCTCGTAATAATAACAAACCCACGTTTGTCTTTGTAAACATCTTCTGCAACTAAACCATTTTCTGTGAATAGTCTTCTTAATGTTTCCTTCTTAGTTTCTGATGTAATTTCTGACATAATAATAATTATTTAAGTTTAGTAATTTCGTTTCTAATATCTATAAGGGTTTTGATGTCTGACTTACGAGCATCTATTCTGCCCTGACACCAATTAGCAAGATTTTTTTCTTGCTTCATCATATACTCTACTTCTGACTTCTCGTCATCTTGCATAAACTTTAGAAGCATTTCTATTTTACTATCTAAATAAAATAAAACATCTCCGAGTTTTACCATTTCTACTTTTAATTCTTCCATAATAATTGGGTTTAAATTGTTAATAACTGATGCAAATATACAACAATTATTTTAACTACCAAGAAAAAATTACAAAAATACTAAAAAAATATTACTTAAAAATGATTTTGCTTCCTAAGTCCATAGGAATAAATATAGCAGTTTTTCCACCGTCAAGAACGACACCACAGCCAAGAGTTGGCTTCTTTGGAAAGTTTTTACCATAGCTAAATGCCATAGCATCTACATCAATACCACAACCAACATTCATTCCGAATATCAAGTCGTTTCTTGATGCCATATAATTTACACCGCCAAATGAATGGCAATGTCCTATTACGGTAGATTGTCTATTAGCAGTTGCTCTGTTTACAGCAGCTCTCGCCCCACTACTACCTGTTCCGTGTTCGTACATTACACCATCTATCTCCCAATTCAACTCCCACTTCCAACCTTTTGGTGCTTTCCATATTTCCTCATAAGATTTAAGAAACCTTTTAGGAATACCTGCTGTTGTAGCCTGTCTAAATGGTAAGGCAGAGTGATTACCTACGCAAACCTTAACATCAGGAAATGTAGCATACCACTTTTCCATAGCTTTTTGAGCCTGTTCTGCTTCGCTTTCAGCATTTGGCATATCCGTCAGTTTCTCGTGATAAGACAAGGCTGCGTTATCTACCTCATCTCCAATGTGTATGATGTCAGATATTCCAAATCTGTCAAATACTTCGTAGCAAAAATCTCTGTAATTAGGGTGGCAAAATGGTTCGTGAGTATCGCCTATAATTCCAACACCACCATTGGTTCTGTGGCTCATAATCAACTCGTATTCTTTACGAGATAATCTTGGTCTATACTTTTTCACGGTTGCAATATATAAAATAAAAGTGAGAATACCAAATAAGTACCCTCACTTTCAATAAACCCCTTATTATTATGACTAATAATGAACAAATATAAGTTATTGCACACTATCAATGCAAATTATTTTTAACTTTTTCGTAAGACCTGCCGCCAAAGTATGCGCCAAAGGCTGTTAAACTTAAAAGTTGCCATAAATCTACCCAACTGTCTTTGATTTCTAAATCTACGAAACCAAAATCAACAAGAGTAAAAACAGTAAGTACAACAAGAAGAAATATGAGTGATAACGGTCTAACGGATTTAGTAAGCCAATTACCCTGCATATCTGCTTCCCAACGCTTTGTAACCTCTTTTTGGATATTATAATCATAGTCTAATATTACTTTTTTTATTTCTGCCTTGACAAGTTCTTTTTCTTCTGCTGATGTGTGAAGTTTATCAATAGCGTTACCAACACTATCAACCAAATCTTTTGCACCTGAACTAAATATTTTTCCCAATATACTCATATCCTTATCTTTAACTATATCTTTATCTTTATCTTTATTATATAGGGTACAATATACCCTTTATAAACCCTTAATTAAAAAAATCGTTAGTGTGTTTGTATTCTATAAAAACTTGCTCTCCCTTCAGCAGTTTCTCTGCAATTCTCTTATAAACTCTTTTGTAGGCTTGTGTAGATTTTCCTATAAATCCACCTGTGATTAGTTCATTATTTTCTTGACTGTCTCCAAGAAGTAGGCAGCCGCTTGTGTGTTCATCAGTATTTCCACAATGTATAAGAATATGCTCAAAGTTAGGAACGTTAGTGATATGCAACATACCATCGTGTATATCAGCAAACCTTTCACTATATCTTTTATGAAAACCACCTTCTTTCCTAAATTTAATCTCATACCTTCCGTAAGGTATCATTGTTTCGTGCTTAACCTTTACATCTCTTTGTTCATCTTCCAATGTATAACAAAGAAAGTCGTAGCCAATCCAAGTCTTTTCTAACAACATTCCGTTAGTACTATCAGGGGATATGTTGTAGCGTAATACTACTAATTCCATTATTGCTTTTTGATAAATTCTAATATTATATCAATCTTCTTCATCATCTCATTTATATTGTCTGCTGCTCTTTCGTGATGACGAGAAAACTGATTTTTTACTTCATACAAACTAAATACTAAAAACCTGTATAAAGCATACAAAGCACCTAATAGTAAAACTAATGGCAGACCATAACCCTCTATTAAAGCTAAAATCTCTTCCATTATTTTTTACAAGTTTTACAAGCACCAAAACAAACCTTTGTAAAGGTTAAGTAATATAATATTTTACAAGCTAAATTTTTCATTTATTTATGATGTTTACAGTTTTTATATGTTGCTATATCTTTTTCTAACTCGTGTATTTTATCTTCACACTCGTTAATTATTTTAATCTTTTTCTCCAACCTTTTCTCTAATACAATAATATCTTCATCAAGCTGTGCTATCTGACTGTAAGCTATACCCATTGTGAAGATAATACCAATTATCCAAATAATATTACCAACAGATAGTGTTAAGTCTTTTTGTATCATCTACCCTGACCTCTATATTTTTTTCTATATCCACTCTGACCTTTTGAAGAGTTTTTAGAGTGAACACCCTTTCTTTTTACTTTAGGCTTTGCTAAAAAATTATTTACTATCTTTTTTGCCACTTTTGTAGTCTATAAATCGTTGTGCTGTATATAATATTGATATGCAAAGTAGCACAATCTGTAATATTTGTTCAACCTCTGTGAATGATATAAAAAGTGTAATACTATTCAATCCTAATACGTCTGAATTTTGTGATATTATTTCCTTCATATTATTATGTATATACTACCTCTATGGTAGAGTTAAATCTTGCAATAGTTGATGATGCTGCTGTTGGTTTTAATGTTAATATAAGAACGTCTCCTGCTGAAAAAGAAGCAGAAGTTCCTAAAGATGTTTTTGTGAATGCGTTTGGAGTTGTATTTCCCTCTCCTGTTTCAGAGACAGTAGAGCCTAATTGTGTTAAAGCAAAACCTGATGAACTTTCATCTGTTGGAGTTCCTTTATAAAGCCTTAACTCTACTGTTCTTCCATTTGTCAAAGCTATATAACCTTGAAAATCATTTACATAACCGTCTCTTATACAATATAACGTAGATTGAGCAACAGCATCTTGACCGTCTGCTGTATCTGTTGAAGTTGTGATAACCGTGTCAAAGATGTGATGGCTACCACCTGCAAACGTTGTAGCATATTCATCTGTTGTGTTCTTGCTCAAATAACCACCAACTCTAACAAAGTGCGTGGTTCTCAATCTATCATCTTCCCAAGATATAGAACCATTTTCGTCTTTAGTTAAAACAGTATTGTTTGCTGCTGTACTAAAATCCTTTGGCACGTGAAGTTGTGCGTTATCTAAACTACTATGTTCGTTACTTGCCATTATATACTTGCTACTAAAATTTCTACATCAACATCTTCAGACAAAGGGTCAACCAATATGCTTTCTAAATCAGTCAAAGCTGTTACAACAGTTGCTGAATCATCATCAACATTAATACCATCGTGTATAGTGTATAATAAAAAGTTTTGACCTGCACCTAACAAATGAGTAGACGAGCTATTAGCTGTACCATTTTCTGCACCTGATATTTGTAAAGAAAGATTTACAGGATTGGTGTCGTCTAAATTAGTAACTCTTATGTATTTTACATTTTCTAAATCAATAGCGTTATCAGAAGTGTTTGTTGCTGTTTGAAATGTAGCTATCGTGCAATCAGTATCATCAACACATCTTACAATTCTTTTGTAAACTTCTTTGATGTTTGCAATCTCCAAGTTTTTAGTTCCACCATATTGCGTTCCACCTAAGGATATAGTTTCAGTAAGCGTAACGGTTAATGTTGAAGGTGTAATCGTTGTTGCCATATTATTTCTTTATTAGTTTTATTTCTGTTATTAAATCTTCCTTCATTATGTTCAAGAAATCAAGCAGTTTCTTGTTATCTACCTTGTTATAACCCTGCTTCTTGTGTTCTTTACCACACATATAAGAGCCATCAGGCATACGGTGTTCCCAACCGTCAGGGCACTTAGGATTTTTTCTTGCGTTCTCTGTTTTCTTTAACGCTTTCTTTTGAGGGTGGTTGTCAGGAAGCAAGTCAGTATCGTGGATACCACCTTGAAAACGACCTTTTTTCATCACAAAAAGGAAAGAATTTACACGAGCATACGCCCATTGCTCTTCAGATTTTACATTTGGTCTAACTGATTTTCTGTTAGTTCTGTAAGCACCGATGCCCCTATCAAATACTTTCTCTAATTTTTTGTAAGTAACTTTTGCGTTCCAATCTACCTTTAGGTCTTTTACTTCTTCGTTATGCTTTTCTACCTTACCCTCCAGACCTTTCTTAACTGTCGGACTAACATTCTTTGGCTCTTTTCTTCCTTCTAATTTTTTAGTCAATTCAAGAATAACATCTTTCATTCCTTGCATACCCAAGTTTCCAATAACTCCCCACTTAATCTGTGCAACAACTCCTGCTACATTAGATAGGTTTGGCTCTGCATCTCCCTTAAACTTTTGACCATCTCTAAAATGTCTTTTCGCCCAACTCTCTCTTTCTTTTATCCAAGCTCTAATGGCTTCTGTATCCTCTCCCTTTCTTGCTCTACCCCAAAGCATAAAGGCTTCATTGCCACGAATATTGCCACCTGCCTTCCATATCTTCGGCTGTTGCTCTTTTAGATTTTTAGCAAACTCATAGCTAAATTGCTTTTCTTCGCTGTTTCGCAAAGAAATCTTTTTGTCGTCTCCTTTTTTTGGGAAGTTTGTAGCCATTAGTAAAATATTATTCCGTTCATTTTTTTTGCTAAATCTCCATCATTAGGCGTGGCATAGTCGCCATCTTTACCATATAATGGATAATCATTTGTTTGGTCTTCGTGTATGATATATGCAATCATATCATCACTCATAACTTGAGCCTTTCTAAAAGTGTCCGACTTCATTTGATTGAATTGCTCTACATTTGCAGGATTGCTAAACTCCGATACATTTACAACAAGACCTGCTGACGTTGTATTGTACTGTATCTCGTTCATAACCTCAAACCTTGCATACCAACACAAAGCAGGTTTTAAGTAATAAGTCATTAGAGTAGTATTAGCAGTAGTAAGAGTACCATTATGATTTTGAGTTTTTAACTCTTCATACATATCCAAACCTAATATTGGCTTGATGTGTGCAAGTTCAGCAATAGTAATAAGTTCATCTGAAATCAAGGCTTGGTCTGTTGCTTGATTTGTAAATGATTTAGTTATTACCTCTGATGCTGTAACAAGCGTGTTGTATTGTCTTACGTTAGCCATCTATATCTCTATTTTGTCGTTCTACTCTAATTGTTTGTCTATCCGATATTAGCAACTCTCCGTCAGGTATCTCTCCTAAATCCTTATTAAGCATTGCTCTTTGTTCGTTTATTGTAAGAACTTGTTTAGGGTCTATGTCGGACAAGAAAGAAATAGGCGGCTGATAAACAACCTGCAAGTCATCTGTATCCATACCTGTTTCCGTAGCTAAAACCTTTTTGATTGGCTCTAAAAGAATGTTTGTAGTATCTTTTATTACCGTACTCATAGCAAGGTCATAAGCTATTCTAATCTCACTACCTGTGTTGTTCATCTTTCCTGATGAAATAATACCACTCAATGCAGGTTGCCATCTGTGAGCAGTAATAATGTTTTGGTCTGTAAGCTTCTGTAAATCCAAAAAGTCTCCATCTTCCTTGTTGTTAATTATCTGAACGTCAGTACCTCTACTGTCATCTCCATTCTTAACAAGGAATAAAATCTTTGAATTGTTTCCACTTCCTGTAAGTGTATCTTTTGCTGCTTCAACAAACTTCTCTGCCTCTGCTTCTCCAAAATCTCCGTTTACAGTAACAATGGCTGAAGGACTAAATCCATTCTTAAAAGCTGTGTGATTAAATTTTCCTATTTCATAATCAATAGCTATATGCTCAAGTGCAGCTACATAGTCAGGTAAACCATAATAGTTAAAAGTACTTTCATAATCTTTGTAATGTATTATGAATTTACTTGAGGCTACATTTGGATAAATAGGAATTACCTGCTTCTTTTCAGGATATTTTTTGTAGTTTATCCAATCAGGGTGGAAGCAAACACTCTTTTTGTTTTTACTTAATCTTGCAGTAGATGCGTCTTTATGATAAAAGTTTACACCACCATCATACATCACTCCCTCAAGAAATGCGTTGCCATAAGTAAAGTAGTCATCTGCTAACTTTTTAAAAACATCTTTTAATGTTTCTCCGTTTGCATTGACATCTTTAATGTATTCAGATAAAGCCTCGTTATCTGTTACAAATCCTTCCCCTGTTGTGAAAGTAGTCTTTTGTGCTAATACAGAACGATGTGTAGATGATTGTCTTTTTAGTTCTGCAAGATATTGAGGAAATAAGTTGTCTTTTCCAAAAGGTATATAGTGTTCTCTTAATCTCTCAATGTCCGACACCTCAACCCCAATTTCTGGAGTTTGTAGGTTTACAAAAGCATACTTTGTTTCAAAGCTATTCTTTGTCTGCAAGTTTGGAACTTGAGACTTTTGATTTTTTCGCTTTTGGCTCTGCTTTTTTCTTTGGTGCTGCATCTTCTACTTTTTCTACATAGTCATTGTCGCCCATTTCATAAACAGCTTTTAGCTGCTCTTGAGTAGCTTCTGACCAATTAAATTTAAGTCCGCCTTTAAAAAAGACACGACCTTCTTTTATTCTTGATTTATACATAGCGTAAATATATAAAAAAGATGAGAAGGTGCAAAAATATTGCACCAACTCTATCTTTATTAGTTATTATGATATGGTCATACCACCCAAGCCATCAGTTGGTAAAGTAAATGTACCTGTAAACTCTCTTACGAGTTCGCCTGATTGTGCTGTTAAAGTAACTGTCAAACCATTGTCATCTCCCAAAGCAGAACCTGTTCCACCCTCAACTGATGAGAATGTAGCATACATTTGCTGATTTGAGATGTCATCTTCAAGTTTAAACGCTTCAGAAACACCAATGATGTAAACCTTACCTGCGTAAGATTGACCCCAAACAATTAAGTTTTCATTTCTTAAACTTTCGATTGCTGATAGGTGTGCTGTTGAAACATTAGGAACGTAAAATGAAACTGTGTGTTCAAATAAAATAGTTCCACCGTCTTTAGAACCACTTGTTGATAAAGCACCTGTGCCTTCTTGCAAATCAAACAAGACAGCATTACCCACTCCACCTATTGCAGATACAGCGTGTTGTCCTGTTGCATTGTTAAAAGTAACATTTGTCGCATCATCAAAAGTAGTTATAGCTACATATTGTAAACCACCTCTAACTTCATAGTCAGCAGCAGCTATTGATAAATGTTCTATACTCATTTCTTTTTTTCTTTAATAGTTAATTATTATGATGCTTATGCTTTAGCAATAGTAATAGTTCCTGCCGAACTATCTATATCTAAAGTAGATGACAAGCTTCTTACCAACTCTCCTGAAGTACAAGTTAATGTAACTGTTACTCCGTTATCGTCTCCTAAAGCTGCACCTGTGTTCACTTCTACACTTGATAGTCTTGCATAATGTTTTACGTTAAAATCGTCTGAATTATCCTTGTATTTGTCAGAAGCACCCATAACGAGTTTTTCTCCACTAAACATTTGGATAATCGCAACGCATTGCTCGTTACCAATTTTCTCGATTGCAGATAAGGTATCATCTTTCACATTAGGTGCAAAGAATGTTAAAGTTTGTTCGTACATAATTGTAGAACCATCTTTAGAACCTGTTTGTGTTAAAGAAGCAGAACCCTGTCTTGCCTCTAAAAGATGAAACACTATATTAGAACCTGCTGATGCTTGTTGCAAGTTGCAAGAATGATTTCCTGCTGAACTTGTGAAAACAGTCTGTCCTGTATAGTTTCCCCCTGCTATATCAGAAAACTCGGTAATGCCAATATATTGAACTCCACCTCTAACGTGAAAGTCTGAAGCAGCTAAAGCTAATTTTTCTATTGCCATTTTTAAGTTTTATTTATAGGTTAAAAATTAGGGGGTGTATTTCAACCCCCATAATTTAGTCAATTATTAGTATCCTGTTCCTGACATTGCGTTAGGAGTGTAATACACAGCTAACTTGCCATCTTTTAAGGCACAACCAACAGAGTAAGCAACTCTAAAACGATACTCTTTGTTATCGTTAGAATACCATTGCTCAACAGAGTTGTTGTCAAAGTCAGTAGCTACAACGAAAGCATCTTTTGTTGTTAGCATTGCTCTGTGAGTTTCATTTACACTTGTGCAACCATTGATAGCGGTAGCACTTGCTGCTGCACCTGAAATAGCAGCGTCCCAATCTCTACGAACAACGATAGGAATACCTCTGTAAGTAAGTTGTGGAACACCATTTACCATAGCACCATAACCTGCTGCTGCAAAGTTGTTGTTTTCCAAGTCAGAAGCCATATAGTCATCAGCGATATCTCCTGAAACGAAGAAAACGTGATTTCCTGCTTCTAATAATTCAGCAGATGCACTATCATAAAGACCTTGCATAATCTTCTTACCATTAGTAGCAACTAAAGTAGCATCATCAGCTTGTGTAGCCAATCCTGCATACTCTCTTGTAATTGCAGTAGCTGAAGCATTGAAAGCAGC
>VMHT01104611.1_pt1 | contig 12927 bp, 10 predicted proteins | sample 4693611 | NCBI WGS metagenome assembly VMHT01 (sample SAMN12280063, study PRJNA550983) | marine metagenome | isolation source: seawater sampled from same location over 5 years 0.02-0.2 micron viral filtrate | place: USA: collected off the coast of southern California halfway between the port... ... | reverse complement strand
GTTTTTTTATTTAAATGATCTAGGTACACTTCGTACTTAACACCTTCATCAATCTCAAGCTGTCGTCTTAATTTATTTATATTCATTTGCTCACTCCCTTAGTCTTTTCAAATGTTCTTAATCCACCTAACCCAAGCATACCCATCAATACAGTTAACAAACTGCTCATGTCAAAAGCAGGTAGTGGTGGTATATCTATACCCAACAAAGCTACACCAAACAAGATACAAGGAGTTAAAATAAAATGATACAGCAGTGCAATGCCACATACCCACCCAACAAAAGGTCGCCACCCACCTTTAAACACAGAACCAGATTGTGCTTCTGCTAAGTTCACCTGCACCTGAGCAAGAGCCAACTGCTGCGCATGAGTATCAGCCATTGTTGCTAACTCATGTGCAAGCTTTGCTTTCTGATCTTTATCTTCCACAAACTTATCAAGCAGACCAGTAACAGGACCAATTAGATTTGCAACTATACTCATTCTTTTTTTCCACTTCCTAGAAACACAGCAAACGCACCAGTTAATGCACCTGTCATAACAGATGGCAATGCTGCTTGCTCAAGCGATGGATCAGGCAGAGAAATAAACCACTCAATAACTCTATATGTCATTACAATAAGTGACAACATAATAAGTCTAGGTATAATTCTCCACTTGTCTAAATGTTCTGGTGTCATTTAATTAACATCCAATAAGGTTCATTTGTTATAGAATCTAGGTAGCTGAGAAGAAGCAAAGATAATGTAAAAAAAATTATAACTTTGTTTGGTATAATCATTCATCATATTATTTATACTTCATTGCAAAAAGATACATAAGATAACCACCACCACCAGTTATAGCTATAGAAACAATCCACCCAATCGCATTTACAATTTGATTTTTTCTTTTTGTAGCTAAATATCTACCTTCTTTTTCTTTTTCTTTAGCTCGTTTACGAAACTCATTAAACTTTGCAACTCCCTTGCTTCCTCTGGTCTGCCAGATAAGCTCCATTAATTGCTTCTCGTAGTCTAATGCTTTCTCATAGGCTATATAATCGGAGAGAGGATCACCTTTTTTACCTGACTTCTGTGCTTCTTTAGCTCCATCAATAAAGGAAAAAAGATTATTAATATCCTTCCCCATAGTATGAAGTTCTTTCCCCATACTAATACCTTTTTTGATAGCACCAAAAGCTAAGAGTGCAGCAGAAATTGGTTCCATTTTTTAACCTTTAATTACCAAACTTAAAAGCAAAACTATTGTCGTGCCTGCACTACCTATCAACACCATTTCAAGGCGTTTGACACGACTAATTATTTCTAGCCATCTCTCTTCACTGACAGCTTTGTGCGTGTCTAACGCAGCTTTAAGTTCAAGCACTTTCATTTAATTAGCTACTGCTTTCTCAACTTCTTCTGGCTCAACGCTTTTAATAAGTGCATTAGTAAAACCTTGCAAGCTGACTTCAAATATTTGCAGTTCTGCTTTTAAACTGTTAGCTTTTGCTTGGCAGACTTTAATCTGATTAATGATATGCTTTTGTTCATTTGACATAGTATCTACGTCATGTTCTGTACCATTAATTGAAATTACATTTGTTTGTTCTTCTGTCATTATGCGTCATCCCTCGCTTTACGATTTTTGTAATCACTCCTAGCTACTACAAGAGATATGAAGTCAGCTTGGTTGCTAGGTATACTGTCAGTAAAACTTTCGTCATTCATTAACTTTGTAGTCCACTCCTGTTGCATACGCTTCCAACAGTTGTTTATTTTTCCTGTAACTGCATCTGCAATCCAAGCATCTACGCCTGACATATCTGTATCTGTATATAAATCGTTAGATAATATCTTCTGTTGGTCATCTGTTAGTGTGACTGTGTAAGTATGATTTGCCATATTTAAAACTCCTTTATGTTTTGCTTATTTCAGCGTTGGATTATTAACCTAATAGGTATCCCATAAAATACGAATTAGCATCTATGTCCGTTTGTGCAGTTCCTGCGTCTACATAATATTCAACATTTGCTGTATCATTTGCATCCATATCAGCTACCACAGTTAAATTAGCATTATAATAAAGAGTATCTGAATCGCCAAAATCAGGGTCAAATCTATATTGATAACCCACATTTGAAGTAAAAATAATAAAATCATACGAGTTTGTAGCGGTATCAATATTTTCTAATCTTAATGTAAAAGATAATACATATTTACCTGTGACTGGTGCAGTAAAAACTCCAGTACTAGCATTATAATCTGAATTTTGGTCAAATCTTTCTGAGCCAAAAACAACGTGTGTATTATCTGAACCGCCTATAGTTAAATTTTGAATATCACTATCAACTCTAGCTGAAAACGCAGGTTGTAGTACCTTGGTGACTGCACCTGTTGAGTCAATTTTTAAAGCCTGAGTTCCTGCTGTAGCAATTAGCATTGAGTCAGAAGGATGATCGTATTCAATCATACCCCTTTGAGGACTTGATGTATTATCTGAAAAACAAAATCTACCACCTGAATCAGTACCACTAACAATCGTCATTCCATTATTGCCAGATGTTGTGCCTACGACAAGATTGTCAATCAAAGAACCAAACGCTTCTGGGTCTGTATTTCCAATACCTACATTACCTCCACTGGTAATACGCATACGCTCTCCAACATTTCCACCAGAATTAGTCACAAAATTGATAGCTTTGTTTGCTTGGATTGCTCGTATTTGAAGGTTATTATTACCACTATCGTTGGAAATTAAAGCAATGCCTGCCCCTGCTTGGTCAATGTAAAATCCAGTAGTCGTATCAACCATAACATACCCACCACTATCAATAGTTAAGTTGCTACTTGCATCAATCTCTGAACCATCAATGGTGATAGTGTCTACTGCTAGGCTTGGAGCAGATAAAGCACCAGTAACGGTAAGATTTCCATTTGACGCAAGCGTCATCTTAGTCGTCGCTGCTTCTGATACACCAAGTTTAAAAAGCATTTGTGTTGGATTAGCAGATGCAGAAAATGTACCTTCAGCAGTACACTCAATAGCACCTGACATAGCAGTACCATCTGGTGCTTCTTCACCTGTGGCAGACCATTGAATTGAACCTAAAGAATCATCAGCAACAACTGTAGTTTCACTGGTAGTAAGGTAAAGAATACCACCATTTGTGACAGCAGATTGGACTGCACCAAGAACTTGTAGAGTATTAGTTCCTGTTGGTATTCTTGCAACCACTGTTCCTGTATCATTGATCAAACTAACATCTGAACTAGAGCCTTGACCCATTAACAGTAAGCCATCAGCACTAGCATAACCTACTTGTGCTTTATCAGATGAAAGATCGCCAGAGCTTACAGCACTTGATAAATTTAATCTTCCTACGCCTACTTCACCTGTAGCTGTAAGATTACGAAATGATGAAATATCTCGATTTGTATCAACAACAACAGCTTTACTTGCTGCAACTGTACCTGCTGTTACTCCATCAATAGCTTCTAAATCATTTTCATTTATGTCAGCACTACCAATAACAAACGAACCTGCTGTAATCGCACCAGACGCAGTAACAGATGTAATGTTTGGACTAGCACCTGACCCTGCTAATGTAGCCATGTCAGCAATTACAGAGGATGTAGCAAGAAGGTTTAAATCTTCAACAATAGCAGAAGTTGCAAGTAAGTTTAAATCAGTAACAATGTCAGATGTAGCAAGCGTGTTTAAGTCACTTACAATATCGCTTGTTGCTAGTGTATTTAAATCAGATATAAAATCTGAAGTAACTGCTGCCATATCAGTAACAAAATCACTTGTAACAAGATTCATTTTTGTAACAAATGTGCTATCAATTAATGCCATATCAGCTGCAAAATCAGAAGTAATAAGAGATGCTTTTCCTGCAACAGTTGTCACATTAGATGAAATACCTGCTACTGTAGTTACATTGCTAGATATACCTGCAACAGTTGTTACATTACCATGAATACCTGCAACAGTTGTAACATTCGCAGATATACCTGCTACTGTATTTATATTTGCTGTTATAGCTGAGAGAGAATTAACATTTGCAATAGTTGGTCCTGCTTCTACTGCACCTGTACTTGCATTAAATCCAAGCACAGTTCCCAATCGTGCAGCTTTTAATGGTAACTCCATACTAACAGCACTATCGTCATCTTGTAATCTAACTGAACGAGTAATAGTATCATTAAGGTCAGCTTGTATAGCTACAAATCTATCAAGCTCAGTATTCAATGTACCAACAGCAAATGCACCAGATACAGGAAAGTCAGTTGTTCTTTCTAAAGCTATCCCTCTAGTAATAACAACAGTCGATCCACCACTTGCACCTGTAACAGACATAGAAATAGAACCAGTAGAACCATCCCCACCTGTCACACTGTAGTGAGTGGTAAGCGTTTTCTTTGTACCATCAACATAAACATTTAAATCTGCATCTGCAAAAAATTCAAATGAAACTGTAAATGATGTTTGTGTTGCTCCCTCTGAAACAGAATACGAAACTCGAGGGGTATTATCTGATACACTTATTGTCATAGCTTAATCCACATTCCTATCTATTGAGTTGCTAATATCATACACATACTGTTTCCACCAAGGGATTCGTGCAAAAGGTAGTTGCCTCATTAGACCTTTAAGTGCATTTCCCCTATCACCTTCTATAAATTGATACGCACCTTCTGAATAATCTAGTTCTTTATCAAAAGCAAGTTCAAATGAGTTATTTGCAAAATCAAAGAAATAAGATGGTCCTGCTCCTGACAAGCCAATTACGTTTTCTAAACCTCTATCATCAACATTATATTTAGGTTTTAATAATCCACCACTTATATCAGGACCACCTACACCTAAAGATGTGTGCATAGCTTCATAATATAAGCCTGAATATAAAGGCATAATTCCTGAATAATCAAAAGAGCGCATCATTTTATCATTTGTTTCTAGTTTATCCCAAACATAACCTCCACCAAAAACATTTGTTCTTAAATAATTGCCATAATATGCTAACCCCATTGCTGTTGCAGCAGCCATAGCTCTATTCTTACCTTGTCCAGATGAAAAAGCATTTTGTACTTTATTTACAGAAGCTAAAGAATAAGAATAAAATTGAAATGGTAATCCAAGAAAAGCATTTTCTAATCGTGCATAGCCTTTAACTCTAGCATCTTCTTTAAGTCCAGGAAAAAATCTAGCGTATTTCATTTTTAAATGCACAACACCATCAACTAATATTGGTTTATCAGCAGGAGTACCCATCATAATAGTATTCATTACATTAGAAGCATGAGCAGAACGAAACTTTTGTATTAATGAATCATTTTTCCAAGCTTCTGTATTAGCAAAATACAAACCTCGATCAGAAACCTCTATAGTTTTTTCATCAACTAATTGTTTTATTTTACGAGCATCAACACCATCAATACCATACACAGATAAGTACGTTCGTTCCGATGCTGTTGCTGTTTTATTAGCAAGCTTTAACGCTGTATCAATAATTGTATGCTGAGAAGTAATACCTGACCATTGTTTTAAAGCATTTGTAATTGGTGCTAAACCATTTAAAGTATAAAAAGCGTTTCTTGTTGCATTACCTGCTCTTTCCCAAGCACCAGATGCTAAAGGATTAATAGTAACATCATCAACTAATCTCATGTGTGTTGTGCCAAGAATAATATCTAAAGCCTCACCTGATAATATTATTTCTCTAGCTTGCCGACCTGCTGTTTGACCTTTAATTGCTGCATCTACACCTGTCATTAAGCCTTTAAATGTATTTTTATATCCATTTTCAAATATAATTTTAGCAGGTTCAGATATTGCAGCTATACCTGCACTTCCTAAATAATTTAATTGAGCAGCCGTTCGTAATACTCTAGCAATCCTTTGATTTAAACGATCTGGATTTTTTAAAACTGAACCAACTACTCTATCGTAGAGATGGGTAAAGTCTTTTACATAACTATTCATTTCTTCTCTTGATACTTTTGCATTGACAGAAGCATCTTTAATTTCAGCAACAATATCTTTATAAGTTTTACCACCAAACTTTAAATTAAATTCATAAGCAGGACCAGTACGAGCAACATAAGCAGCCATTGTTGCTAATGGATTTGTTTCAATAAAATCAAATAATTTACCTGATGAAGATTGAAAATTATTAGGTATTTCAACAGTTCTATGACGAAAATGTTTTGATTTACCCATTCCATAAAAAGCATTCTCAGGTGCAATTATATCATCTTGACCAATAATTGTATCTGTTATTGCTTTTACTTTTGTTTGGATTTCAGAATCTTGAAGTCTTTTAGTTGTATATGAACCATCTTTATTAGCTTCAACAATATTTCTTCCTTTATTGCTACTATACCATTCTGTTAAAATACGCTCAAATTTTGCTCTATCTTTCATAATTCTATTTTTATTCCAAAATCGAGGTTGAAAAACTTCTTCATTTGGAGGCATAACTTTAGGTTGTGCTAGTGAATCATCAATATTTTTTATTCGTGTTTGTAAATCAGGTATAATATCATCATTTAAATCATTTAAATATTGCAGTTGTTTATCAGTTAATCCTTTTGATTTTTGTTCTTTAAGTAAACTATCTCTTGTAGTTTTATATTGATCTAATCGAGATTCTAAATCTATTTTTTTACCTTTATAAAATACATCATCTCCAATTAAACCTGATTCTCGTAATCTTTTTTCCCATTTATCATAAAAATTATCTAAGAGTTGCATAGCTTGATTTTGAAAATCACTATCAGATTTTACCTTATTCATTCTTTGTTCATTTACATTTAAAGCCCAATCAGAAAAACTAACATCTTTAGCTTTTGTTTGCTTACCCATGCGTGTCATTTTATTCATGCCATCAGTAACATTATAAGTAAGAAAACGAGTAAGATTCTTTTCACCATCTTTAGCCCATAAATCTTGTAACTTCATATAAACATCAGCTACTTCTCCTTTATATGGAAACTGTTTCATATAAACAGACTGGCCTAAACTTACACCTTCTTTATTTAAATTAGTTATAAATCCACCATCTTGAGCTAAATCCAAACCAAACATCTTTACTTTATTTGGAGCATTACTATTTACCAATGTTTTAAGAGGGGTAAACACAAGACGATTAAATGGTGATTTTGTCCAAACATTTTCATCTTGTTTTATAGGAACAAGACCACCATCTATATCTTCCATATAGCGCAAATCATTTTCTAATTTTAATTCAAAATATTGATTGTCAGTTAAAGATAAATCTTGTTCTGCTTTTTGTTTTGTATTTAATACATCTTGTTCTTGTTTAGAAAATAATTTAAATGCTTCTTCATTTTTTTTATCTAATTTTGTTTTAATTGTTTTATATGTTTTTACATCTTGTTTTAAAGTAGAACCTTTAAAATCAAAATCAGTATTAGCTAAATCTTTTTGAATTTTTGCAATTTGAAATACACCATTGCTATCTTTCCAATTTGATAATCGAACACTAAATGCTCTGTATTTAACAACAATATCTTGAAATTGTTTTAATAATTTACGTTCTGTAATATTTAAACCATCAAGTTCTTTATGTAATTTTTTTAACTTTGAGTCTTTTAATGCAGGACTTTCTACAAAGTTTCTTATTTTTTCTACTTCTACATTTTTTGTTTCAAGTATATTTTGTTTTTGTGTTCTTTGTTTATCAATTTTATTTAATTCTTTTGTTAAGTTTTCTGTTGATAATTTACCAAATTGTCTTTGAGTTCTAGGAACACGTTGATTAAATTCTTCTCTTGTTAATGTTGTTTTTTCTATAGCAAAATTTTTAGCATCTCGTTCTAATTGTTTTTTGGCTGTTTCTATTTTTACACGCTCTTTAGGTGTATATTTTAAAAAAGAAGCAGCACCACCAAGAACAAAACCAGAAGCTAGACCTAATCCAATATTTGCAGGAACTTCATACTTTTGATTTGTAGGATCAAAGGGCGCTCTCATAGCTTCTTGACCTGCTGTAATTGCACCAACACCTAATCCTACTCGTGTAGCAGAGCGTAGAAAACCAATACTAGGTCCACCAAAGGGTAAAGCAACTAAATTAATTGGATCAAATATACCTGCTACAATTTGTTTAGTTATAGATGCACGACCAAGTATTTCGCGAGCTTTATTAGATGTATCTATTTGATTTTTTAATTTAGCAAAATGTTCTGGATTAGCAGAGTTTTCAATAAGAAATCTTTTATGTTCTTCATAACCTGTAAAATCTTCATCAAAAGGATTGTAATCTTCATCACGATAAATTGTACCATCTTCACCATAATCTAAATAGTTTTTTAAAGTATATGTTAATGGTGCATATTGATGTTTTATTTGAGCATTAAATGTTTCAAATAATGTTGGATCATCTGGTGGAAATAAATCATCAGGTAAAGGTAAATAATTTTTATTGCTATATAAACTTGTAACCATTATCTAGCTGCACCTCGTCTTGATCCACGCAATAATTGTTCAATGCCTTCTTCAATTCGTTTTACTTCTGCATCAAATTCTTTTTGTCTTTCTTCTCTTGATTTTTTATACTCATCAATATCAATGCCTAATTTTTCCATTGTATCTTCTGCATCAATCATCATTAATGGACTAATCATTGATGTATTTTTTTCAAAATCTTGAACAGCTTCAACATCTGTTTTATTTGAATTATCAAAAGTACGAAATGCTCCTTTACTTCTACCTGTTGCTGTTTCTTTTCTTTCTTCTAATACTTCTTCTTTACTCATAAGAATTTTAAATTCATCTTCAATATCAATCATTAAATCTTTACCATCATTAGTTCTAAATTCACTCATTGAATATGAAATAGGTTGCATTAATCCAACAGAATCACCTTCACCTGCATCATCACTCATATAAATAGGTTCTAAATCTTCATCTACTAAAATAAAAGTTGGCTCTTTATTAAATGAAGCAAAAGTGTATATGTAAGCACGCTCAAAATTTTCTCCTAATGGACCATTAAGAATATATTTTTTTCCATTTGCTTCTATTGCTCTTGTACTTAAATCTAATTGCATTTTCTCAAGAGCTTTTAATCTTTGTTTATTAGGTAAAGAATTTAAAGAACCTAATATTTTTGATCTATTTTTTTTATTTGGCAATTCACCACTCATTCCAATTTGAAATGGATGAGGTGCTAAAAAAGTTTGTTTATATCTTTGATCTACAAATTTTTCTAAATCTTTTACAGTTATATTTTGTAATTCTGTATCATCACCTTTTAAATAATAAGTTGATAAATAATTTAATATTGGTTTAAAATATCTTGTTGCATCATCAAGATTATTATTATCATCAATTTGATTTTTTATAAAATCTTCAATAGTTAAACCATCAGATAATTTTTCAAATTCTTTATTAAATACACCTATATTCGACTTTCCTACTCTTCTATCTAAATTTTGCATAACTTTATATGTTTTTTCAGGATCACCTAAAGCATTTTCAATATTTAAAACTGCTAATAAAGTTTGTAATTTAGTTTTATAAAATTTATTTTCTTCTTCATTCTCACTTAATTTAAAATTTCTTTCAGGAGAAAAAATATTATTTACAAAAATTTGTTCTTCAAAAGCAATATCTGGAGCATTAGTTATTTGATCTACCTCAGATAAAACTTGTACAGCCATAGCTTTCTTTTCTGGGTCATCAAAAAGATTTGGATTATTTATAATATCTATAATTGTATCTCTATTATTTTGTGAAAGTCCAACATCATTAACAATTTGTTCTGATAAATTTTTTCTTTCTTCGTTAGTTAAACCTGTTCTTAAATCTGGTTGATGAGAATTTAAGTTTATTGCAAAATTTTTATCATCTTTTAATTGTTGAGAAACAGTATTTAATCGTTCACCTAATAAATTTGTTTTATTTAAACTTTTTCCTATTTCTTCAATTTTTATTTTTTTATTTGTTAAAGAAGAAGAACCAACTGAAACTCTTAAATCTTGACCTAATCCACTTCTATCTCTTATATCTGAATGAATAGCTAATTCTGTAAACTCTTCTTTAAATTCTGGTATTTCATTTAATAATTGATTAATATTTACTCTGCCTTCAAGATATTTTTGATATGAATTTAATTGTTCAAAACTTAAAACTCCTTCCATTTTTAATCTTTGATGAATAGCTATTGCATAACCAATATCTATTTTTTGTTCTTCTTTTATTCTTTGATCTTCATTAGCAAATAAAGATAATCTTTCTGTTTTTAAATTTTTAAAAAAATCTTTAGTTTGTTGAAAAGGTGTAATATCTCCAGATTCGTTTGTTAAAACAGATAAATTTTGACCCTGTATAATATCATTTGTTATATTATTTGATAAAACTGCTTGAGAATTATTAAACTCAGTTATTGCTCTTTGTTCTCTAAGAATAAGTTCATTATCTTGTATTGATCTTATTGCTGCATTTTCTATAAAAGTACGATACTCTCCTTGAGCATTACCAAGTTCATTAATATATGTTTCTGCAAAATTCTGTGTTGCTTTTACAAATTCATCTGCACCGTTAGGCATTGTTTTATATTTACGTTTTAATATACCCACACGATATTTAATATCTTGTTCAATAGCATTTGCATGATTTTGTTTAATAAGTGCAGTATGTCGTTCTCTTTGATTTGCACCCATACCTGTTAAATATTTAAAATTTAATAACTCAGGCGCACCTGTTTCATCATCCATTGCTGTAAGTTGCGATATTGTATATTCACCAACCATTTTGTCGGTTTGTTTTTGCATATCTTTATCTACTTCACGCAGAAGTATTTGATTGCCTTTATCAACAGCATTCAGAATAGCTTGTGTTTTTGGTGTCTGTAAGTTTTGAAATCTTACTAAACCAATATTTTGATTTCTAAACTGTGTTTGTTGTTTAATAATACGAGCCATCTAATTTCTCATGAAGTATATTTTATTTGTGATAATTGATAAATGCCAGAACCAAGCATGGAAGCTGTTTGTATTCTTGCTGTTTGTTGAGCGATACGACCTCTTTGTATTTCCTGTTGTCCTCTCATTAAAGATTGAGCGCCAGTAATCATAGCTTGAGTTGTTCCTCTATCTATATCTCTATAAGCTATATCAGCTTCTGCTTTTCTAAATGCGTCTATAGATTGATCGGCACGATTAGCATAAGCAAACATAGCATTATTTACTTCCATTGCTTTATCAAGATCTTCAAGACGAGCATTAACAAATTGTCTTGCTTGTAATTTATTATTTTCATTTTCAATAAGAGCTTGCTTTGCATTCATTTGAGCAGCTTGTTGTGCTGCTTTACCTTGATCTTTAGCAGCTTTAATTTGTGATGCTGTTCCTACAATTGATCCTATTATTGCTGCTTCTGGTGTACACATTAGAAAGTTACCTCCGCTACTAAACCATTAATTTGCAAAGAAAGAGGTGCAGATTGACTAACTGTTACCTGTGGGTCTTTAGAATAACCAAGCAATCGAAACTCTTTCTTACCTGTAAAATTAGAACGTCCAATACTAAAATCATCTGTTGTTTGTCGTATAATTAAACTATTATTATTCACTGATATTGCACCAGTATCACTCATATCAACAATAACTTTATTAACAGAACGTGGCTCACCTGTTAGTGGTCCTGATTGTAAAGCTATATCAAGAGGATTTATTTTTAAATTAACAGGAAATGTATATCCTATTTCTACTTTTCTATTAATAGGCACAGCTTCCCTTGAACTTGTATCTATCTTACTGCTTGCCATAGTAAACTGACCAACATAATCTGTTTCTGTTATTACATCTAAAACTGCACCATTAACCCAATCTGATGATACACCTGCTATTGTACTGGTTGCACTTGTTACATAATCACGACTTAAATCTAAATTCTTTGTTGAATCAAATTGCATTATATATAACTTCTTTGTACCTGCACCAGTATCAAACCAAGCTGTTACATATACATTTGTATCAATAACACAAATAGATTCAAACACACCATTTGTTGTAAACTCAGTCCACCCTGCTTTACCCTCTGCTCTGTTTGCATTAAATACTGCTATTGTTCCATCACTATTAATAGCAAAGAGATATGCTTCTGGTCGTGTTGTTGATCCTTGAAGAACAGCCATTTGATGTGGTGATTTAATTAAATGAGATGATACTGTTGATATACTTTGGGAAGCATAAGCATTTTGAGAATCATTATATAAATATTCTGCTACTGCTGAACCTGATGCTTGAGCATATAATGTTGAACCATCAAACACAAAAGGTTTAGCAAACGAAGCACCAAATGGGGTCTGTCTTTTTATCTGTGCATTCGTAGGAGTAATAGGTGAGTTTTGAAAAGCAGGTACATAAAACTCTGATGTAGATGTAAACACTTGTAGATCACGATTAGAAACAATATGTCGTATTGTATTAATCTCACCTATACTTGCAAGCAATTCTATAGAATCATTATCAGCAGCAGTACCTAAATCAAAGTTAAAAAACTCATTTGACTTACTACCCCATAATGTATCTGGCTGTGATGTTGATCCACCAAACCATAATCGTCCTTCATGGAAAGCAACAGCAGCAGGATAACCACGAACTAAAGAATAAGACTGCTCACTAAAATCTGTTGTTGGTGCATGAGTTGTTATAACAGGCGCACCTCCACCATCAATAGATGCGTTTGCTGTACCACTTGCAGCAGTTATTCTATATCTATTTTCATCGACAACAGATGTAACTGTGCGTGTACCATTAATATTACCTGCTGATAATCCTGCAACAGTTGCAGCTTCTGTTATAGCTATTGAATCGTTTGTACTTAATCCATGAGCAACATGAGTAATTTCTATTGAGGCTGTACCATCAACAGTACGCAAAGCATTAATATCAAGTTGTTGTTTTAAAT
>VMHT01065025.1_pt1 | contig 12928 bp, 6 predicted proteins | sample 4693611 | NCBI WGS metagenome assembly VMHT01 (sample SAMN12280063, study PRJNA550983) | marine metagenome | isolation source: seawater sampled from same location over 5 years 0.02-0.2 micron viral filtrate | place: USA: collected off the coast of southern California halfway between the port... ... | reverse complement strand
GGTAGTGCTAACAAGCATTCCCAACGGAACCAGTGGATACAAGTGGATCATTACGGCGAACGACACCGCAGCACTTAGCTAATTATGGGTTATGGCAAAACAACGTCAGGTATCCCTGGTTTGGCCCGCCAAGGGGCTGGACAAGGTAGCAGCTTACGAGAAGCAACCGCCTTCATCTACCCCCGATGCGCTCAACGTCTGGACTGATGACCGCTCAGAAAGTCGAGAGCGTGGGGGAAGTCGGGCAGGGATCGGTAAGGCATATACAACGCTCTTAGGTTCTGGAAATCCAGTGTTCCTACTAGAGAGTGTTCAGTATGTGACTTCTGGTGGCGTTCAGACTACAAAGCTAATAGCATCATCTAATGGCAAGCTGTATTACGAGGTTGGGTCTTCAATGACTGAAGTATCCTCTTCAGTATCTTTAAATACACTACCAATGACAGGCCAGAACTTCTTTCAAAAACTGTACATTGGCGACAACGGCACAAACCTAAGCGGATCGGATGGGGTTGTTACCGGAACCAGCTTTACCACGGCGGCAGGCACCGACTTTAGCAGCATAAATGCCAACGACTACTGTATTGTATTGGAAGATACAGGCACGTCTGCTACTGAAGATGTGCAAAGCATAAGTGCTAGCGGAACTCCAACGGGAGGCACATTTGTCCTTACATTCCAAGGATACAGTACCGGCGACATAGCGTACAACGCACGAGCCTCGGCAATACAGCTAGAGCTAGAGTCATTACCAACCATAGGAGAAGGTAACGTCGTTTGCACTGGAGCAACGCTTGCAAGCGGTCCTATAAAGGTTTCTTTCCAAGGTGATTTAGCCAACGCCTTAATGCCTTCTATAGTGTGTGACGCAACACATCTAAAAGGAGGGACTGACGAAGTACAAAGAATTAGCATAACGGGAACTCCAACGGGAGGTACGTTTGCGCTTCAAGTTACTGTAGACGGGAAAACAGAAACCACTGCCGATCTGGATTACAACTCAACTGCCGCCCAAATACTTACAGCACTGCGGGCATTAACTAACGTAACCGACCCTGACGATGTAGCCACTAGCGGCGGCGCACTGCCTGGGAGTGCGGTAGATGTGACGTTTCAAAACAACCTTGGAAGCCGAAACATAAGCACTATGGCAATATACCGCTCTGCTTTGACTGGCGGCTCTACACCCTCGGCGGGAACCGCCACTGTTACCGCAGGTTCCGGCTTAACGCTTTCCGCAAACAGAATAACCGTAGGTGGACAAGAGGGTGCTGTAATAGGCAATTACGAAATATCTAGCGTGTCAGGCTCAACAGTAACTTTAAAAAACAAGCCAGGAAAATCAGGAACAAAGTCAGGCATTAAATGGAGAGCAGAAAGAACTGTTAAGATTTACGACCCTGACGACAACACTATAACTGGGCTATTTCCTACTTACGGCAAAGGAATTGCGCCTTCAAACTGCCTTATTGTATCGTCCTGGCGTGGACGCCTGATGTGTGTTGAACAGTCAGACCCTTACAATATAAAAATGTCCAGAGTGTTTAATCCCAAGGACTGGGACTATGACCAAACTGACGCAGCCAGGGCAATTCAAGGAAACTTCACTTATGCTGGTGGAGTGGGAGAGCCAATAACGGCAATAATTCCATTCCATCAGAACTGTTTAATTATTGGCTGCAAGAACTCTATGTGGTCTTTAAATGGCGACCCCGGTAGCGGCGGATCTGCCCGACGAATAGACCACGAAATTGGAATACTCGACAGCAGGGCGTGGTGTGTCATAAGGGGCGGCTATCTCTTAATGATGACTAAAGACGGCTTGTACATCATGCCTCCAGGGTGCGGGTCTCCACCAACAAGTGTTTCAAGAGAGTTTTTACCCAAGGAGCTACTGAACATCGACACCTCAACTTACGAGGTGAACATGACCTATGACCTGCGATTTAGAGGCGTCCATTTGTTTTTGTATAACGGCACAAACACGTCACACTGGTTCATAGACGTACACACTAAAGCTACAGGAAACCAGTTTGCAGCAGCGTTTTGGCCGGTATCCTATTCTGCTGATCACACCCCAGCAAGAAGCCACTCTCGTCCAGGGTATGCAGGCACCGACTCGCCGGTAGTGTTTGGAGGGAAAGATGGATACCTAAGAAACCCGCAAATAGCCTTGGACCAAGACGATGGAAATACTATTGCCTCCCATATTGTTTTCGGCCCTTTTGCTTTGGGCAGCACTGGTGGCGAAATTGAAGGAAAATTAAGTTCTATTTCAGCAGTACTAGGGAGAAACAGCGGAAGCGTCACATGGTCGGTTCACGTTGGGCAAACTGCTGAAGACGCAGTAAACGCTACAGCAAGAGAATCGGGTACATGGACGGGGTACACGGACGCCGGACTTCAATACAAAGCTCACCCAAGGGCTAGAGGGGCTTTTGCGTGTATAAAAATCTCTAGTACGGGTACATAGCGTGGCAAACCTAGAAAATAAAAGTTTCTCTCCTGACGGTTTCTGCCTTCCCCCAGGCCAGCCAGCTATTCTAGGCGAGTTCCCCACAGGCCACGATTACGCTGCAATGAACAGCCATCCTGGGTCTCTTCCGCAAGCACCACAGCTTTTTGCAGCAATGGGCGCGCCGGACTACGAAGCATTGGTATCTGGGATAAATGACTTCAGCAAGCAGATGTTTACCGAACTACAGTCTATCCAGGCTAAAGTTCCTGAGTTGAGTAGTCCTATAAATGTAAGTTTTGAAAACCTTGGGATGGGCGATTTAAACATAAACTCCCAAGCACCGGGCCAGCCAGGAAATACTAGCGTAAATATAGGAGGGAACACCCTAAATGTCGGTGGTCCTAATTTGAATGTGGCTGGAGATCAGAACTTAAACCAGTTCTTATTTCCACCAGAAGAGGGATTAAGAAAAGCATCGGTAATACCAGCAATAGCAAAAACTAAAATATCAGGAAAGGCATGTGGAAGCAATGTGCCTGGGTGTGGAATGGTAAACCTTTTATACCGTGTCACTGTTGCTGGCTTTGATAACGAAATGGAAGCCATTGCGACAAACCTACGAGATAAAATACACGAAGCAAAACAAACACAGGACTGGGACGGCATACAGGAATTAACATCGCAATGGACTGAACTAATGCACAGGACTGGTGGTCTCGTGGAAGACCCTGGAAACCCATCTCAAGACGATACAATTACTCAATTAATTTACAACATAAGCACGTCCGAAGTAGCGGCGGACACGTATATGCTTGTTAGCCCTGACGCCAATGGGCAGTTCTGGGTAACGGTTGCATCATGCGAGGCTTGTTAAAATGGTGTTTAAAATGGGGAACCCTGGCTGTGCTTGCTGCGACACTCAAGAATGTCCTTGTGCGTGTTACGGATTAAACAACAATGCCGACGACGACGCCGGTAGCAATAACTTAACCGGCGTGGATACCCCAGCATTTGACGCTTCTACTAAAATACTTGGTACGCATTCCGCAAAGTTCGATTCATCAGGTTACTTTGAGAAATCACATGCTAACTGTTTTTCGCCATCAGCTAATTCTGGCGGCTGGGCAATGTGGTTTTGGATAAAGTCGCTTGCGGATTCCACTGGAGGTTACATTGGCTCTTCTGGAGACCAGATAGAGTGGTATCCAGGGGTAATCACAAAAGGACACTTTACATACAGACGAAACTACTCATCGTTTGCATGTGACACAAACAACTGGGACTACAGAGGAGGCGAGGGCAAGGGAGAGTGGATGATTTTTATGGCCGGAACGGAGATTCAATTCTGGGTGCATACAAAAAACGGCACAGGAGCGTACATTGGCCCATGCGGGTACGACCTAAGTAATTACATAGCCGTTGGTGCGCAAGACATGCCCGCAACATCCGAGTGGCATTTCTTCTATTGGTACATTAAAGGCGATGATTCGTGGCTGTTTGCATACAATGAAAGTGGTTTTATTGATAGGTTCCACGAAAATCTAAAGACAATAGCGGGAACTTCAATAAACGCTGGCGGCATAAATGCAAATGGCAACGAGCCTTTGCACATAGGAGTACATAAGGCCCAAAGCAACTCCTACGGCACAATCTCAAACGGGCCTGAACAGCGGCTAGGTGATGCTACAAATGGGGGAAAGTTTCGTATCGACACTATTGGGTTTTGTACAGACCCAGGGGATTTTGGAGACACAAGCGACCCTACTCCATTCCCGATAGTTCGACCAACTTTAGCCGACAATCTTTGGAACAGCGGGTCGGGAAGAGAATGCCCTTATGGCGGATAAAAAGCCCAGCATAGTAGAGCAAGCCTTAAATTATGGCAAAGACACGCTGAAACACATTGCCAATGGAAGTCCATATCGCTCTAAAACAGCAATAGATGTTATATTTACGGAACTTTGCCAGCCTTGCGAGCATTTCGAGCAAGGCCCAGTATTTGATTATGGCAGGTGCAAAGAATGCGGATGCTTGCTTAAAAGAACAGGCCGTCAACGAAACAAAATAGCCAGGGCTACATCTAAATGCCCTATAGGAAAATGGGGAGATAAGTAATGGCACAGTTACCTAGTTTTTTAAAAGCAATGCACTCTAGCTCGGGCAGTGCTTACGGCGGCGGATATGGAACCAGACGTACTGCAACCGGTGCAATAGTAGACAACCGTACCGGCCAGATACTCCAACACGGTTCTTTGCCTCTAAACAATATGTACAACAAGCGTGGTAAAAAGACCAAGCTGGGCAGCGGAAGCACAACGGACCACAAATACGGCTCTACCGTCCAAAAAATGGCAAACAGCATGATGGCTAAACACCAAGCCGTCCAGTCTGCTAACATTGCGGATATACAAGCTACGCAAGCCCAAGCAACGCAAGCACTAGGCGGATTAAGGAGCGAGTCAAGCTCCTTGGCCCAAAGTACATACGACCAAGCAGCCGCTAATGCAGAGCGAGGGCTGAAACAACAGCAGGCCCAGATACAAGCAAACTTGGACGCTCAAAGATCAGCGGCGGCTGGCTACGGAGCCGCATACGGGAACTTGCTGGACAGCATGAGAGGTAGAGCCGAGCAAACGCTTGACCGATTACAGCCTCAAGTAGCGCAAGCAGCATCGCAAGGAAGGCAAGCAGCAGAGAACGCAGCACTTGCTGGATATGGCCGTTTAGCGAATGTAGCACTAGAACGAGAGCAGTTCATGCGGGGAGATATTGCGCAGACTGAGCAAGCCAGGGCGAATACTGTAGATGAGTACCGCCAAGCGTTAGGTCAATTTGAGCAGGATAGGGGTGCAGCGTTAAACGCAGCCCTGGAAAAACGAATTGAAAGTGCAAACGCATACGGAGCAAGTGAAAAAGAGAACATACAAAGAGCGTTGCTAGACCATAACGCAAACATTGCTTTACAGCATGCTGCAAACGGGTTCTCGACATCAATGAATGCTGGGAAACAGCAGGGCTTGATGGACTCGCTAAATAATACGTCTGACGTTGAATTTAAAAAACGCCAGTTAATGGATGCAGCCACAAACGACTGGACTACTGGAACACTTCAAACAGCCGACAGCATGTTAGCTGGCAAGAAAAGTATATCAGAGATACTTGACAGAGTAATTTCAGAGGCAGGCAAGGCTAGAGAAGGCGTCGGCACAACCACAACTGCAACAATTACGCAGGCCGTAACTGGATTCAACGAAGCCGTACTGGCTGCAACAAACACAGAGTCAAAGCAGGTAATGGATTTTGTTAAAGATAAGGTGTTAAAAATCAACGAAGCAGAAGACAAGCTCGATGAAAGAAAAATATCTGCCTTGCAGCTTTTAGGCAATCTGGACATGAAGTTAATCGAGACAGCGGGGAAAGGGCAGATTGATGCTTTAACTAAGAGCGTAGACAGGATTGGCGAGGCGATTAAAACAAAAGGCCAGATGAACCTGGAAGCTACAAAAGCCTACTACCAAAGTTACGTTGAGATATTAAAGAGCATGGCAGATCAAAGGCGACAAGCCAGAGATATTGGCACTAAGGGAGTCATGGACGCATACGGAGAGAAGTTTAAGGGCTTGTCAAGCATAATGGACCAAAGATATGGCAGAGAAAAGGCTGTTTTAAATGCAGCAGGGAGCTAACGCATGAACTTTGAACAAGCACTAAAGCTAATAGTACAGCATAAAGACCGAGCCAAGGCGAGAGATGCCCATTACAAGGCCATAGAAGGCCATCGGGATCATCGCCGTAGATCGCAACGTGATGAAAGAAATAACCAGTGGAGGGTAAGGCATAACCAGCAACGATTTGCCCATCAGTCGCAACTGGCGGAGCAAAGAGACATAGCCCAGATGCAAAGGGACCAGTATCAGGCAGATCAAGAGCGTCAGAACCAAGAAGCAGAAGAAAGGAGGATGATAGATAATATCAACTCTGAGATCGACGCCATTGAAAACAACCCTGGCATTTCTGAGGAAGAGAAGCGAGACCTCACATACCGCCTACGTCAAAAGAAAATGGGCCTTACACCATCCAGTCCTCCAGACCAGCCGAACTATCCACCTGAGAAGGGTATTGGCATGACATGGATGGAAGAGACCGAGGACGTATGGCCTCCAGGTCACCCCAGGGAAGGCCAGAAGATTAAGGTTTGGTACACCAGGGATAACCGTCATCAGGTTTCGGTCGTCCGGCATGAAGGAGACAAATGGCACGAGCAAGAAGATGCCCGTAAAAAAACTGACGCCCAGACAGCAAAAGAGGAGCGTGAAGCTCGGCAAGAAAAAAGAGACAACTGGGAAAAGAAAAGCACTGATGCTTTGACCGCCTTGCTGACTCATCGAGACACCACTGCCGAAGAGCGAGAAGAGATACAATGGATCCTTGAGCAGCGTAAAAAAGATGACAAGAAAGAACAAGACACCCTTAATAAGTCAAATGCTACTGAGGCTAAAAAGGCTGACGCTGACAGAGAAAGAAAGTTTGAGAGAAAAGCTAGTTCAAAAGCGAGGTCTCAAGTCCAAGCAATGAAAGCAAGGTGGAGGCAAACAGGAGAAATACCCAACTTTGGTTCCGGCGTATTTGTTGGAGAAGAGGGTTTTATTTACGAGAAAGTAATTGTCGGAAAAGATGAGGACAAAAAAGATTATGAACCCGACTGGAAAGAAGTGTATGAGACTCTTAAAGAAATTGAAATGAACAACCTCGAAGACGCTTATGAAGCCGAAGAGGAAGAAGAATACGGCGAGCAGGCCAGCCAGCCATTCCCTGGAGACACCCAGATGGCAAGTTCTGAGATACCAACTAACCCAGAAACCGGGATGCTTGAGATCGTATAATGCCTTACATAAAAAACCCAGACGGCACTCTGCGATTTGTAAAAAGCGACGACATTGAGTCGCCAGAACTAAATACTTCGGGTACAGCGGTTCAGTGGGACAACGACACGGAGTACACCCCTCTTCCTTCGCAAGACCCCGCACCCACTGGTATGGGACTGCACGTCGGCCAGCCGACATCTAGCTATGCGCCGGAATCTAGCTTTACCTCGCAGTCTCAGTACGATTATCAAAACCAAGAGGATGTTAAGCGTCTTATAGACTACCTGGAGCAAAAGCGTAAAGAAGCGTTAGCCAGGGGGGACAACGAAGCCGCTAATTACTACGAAGACACCTTAATGGCCTTTGATCCAGAAGAAGGCATTGCCAAGTACGGCAGGCGTATCCCCCAGTACGACCAACAGTACTTTGTCAAAAACACTGTAGGCAAGCACGCGCGTGACGTTCTATGGAGCTTACAGCGTAAGGAAAAGGATGAAGAAGCTAGGTTTAATAAGAAAAGAATACATCAAACCGTAACCCTTAACCCAAAACTGCGTACTTTATTTACCAACGCAATGAAGAAAGGGTTTCGGAGCTACGATGCCCTAAAGCAAAGTGTTCACAGCGCGTGGGGACGGAAACTAGCTGACATTACCGCTAACTGGCCTGTTGAATACCGCAGAGAGTACGCCGCAGCAGCAGAAGCACTATTCAATGAACTGTCTACTCAAGGCGCAATAGCTACTATTCCAGAAGTAGCCGACGACCATGAGCGAGGGAAAGACGCACGACGACAACGAGGCTACACAGAAGAGCAGATAGCAAGCACTGATGACGACACTTTGGTTTCAGAAGGTCGTGATGTGCGAGAGGGAGAAGAAATAGCGGCTGCGGAAAAGCAGCGTCAATTAGACATCGCAACTCAAACCGACGAGTTTGCCCAGAAGCGAGTAGAACAAGACTCGAAAGTTGAGCGGCAGGAGCGAAAAAGTCACCAACAAGTACAACCGTCAATTGCTGGCTCTCCTTCTTGGGAAACTGTATACGACGAAACAGAGGAAGAGTTTGAAAAACGTACAGCACTTTCTAGGGCTACGACATCTATCCAGCCTTTCCATTTAATTCACAAACTAATTCGTTTCAACAACGGTGAAGCACCATCGATTGATGCCGTAATTAGTAATATCAACTCACTTCGAGTAGCAGACGGGCTTGCTCCGTTTCCTTTTGACCCAGACGACCCACAAACCCAAGCCCTTATTAACGGTTATGTAAAAAAAGCGCAGCAATGGTTTAAAGAAGAGGGGCAAAAAGGCATTGAATATCGAGACTTAATGCTTAAAGCCCAAGGTCTTGCTGAAGAGTCAGAAAAACAACACAGAATCTTCAGCCTACGGACAGGAGGCACAGATCAAAAATATAAAGATGAAGCACTTCGCTTGCACTACGAAGCATTTAAAACTTTAGACTCTGCCCGAAAGGATTTTAGTGAGTTCCTTCGCCCCAGGCTTGAAGCAGCAAACCGAATGGACGTTGTTCGGATGTGGGAAGACGTGTTTGGTGCAACGCAGTTCAATTTAAATAAAACACTATTTCAAGAAAATAGTGAAGCATTGCATTTTACAGGGCAAGATTTTGTCGGGGATTTACTTGTAGGGCCGGATGAAGGCTTAAGAAAACGGCCTTTACACACATCTAGTCCCACTCAAGCTGTACACATGCGTTCTGCATACGATACTAACCTCGGACCTGGACTGGCGGCGTGGTACGACAAATACTGGCTTCCAAGCAAGGAGGGTTCTCCTATTTGGAGAGCCATTGCTGATGTCGGCCTTATACCTACTTCGTGGGGGCAGGCTGGCGGGAACATGGCAATCCAAGGCGTTGGTGGTCTTTTGCAAATTGCTGGTGTTCCAGGTTCCGCAGAGTTTAACAGGAGCTTTGTTAAACTTAACCAGCAAATAAACGCAGCATACGACAAGTTACACACAGACGCTTATGGGAAGTTTGCTGCAAAAGAACTTGCAACAGCCCGTAGCGGGATAGCGTCATTAGCGGCCATTCTTGGGATTAGTCTTGTGACAGGCGGTGCCGGTGGAATGGCTGTTACCTCGTCACTGTTTTGGGGTAGCTCTTTTGCTGAAAGCTATGTGGAAGCTAAAGATCAAGGAAAGAGCGGCACTGAGGCTTATGTTTACGGCAATATCATGGGGTTTGCAGAAGTAGCCCCGATGATGCTAGGTGCTAAATGGCTCAAGATGCCAGGTATGCTTAAATACCTGAAAGGCATTGGAGCAGTAGAAGGTGGAGCATTAACGACCGCCGCCAAGACGGGCCTTCAGTCGGCCATTAGGCGTTGGTCGCAGTTTATGACCAAAGACCTTCTTCGGTCGATGGGCGAAGAGTCATTCCAAGAGCTTTTGACGTTGGCTATTGGTCGGCTTGCCCAAGGCGGAATGGGGATGGAGACTTTCGAGAACTCCTTTGAAGGCTGGCTTGAGCAAATTACGGAAGTTATTAAAGCCACAGCCTATTCTATGGGAATGGGGCAGGTTGTCTCAAGCAAGAGAGTGTACACGGACCAAAAAGAACAACTAAAAAACGCGCGTATTGCTGGTAAAAAAATAGCACCGCACATTACCTCTGCCGGACAAATACTTAATGACGCTGTATCGACGGTTAAAGTTGCGGTTGCTGTGCGTGACAACCTTGCGGCGTTTACTGATTTTATAAATAACCCTACCCGCCCAAACGCTGCCAAGTTGGGCATACCATTAAGGAAAGGTGAAAGCCGGAAAGCGTTTGCAGAGCGGATTAAACCAATTGTCGACTATTACACTACCGAAGCAGAAAACGCAGAAGCAAATGCAAAGCGTCAAAAGGAAGGCCAGGAGCCGCTAAAACAAGACCAGGAAACAGTAACGTACCAAAAAGATACAGGCAAAAAAGACTCAGAAGGAAAACCTGTTTATCGGGTTTTCACAGTCCCAGTAACAGTAGACCCAAGCATTCCCGCAGAGGACCGGCAAGAGGCGGCAGAGGAAAAGGCCAGCAAGCACAAAACGGTTGACGGTAAACCTGCCCAGGTAATCCCTAAGTCAGAGACTCACCAAAAAACAACTGTAACGGTTCAAGACAAATCAGGGAATCAGCAAGATCTTATCGTGTGGGTTCCCAAAGACCGCATTACTGAGGACCGAACCGCAGAAGATATTGCAAGCAGCGACCTTGAAGGCGGCGTAGCAATCGACGGAGAATCGTTTACTCCTGTAACAACCAAGCCCGCAAAAGAAGATGCTCCGCAGGATCAAGACAGTGGGGAGACAGGAGTTGACGATGCGCTACCGGGAGATCCACCAGGACCGCCAAAGCCGCTAATAAAAGTTGAAGACGGCGAGCTTATTGCTGACGGGGAAAAGATAACCGTGCCGGGCGAAGAAAGCGGCCAGCAGGTTGACCCCGAAGCTCCATCGACTTTTACAGGTGCAGGCGTTGGAAAACCTATAGACCAGCAAATTGCAGAGCAAGAGCAGCAGCCAGAGGTTGAGGAGGACATAGAAGAAGGCGTAGAAGAAGACGCCCCAGTAGAAGACAGCCCAACGACTGTAACGCAAAGACAGTTTCGCATTAGAGGGAAAAGCAGAACAGGCCAAGACAAAACCGTTACAGTGTGGGCCGAAGACGAAAACGATGCTTACGTAAAAGGCAAAGAAAAGGGCGTTGTCGGCAAGATTAAACAAACCAAAGAACCGAACCCTCTTTCCGAAGATGCAGTTGAAGATGACGTAAAACAGGAGCCGAAGCCACAAAAACAGCCACAAGAACAGCAACAAGAAGAGGGGCCTTCGTACACGTCGACAGACCCAAAAAGCGTACTGGAAAAGGCCCAGCAAGATTCCGATGCTAGTCTTACAGAAAAGCCAGTCATGGAAATCTTGGAACGTCAAGCAAGGAGCCTTGGTATTTCCGTTGTAGGACACAGCGTTGAGTCGTTAGCTAATGAAATTGCAAAAGCAAACGTACAGACTAAAGAGTACAACGCCACGTTGAAAGAGAAACTTGACGAAACAGACAGGGTGGACACTGAAGAAGAAACCACCCCAGAAGAAGCCCCCACAGAGGAAGGCGACATTCCCCCGCAGTACGACAAAGACGGATTTGATCAAGACGGTGTAAACGAAGACGGTGGTATCGACCCATACTACAACAATCCTTCACTGCGGGGCATTAAGCCGATTGACGATCAGTCTCAAGAGGCATTGACCGTCGAAGAAGCGGAGGCCAATCTAGCAGAATTAAAAAAAGAACAAAAGTATCATGAAGAAGCTGTTGCAGAGGGCGGCACATCTCTTACCGGCGACCTGTCGAACGAAATAGCAACGCTAGAAAAGCAAATTGCCATAGCCAAGCAGCGACGTGGCGAGACTGCTACTGAGGCTACACCAGAAACCGTTCCTGCAGACACCGCAGAAACTAAAGACCTCAATCAACTGGAAATAGATTTAAAGGATTTAGAAAATGCTAAAAAAGACTTAGACCTTTGGAACAAATTAGGTAAAGAGCAACGCAGCGATTTTACGCCAAGCGAAGATATTTTTTCCCCACAAATAGAAAAGCTAAAGAAGCAAATTGCTATAGCCAAGCAACGGCAGGGTGAGACTGCTACGGAAACCACCCCCACGCAAGAGACTGCTCAAGAAAAAGCTCCTGGCCGAGATGCAAGAGAGTGGAGTCCTGCCCAAAGAGTAGCCAAGATCAACGAGTTTCTTGAAAAGCTCGACAACGCAAATAAAAAAGACAACCCAGATGCTCCAGCAGCGAAAGTAGCGTATCCTGACAGTACTGAGTCTTTCCGCGCACAGGGGTTTGCAATGTCTTTGGGCGTGGAACTTATATTTATTGATGGCGACACGATGCCTGGGGCGCGTGGCATGGCACTAAGCATAGACGGGGCCGCTACCGGCGTCGTTGCCGTCCGGGCAAACGAAGCAGAGAACGCCATATTTGCCGTAGCCATTCATGAAATCATGCACGGCACAGAGCTTGATCTTAAAGACTTTGGCATGACAGAAGCCGAATTTAAGACTCTTACGGACTTGTATTTAGCCAAAGCACCGGCAAACAAGCGTGAAGAGTTTCGCCGAAGGATGGCTACGGACCCGGTGTTTGCTAGGCGTGAAGCAAATGCCATGCTAGCGCAGACGCTTGTTGAAGACGGAACGTTCAGAAGGGAGTTTGCTAAAGAACAGCCAGGGCTATTTAAGAAAGTGGTTGACGCTTTTATTGCGTTCTTTGAAACTCATCCCACTCTAAAGATGACACGCGCTCAGAGAAATCTTCTCAATGAGTTTAAACGCCTCGCCAATCAGAACGTAGAAACTGCTCCGACATTTCAATCAGCGATGGACAATGTTCTTGAGATGGACGACGCCAAGCTAGACCAAGAAGCCAAAAAACGGAATAAGAAGGTAGGGGGGCAGAATAAAGAGCAGAAGCAGCGGGCGGTTGCAGACGACATGCAAGCCGAATCTGCCGCTGACAATCGAAACCCCGACGCTGAGGCTGTTAATGAAAAACTACAAGAACACCTAAAGCACACCGAAGG
>VMHT01038099.1_pt1 | contig 12928 bp, 18 predicted proteins | sample 4693611 | NCBI WGS metagenome assembly VMHT01 (sample SAMN12280063, study PRJNA550983) | marine metagenome | isolation source: seawater sampled from same location over 5 years 0.02-0.2 micron viral filtrate | place: USA: collected off the coast of southern California halfway between the port... ... | reverse complement strand
TAGAAGTGATAATTTCAATAAATCTACACTTTGTGTACGTTTATATGTTCTGTTCAAAACTTCTAAGGAATGGTGTCTGTCTGCTTTTGACATTTTCCAAAATAATAATTCTAATTCATCATTATTAAGTATTTTTGAAATATATGTTTGGTCTTTTATAGGAATATCCTTATAAAATAAAAACCTTATTGCTCTTCTGGCTTTCAAAATTAATTCACTCATGATCTTGGATGACTTTCTAAAAATGCTTCTTCTAAAAATTCTTTTGTAACTTTAGTATATATCTGCGTCGTTGAAACGGAGCTATGGCCTAAAAATTCTTGAACAGTTCTTAAGTCGCATCCTCCTTCTAACATATGGGTTGCAGTGCTATGTCTCAGTGTGTGTGGATGGATAGTGTTATCAAGCGAAACTTTTAATGCTGTATTTTTAATAATTCTAAAAACAGCAGTTCTATCAAGTTCATTTTTTGATTTTGATAAAAATAAAGCTTCTCCTTTGCTCTTTATAAAGGTTTCTCTAATTTTTAAATAAATCAATAAATTTTGTTTTAATTCAGTTCCAATAGGTACAATTCTTTCTTTAGACCCTTTCCCTTTTAATTTAATATAAGAATCATCAAGATCTATATCTGATAAGCTAATATTACATAATTCCGATACTCTGCATCCAGTCGAGTACAAAACATCAATTATTGTTAGATTTCTAGAATTAAGATAATTATCATGTTCATAAAAATTAATCATTTTTTCAATGTCATTAACGCTTAGTACCTCAGGAAGTTTCCTGTTTGATTTCAATTGAAATTCAGCGACTTTTATATTTACAAGATTTTCAACTTCGTATAGGTAATTAAGAAAATTCTTAATAGTTGAGTAGTATCTTTTTTTGGTTGAAGTTGAGTAGTTAAATTCAGATACATCTATAAAATAATTTTCAATACTTTGCTGAGATATTTCAGTATCTTGTAAATAATAAGATAATTTTTTTAAATCAGAAACATAAGAATTTACTGTGTTTTGAGATAAGCCTTTTTGATATATTAAATATTCTGAATATGTTTCGATTAATTCGTTAGTCTTTAACTTTTTGTCCATCTTCGACATTCTCAATAACAAATTCTATATTTTTAGAAGCTGAGATAAAGGAATTAAACATAGGAGCAGGTTCCCATGGTCTTGATTTAAATTCAGGATGAAATTGAGAAGCTACAAAATATGGATGGTCTTTTAGCTCTATCATTTCAATTAAATCTTCATCCGGAGATAAACCGCTAAATATCAATCCATTGTCTTCTAGATTCTTACGAAATTTATTATTCACTTCATACCTATGTCTATGGCGCTCATAAACTATCTCGTTATTATATATTTTATTTGCAGTCGTATCTGATTGTATTTTACAAGGGTAAGTACCTAGCCTCATAGATGCTCCTATATCGTCATCTTCTAAATTTTGATTAGGCAATAAATCAATAACTGGATTTTTTGTTGTTTGAGAAAATTCGGTAGAATTCGCATCAGAAATACCACACACATTTCTTGCAAATTCTATGACTGCACACTGCAAACCTAAACATATTCCCAAAAAAGGTATTTTATTTTTTCTTAAAAATTCTATCGCCAATATTTTTCCTTCTATTCCCCTATAGCCAAATCCTCCAGGAACAACTACTCCATTTAATTTCTTTAATTCATCTAAGTCAAAATTGTCAGCGTCAATCCATAAGAGATCTAAATTTACTTTGTTTTGTAAACAAGCGTGTTTTAATGCTTCCACAACTGACATGTAACTGTCTGGTAATCCAAAATATTTTCCAAGAATCGCAATTTTAATATTTTGTTGAACACCCTTTTTTAATGAAAGCATTTGTTTCCATTGTGTAAGATTTGGGTCTTTAGAATTTAGCGATAAACGTGTATTAACTGAAGAGTCCAAGCCTTCCTCATGCATTTTTAAAGGTATGTCATATATATCATCAAGGTCTGGAGCATTGATTACATTATCTATGCTTACATCACAAAAAAGTGATACCTTGTTTTTAATTTCATCATTTAATTCTTGCTCAGATCTCAGAACAATTATGTCAGGACTAATACCGTAGCTTCTCAGCATAGAAACGGAGTGTTGTGTTGGTTTGGTTTTCAATTCAGTGCTTGGTCCTATAAAAGGTACCAAAGTGACGTGTACAAACATAACATTTTCTTGTCCAAATTCTTTTCTAATTTGTCTTGCAGCTTCAAGAAACGGTAAAATTTCAATATCGCCAACAGTTCCACCTATTTCTGTTATCTGAACATCAACATCATTAGAGATGCCTTTAATTCTTCTTTTTATTTCATCTGTTATATGAGGTATTACTTGAACTGTATCACCAAGATAATCACCCTTACGCTCTCTATCAATTACTTTCCTATAAATGCTACCTGTAGTTACATTTGCATCTTTTCTTAAATTAACACCTGTAAACCTTTCATAATGACCTAAGTCTAAATCTGTTGTAGCTCCATCCTCAGTTACAAATACTTCACCATGCTGAAAGGGATTCATTGTGTCAGGATCGACGTTTATATAAGGATCTAATTTTTGATTAACAACTGAAAGACCTCTAGATTTGAGCAAGTTTCCAAGAGATGCTGAAGTAATCCCTTTGCCAAGACCAGAGACTACACCACCGGTGACAAATATGTATTTGGTCACGTTGAAATAATAACAGGTTTATTTCTATTGTGAAGAATTATCTAAGTATTTGGTTTAAGAAATGATCGAGTTTAGGATTGTCACTCACTTCTAAAACTTTTAATTTGTTTTTTGATAATCTATAATCATAAATTCTATTTTGTTGTTCATTGCCTTCTATGACTTCTGCTCCATCAAATTGAATAGAAAAATCTTGATTCTTAAAAATAGTAATTTTAATATCTGATTTATTATCCAAAACTATTGAACGTGGAAACTTAGTGAATGGAGAGATTGGTGTAATGATAAGAGAATCTATACTTGTTTGCACAATTGGTCCACCAGCAGAATAGTTGTAAGCCGTTGAGCCTAGAGATGATGAGATAATTAATCCATCTGCTCTAAGTTTTACTTTTTGATTATATGTTTCAATTTGCATATCAAGCATCCTCGTTGGAGCATTCTTAATAAGAACAATTTCATTAAATGCAGGTTGAAATTCATCATTATTTTGAATTATCGGAGTTCTATTTTTAAAATTTTTAAAATTTTCATTAATTATAGAATCAAAATCAATGCTATCAAAAGAATTAACTAAATAACCCACAGTTCCAGATCCTAAATTCAATACAGGTACTGAAAGTTTCCATCCAAGACTCATTGCTTTTAAAGCAGTGCCATCTCCACCAACACTGATTATTAATTCAAAAGCAGCTTCGTTATTACTATTTTGTAATTCTGAATCAGCCAAAATTTTTTCATAAATAATTTTTTGTTTATCAAGATAATTAATTAATTCAACTGCTTGTTTTGACTTAAAATATTTTTTTGATGAAACAATAACTATTTTATTCATAGATACATTATAGATGACTTATAATGTTCATAAAGTGATACCTATATCGGACATAAATCCAGCAAGAAATACTCCCGTAATTTCAAGAATATTTATGTTTGCTACTGTAGGTGTGTTTCTATTAATACAACCAAAAAACCAAATAGAATTATTTAATTTTTTTTATCAATATTCAGCAATTCCTTGTGAGCTAGTTAATTTTTCTCCGATATCAGAATCGCAATTTTATAACAATGATTGTTTCAATAATCAGTCCAATTCAATATTCCCAGAAAAAAATTTATTGATAAGTGTGATCTCTGCAAATTTTTTTCATGCAAATTTTATTCACATACTAGGCAATCTATGGAGTTTCTGGATATTTGGAAATAATGTCGAAGATAAACTTGGGAAATTTCGTTTTATAATCTTTTTAATATTTATTGGGATTATAAGTATTTCAGTACATACTTATTTAAATCAAGATAGCTTAATTCCAATAGTTGGAGCTTCGGGAATTGTATCTGGATTAATGGGAGCATATGTATTTATGTTTCCAAATGCAAGATTGTTAGTACTTGTACCATTTGGTTTTTTATTTCCAACAACAATAAAAGCTAAATTTTTTATGGTTTTTTGGTTTTTGTCGCAAATATTGATTTCAATCAGTGATCAAAATATTTCTTGGGAGGCTCATGTGGGTGGCTTTGTTTTTGGATATTTATTATTAAGAATTTTCAACAACAAAAGGTACAATGTCTGAAAAATTAGTTAATTGATAGTCTGCAAGACTTTTATCAAGATAATTATCTATACCTGAAGAAACTAAAAAACTAGTAGCATTTAAATACTTACTGAACATTATATCAGTATCTACCCTGTCACCTACTACATAATTTATTGGTATTTTATTAATTTTAAAATATGATGAGTACATTTCTCCAGATTTTCCTAAACTTTGAATATTTATAGATAATTCATCTTCGATAATTTTTACAACGGCACCATTACCAGGCTGCTCTCCATATTCAGTTGGAAAAGTTAAGTCTTTATTAAGACAAAATATCTGTTTACCATTTTGAACATGAGATATGATATCTTTGATTTCTAGCTCATTATTAATTTCTTTTCTACCAATAAGAATTGCCTCAGAATTATTAAGATTTACAATCTCTACATTTAATCTCTCAATATATTTTTTTAATTCATCTGAACCATAAATATATATTTTATTTAATTTTTTAGATATCTGGTCTTTGAAAATTATTAATGGAGTAATAATTTTATTAATATCAATTTCAAGATTTAATAATGAAACTAATTTTTCTCTAATTTCTGAAGGTGATTGAGAACTATTGTTTGTGGTAAAGTATATTTCTATATTGTTTTCTCTTAACTCTAATATTGATTCTCTAACACCATCTATTAAAGTCTCACCTTTAAACAATGTTCCATCAAGGTCTGTAGCGATTGTTTTCACGTTTTTCTTCCATTAATAAAACTCTTGCTGTAATTCCATTTGCTTCATAAAAATTTTTTGCAACTCTGTCACTTGGAAGTGTGATTGTTCTTAATATTGAATTTATTGATTTTACATATTCTCGAATAGAATCAAGTAGAAAAGTCCCAAGTGATAACTGTCTGAACTCATTCTTTACAAATATTTCTACTAGTAACGAATAGCTATTGTTATCACAAATTTTGGCATAACCTATAGGTTCGTCTGCACAACAAAGCAAGAAACTGTGTTCTTTGTCAAAAATTAATGTTGAGTAATACTCAATTAAATCCTTATCGACTGAAGACATGTTTTCATGAAATAAATTAATTAATTCTTCAGGTATTTTTGCTTTACTGTCTACTGTAAAAGTAAATCCAAAATCGTTATAACTATACACAATCAATGCATACTTTAGCTCTTGGTTTTGCTAATTGAGTATTTCTCAATACCATGAAACAAATTGTGCATGTAAATTCATCTTCACTTTTATCGTCTGCAATATCGTCTAATTTTAAATCTGATTTTTTAACATTTCTTTTTTCAGCTGCATCGACTGACATAAATGAACCTTCTGCTTCATCAGCATCATCTACTGATTTTTTTTCAGTTTCAACTCTTGCCTCAAGAGACTCCGTCTCTACTTCTTCCTTTTCTTCCTCTTCGGCTGGAGCATCAACTTCTTCAATATCGTCTTCTTCTAAGTCTTCAAGTGTGGGCTCTTCTATTTCTTCAGTTTCTTTTTTAGCCATACATACTCCTTACGTCCATAAATATTACTAAATTTTAAATTGTATGGTGCGATTTTCAATAAATATATCAGCAGGGCCATTGTCAAAAAAATCACCATCAATTTCTATAGGATCTGATGTATTTACTATTAATTTTGATGATTTTTTAGTAATGACATCTGATTCTCTTAAATGTAGCCCTCTTTGAGCTAAAAAAAATATTTTCATAGCTTTTAACTTAGAAACTGCAAATATCTGTACATTGAGTTTGCCGTCTTGCAGACTTGATTTTGGTGAAATGTTCCAACCTCCACCAAAATATTGTGCATTGCATACACAAATATTGAACGCTTTATTATTAAATTTATATTTTTCTAAATCAATATTTATCTTATTTGCTTTTGCAAATATTATTTTTATCCAAAAACTAATAGGATATCTAAAACGACGAATTAATTTTGGCATACGTTCACTAATTTCAACAGTTGAAGCTAAAAATCCGATATTGAGTACATTTATAAAGTATTTTTTATTTTTCTTTGTCTCCACGCTTCCAACATCAATTTCGTAATATGATTCTGAATTTAAATGCTTTACACTTTTTTCAATATCTTGAGGCAAAGCAAAAGTTCTTATAAAATCAGAACCACTTCCAGCTGGTAAACAAGCAACTTGGGGGTTAGGTACATTGTTGATCATTAACGCATTAACAAGAGAGTTTAAACTACCGTCTCCACCGATAGCGCAATACTGGTACTTATTGCTATCACTATATTTTTCTATAATAATTTCAAGCTCATCTATGCTTTTAGTAGCAAAATATTCAAAGTCTACATTTTCTGTATTTAATAAATTTTCTATGTAATTTTTGGATAAATTTTTACCTCTGGAATTAAGATTGTGAATTACTATATATTTTTTCATGTCATAGTTTTTTGTATAAGTTTATTTTTAAATATATCATTAATTTCATCAAATTCAGTATCGTTATAAATTACTGAAAGTTTTTTTGATAATTCTGAAGCCTCTTTAGCTACCTTAATAAAATCTCCTATGTTTAATCCAAACTTATTTATTACGTATTCAATATTATTGGTCTTCATATATTCATAGAACACACTAAACCACGAGAAGTTTAATTTCATTGGTTTTCCAACTCCATTTGCTACCTCAGTTTTATTTACTAATTCCAAAGAAGAATTAAATGAAGATAACAAAGAATCAAACTTATCATTAAGAGCAAACTCCGCTCTTTCGTTTGTTATTCCAGATGAAATAAACATTAGTTTGAATTCTATATCTTTATTTATTTCTTTATTAAATAAATAAATAGCTGGTATTAAATTATCTCTGTAAGTTTGAGTAAGTACTAAGCCTTTATCAGAATTCAAGAAACCTAATTGATTAAGGACCCCATACTTGGCATTAAAAAGTTTTTCCAGCTTGTCTGTTTTATACATGTTTTGATAGGCAAAAAAACTCTTTCTAAGCAATTCAACTGCTTCATCTACGTTATATATGTTGAGTAAATTTAATATTGAAGAATAATTTACTGAAAAAGCAGAAATTAAATTATTAGGTTTTAAAGTAAAAAGGTTACTGTACCATTCCCTATTAACACTTTTATCATAAGAGAGAAAAGCAAAACCTTTATCATCAATACCTCTCCTACCCGCTCTTCCACTTAGTTGTAAAAATTCTGACTGTGTCAAAGGTCTGGTTTTAATTCCATCGTATTTGTGAAGCCTATCTATATATATTGATTTAGCAGGCATATTTATGCCTAATGCCAATGTTTCAGTAGCAAATAAATATTTGATATATCTGTTCAAAAACAAATACTCAACAAATTCTTTAACTATTGGGGCAAGGCCAGCATGATGAAAACCAACCCCTCTTGACCACATCCACATATGTTCATCTAAATTTAATAAGTTAATTTCTTCTGGGGTCAAATCTTTAAAAACTTCATTATATTTATCTTTAATATCATTTTTGTTTTCTATAACACTCATTTTATTTGCCAATTGTCTTGAGCTAGATTCAACTCTTTCACGAGAAAAAAAGAAAAATATAACAGGTAACAAGTTTCTAGACTCAAGATATACGGCTTGTTCATTTAATTTTGGCTTAGTGAACTGTTTAGCTTGTCTATCAAATTTAAATATTTTTCTATTCTTATTGTCCTTTGAAGATTTAATAATTTTTATATTTTTATCACTTTTTGAACTGGTAACTAGTGAAATCTCTAAAGGTATTGGCCTTATCTCTGAATTTACTAATGAAGTTGATCCCCTAAGTGATACGATCCATTCAAGAAATTCATTTTTATTTTTAATGGTTGCTGATAAACATAAAAACTTTATATTTTGATTTGCGTGGATAATAATTTCTTCCCACGTTGTACCACGATCTTTATCACCTAGATAATGAACCTCATCTAAAATAATCAAACCAGTATTTTCTAATTTTTCATCATTACTAAATATCATATTTCGTAATATTTCCGTTGTAGCTATAACTAATTCAGAGTCCTTATTAATTGTCCTATCCCCTGTTAATAGCCCCGTGCTAATCCCATCTCTGTTAAAATCATTAAATTTTTGATTTGATAGGGCCTTTATTGGCGTAGTATAAAATACATTTTTTTGTTTACTTAAGTAATGCTCGATAGATTTTTCTGCAATATAAGTCTTACCTGAACCTGTTGGGGCTACTACCAAAACATTATTGTTACTTTTTATATCATTAATAGCTTCTATTTGAAAGTCATCAGCGACAAACATTCTTAATTATTTTTCTTACTCAATAACAAAACAAACTCAATAAGTAAATAAAGAGGAATTGTAAATATGAATAAAGTTATAGGATCACCGGTAGGTGTGATAATTGCTGAAAATATTAATACGAATAAAAAAATTTCTTTTCTGTTATTAGTAAATAAAGATCTTTTAATAATATTTTTTTTAATTAGAAAGTAAATGACTAACGGAGTTTGAAAAGAGAATCCAAACAAAATTGATATTCTTGAAATTAGTTGAAAATAATTTTGGGTTCTTCATATGAATTCAGATTCATTAAATTCTAGTAAGAAATTTATACCAATTGGTATTGTTTTATATGCAGAAAATATACCTAAATAAAATAATATTATAAAAGTTATTAAATATGTCAGGAATACAATATGAGAAGTTTTCTCTAATGCAGGTTTAAAAAAATAACCTAAAATGAAAATTACTAGAGGCATTGAAACGGTTAATGAAACAAAAAGTGTATTTAATATCTTGACTTGAAATCCCTCATATATTGTAAAAGCCACAAGATCAGTTGTTGAGTATCCAGCACTTATTAATGGACTGATTAAAATTTTATAAACTGAAGTGTAGTTCAAATATATGGTTAAAAAAAATATAGCTATAACTAAGAGAGAAATATAAATTCTATAATTTAACTCTTTAAAATGATCAAAAAATTTTTTATTTTCCATTAATTATTCTTCTTCTAGCCAGACCCATTTTTGTTCAATCGTGTCATCACCAATTACTTTTCTTACTTGATCCGATTTTGAACTATTAAAAAATTGTAAAACTTTACTAATTTTATCTTTATCAAGCAAACCTAAGGATAAAAATATAATGATAACTAATTCAACAAGACTCATAATTTAATTTCTTAATTAATTTTGTTTTTCTAATACTAATTTCATTTGCTATTGATTGTGGAGTTATTATTTCTATCTCATTGAAATGATTAAGGGCAAAGTTTATAGCATTCGATTCTGAATAGAATGTTACTATAGCTTGTTTTCCTGTCACTTTTATATTTTTTTGATTAAAACCGCTAAGAACTGTTTCTTTTTCAAAATTAAATTTTAATTCAATTATTGATCCTTTTGTTTTTTTGTTATTTTTAAACTCAACATTGTCGAATACATCAATAATTCTATTTAAAAGAAATGTTTTATAAGTTTCATCATCTAAATCTATTGCCTCTAATACGATGCCATCGGTATTAGTTGTAAGAGAAATTGGCTGTATTCTATATAAATTTTCCCTTACGGTACCCAATTTTATGTATGAAATTACATTTTCTTCAAAAAAAGTTAAATCGCCAATATTTTCATTGTTGTTATTTTCAAAAATATCTATATTAAAAAAATTTGAAAGAACATCGTAGAATTGTTTAACATCTTTATTTTCAATTATTAATTGTTTATATATTGAGTTAGTTGAGAGTAGAAAGTAAATATTAAATAATTCTCCATCATTTATTTGTGTAACATTTTTAATTGAAGAATTTATATTAAATAAGAATTCCTGATTTTCTTCGTTATATTCATAATCTATTAGTAATTCACCATGTTGAGAATATATATCAGTAACAATAGAAAGTAAGTAGATCAGCTCTTTTTTCTTTATTCCAAGTTGATCAATTAAATCATCTATGTTCCACTTTTCATTACTTTGTATTAAAGAAAGAATATTAATGGCCATTTCAAGGTTTAATTTCTTATTCATCTAATAGTCTTTCTATTTCATTTAAATTATTTATGTTTAATATTTTTATTGATGAATCACATAGTAAGAGAAACTTAACAAGACCAATATTATCGTTAGTTAATATTTTGCAATTAAGAATATTATCTGAAATTTTATCTTCAATAATATTGTGAGTGAATATATTTTTGTTAACTTCATAAATGTCTTTATTAATTTCAATAATTATTTCAACTAGATACTTTTCATCCTGCCACGAGAATGGAAAACTAAAACTGTTAATTTCAAATAATTCAGATTTATTTCCAATTCTTAAATTTTTAACATGATTTAGATTAAAAGTTTTAATTGTACTGTTATCTTCACCCGCTAAATACCATTGGTTATTAAAGTATTTTAATCCCTGTGGTTTAACCTTCCTATACTCACTCAAGTAGTCAAAGGCTACTCTCCTCTTTTCATTAATTGCCTTAATTACTTTTGTTATTATTTCGCTTTTATCAATATTCATATTTCCAGATGATAAATATTTTTTTAAATATAAATATGTTTGCATAAATTTCTCATTATTTGTATTATTATCATTTCGTATTGATTCAAAGATAGAATTACCAGATAGGGTATATCCTTTATCAAAAGACCATTTATCATTTTCATAATCAATAACGTATCCGAAAGAACGCAATAAATTTTTGTCCCTTTCAAAAGATCTTCTAAAAGCTTGTTCATTTAAGTCTCTATAATCTGGAATATTGTCCTTAATATTTTCAGTAGAAATACTTGAGTTATCACTTAAAAGATTTAAAAGTTCTATTGATCTTTTTAGTACATTTTTCATATAGTAAATATATTAAATATGACTGAATTCATATATCAATTTTACAAATTGTCATATATAAATTTATTATTAAAAATTTATATATGACAACATTATTGTATTATATACATTATGAAAGTTTGGATAGATCAAGACCTTTGTACGGGTGATGGGCTATGTGAAGAAATCGCTCCTGACGTTTTTGTTGGCCTAGATGATGGATTATTTTATGTTAAAGAAGGCGATAAAATATTTTCAGAAGAAAACGGTAATGTTGGTGGTGCTGAAGGATTAGCAATTGTTCCTAAAGGACAAGAAGAAGCTGTTGTTGAATCAGCTGAAGAATGTCCTGGGGAATGTATAATGATCGAGCCTTAATACTTTATATACTTAGCTGAAATTAAAAATCCTGTATGTGAAACAAGTTTATTTGTAGGTCTTACAACTTTTTTATCTACTATCCAGTCACGTAAAATAACTTCTTTAACTTCTATATCTTGAAAATTTTTTTCTTTAAGAGTTTCATTAATACGAATAATTTGACTCATGGAATGCAAATAAGAAACCCAATGTAAATTAGTATCAATATTGTGGTTATTAAAAAATTAACAAGGTTCTGGAACATCGGTTATTATTGCATCAATTTTATCTTCTAAATTTTTGAAATTAAAATTATCCAATTTTTCATTAATAAAATTTACATCAACTGTATCTTTTGAGTATGTAGAAAGATATCTTGAGATTGTCTTGTTTGCTCTGCGCTGATTAATTTTTGAAGAATCAAGGCTATAGAGTTTCCCACTATTTTGTAGCAAACTATATAAATATAAAGTTAAAGCACCTGAGCCTGATCCAATTTCAAGAATCTTGCTGGAATTATGTAAATTTGATTCGACTATTATTTGCCCTACATCTTTAGGGTAAATAATTTGAGGGCCTCTCTTCATGAGTAATACGAATTCTTTATATGTTGGAGTATATATCTGAAAATCAATTCCAGTTGTTGTTGTGATTATAGAAGGTATTTTTTTTAAATCTGAAAATTTAAATTTACCTTCGTTTGTTATAAATTCTTTACCGCTTTCTACAACTGATAAATATTTATTTTTAGAAGTCTTAATTACAATAAGTTGATTATCAATATTCAAATTTAAAGAAAAGCTAGAAATGAAGCCACCGTTGTTAAAAGCATGCCTACAGAAACAACAATAACAATTATTTTTTGAAGTCGTTTATTCATTTAAATCTCTTGAAAACCATTTTTTTTGTTCGTTGTAACTTTTCATATATTCTTCCAATAATTAATCCAGCAAACAAATAGCTAATTAATTTACCTTTATCACTATCACTGTCTAATTGCTTTTTTAAATTTTTATAATCATCTGGAAATTCGCTCATCTTAATATCCTCCAAGATATGAATGCAAATATCACAATACATAATAAAGCCATAGAAAAGTAAATTAATGCTTGTATGAAATATTGACCTATATATATTTGAGCGAGCACAATTGATAGACCTGTTAATAAAAGTAATGACGAAATTGCTAAATAATTTCCTGCTTTGAAATTTTTCCTTGCGTCTTTTAAAGATTTTTCTATAGGATCTACAGTTTCAGCTTGTAAACGATCTAGTAAGCTATCTAATGCTTTAATTGCAGATGATGAAAAATTGTACATTTAAATTAATTTTCTATTTTTAACGATTGTACCAATAACTCCTTGAACGGTTGCAGCTACTGGTAGAGCCAGAATTGCTCCTACCCCGCCTAAAGTATAGGCACCAAATAGAGTTGAAAAAACGGCTATAGCTGGATGAATTTCCATTGTTGATTTAGTAACTCTTGGACTAACAAAATAGTTTTCAATAACT
>VMHT01148641.1_pt1 | contig 12930 bp, 15 predicted proteins | sample 4693611 | NCBI WGS metagenome assembly VMHT01 (sample SAMN12280063, study PRJNA550983) | marine metagenome | isolation source: seawater sampled from same location over 5 years 0.02-0.2 micron viral filtrate | place: USA: collected off the coast of southern California halfway between the port... ... | reverse complement strand
GCTTGATCCACTATGGTATTGTTGTCAATAGATGGATCTGTAGATTTTAAATATTTAGCTAAATTTATAATTGTTTCTTGTATTTGATCTGCACTACCACTTCTTCCATTTGCAGAAAGAACAGAACCAATCATAGGATCACCTTGTATACTTTTTCTAAAATCTTGAAACTCACCAACAACCAATGTAGCTATTTCTGTAAAATCTGATTTTAAAGCTGTAGCTATTTCTTTTTGTGGTTTATATCCTTTTGAAGCTAATAACGACTCATTCAAAGGATTTGTATCATTTAACATCATTATATTTTCTGCATATCCAAATCCATTTTCAAACATTTGTTTCATCAAGTATTGTTCTAATCCTTGATTTTGATTTTTTAAATCTAATAAGTATTGTCTTTTTTGACTAGCTGTAGTCAAATTATCATACTCATTTTTTTTGTTTTTCATTTCGTTGTTGGAATATAATTTAATTTGATTTCTTCCAAGACCTAATTTTTTTTGTTCAGAAACTCTAGCAGAACCTGGTAACTCTCTGCCACGATTTTTATTTAAAATAAATTGTACTGGATCTTCTTGTATTATCTTGTTATCAGCAGCTATCTTCTTTTGAAGTTCAGCAACCTCACGCAACTTTTCTGCTTTTTGATCTAGTGGTGCATTTTCATATTCTAAAAATGCTTGGTTAATAGCTTCTGTTTTCTTTGTAAAATTAGAAAACTCAACTGCTTTATATTTACTATGAACATTTTTTGATGTAATTAATCTTTTTTTCGTTGCAGCAAATCTTGTTTTTCCTTCAATTGGTCCATATATTTTAAAATATTCTTGTTGTAGAGATTCTATTTGATTTGCTTCTATCCCATTTAATAAAGCATTTGCATCCAGGTTATCTACTTTGTTATCTAAATCTATCTTTGCACCAGTTTGATAATAATCTAATTTTTTATCTACAGCACCTTTCAAAGCTATAATATTTTCAATAGGCAGTTTACTTTTGTCTATTGTTTCTTTCAAAGCATTTAACTTTTCTATACTGTCTGCATCATCAATATTATTTTTAAATGTTTTGTTTACTATCTCTAGCTTTTCACCCTCTGGAGAGTAGACTAAATTTCTTCCTAAAGTTGTATTTCTTCTATAAATGTCTGCATTTTCTTTAAGTGCAGTTTGATGTTCAACGCTATCTATAGGGAAACTTGCAATTATATTTATGTTTTTTTTAAGTGTATCATTCATAGCTTGTGTGCCATTTGCTTCACTTAATCTAAAAGCCTCATTCTGACCTTGCAGATTTTCTACTCCTGCTATTGGATTTATAGCGTTGACAACTAATCTTTTTCTTCTACTGCTAAAGTTTTTGGTATTGTTTTGTATCCATCCTTGTTGCCAAGCAGAATATTTATCTTTAAATTCTTCGTAATTATCAGTTTTATTATTCTTTCTAAAGTCCTCACTAGCTTGACGGAATGCTATTTTGTTTGCATCAATTGCATCCTCATCTTGCTTTCTTCTTTCTGCCATACCAAAGTTAAAAGCTATTTGACTTGCTTCTTGACCAAACTGTGCCAATGCTCTACCTGGTGCTGTAAACGCCCCTACATCTGCTCTTTGCGATAACTGCCCAGTTGCTAGTCTTTGTGTTGGTCCTTGTCCTTGATTGTATAATGGTATTCTTGGCATAATTTATCCTATGACATTAACTGTGCTGATCTGCTTCCAGATGATAATAAACTTGAATAGGCTTGTGTTTTTAATGCACTTGACCTTGCACTACCTTCTGCTCTTATTAATGTTGCATCTGCTTGTGCTTTTGTCTGCTCTATATCAGAAGCATATTGTATTCTTAGTGCATCTTTCTCAGTAGCAAAATAAGTGTCTGCCAACGCTTGCATAGGACTTCCAGACATGGTTATGCCAGAAGCTGCAGTTGCAATTCTTTGCTGACCTACTAATCTTTCTGACTGAGTTCTGAGTTGTGCTTCTTCATCTGCTTTAGCTCTAGCTAATAATATTGCCTCTTGCTCTCTTACTTGAGCATTGTAATCTGCTACTTGTTTTGCAGCTCTAGCTGCTGCCATGCCACCTTTGAAACTAATAATACCAGAACCTGCTGCTGCTGCTGCTGCTATTGTAGGACTCATTACTTAACCCACGCATAACGCATATAATCTACTCCATCTGGACCAAACTTTCGCATTATCCCTTCTTCTTTGAATCTCAACCATTTAATAAATCTTAATGCTTTTTTGTCATTTAGACAAACACTTGCTTGTAATCTAAATAATTTGTTCTCATCAATCATAGTTTTAACCATTAATCTCACAATTCTTGCAAGCCTTATAGGATAAGATTTACCATATTTTCCAACAATAAACCACCCTTCTGCTACACCATCCCATAATTTATGCACTCCACCGATAGCAATAGGCACATCATTTAGCATTGCAGCATAACCATTTACAGCCTGTTCGCACATCGTATCTCTGTGAGATTGCCAAAAATCAAAGTCTGTATCTATGGACTGTATGTGTTCTTTTTGTAATTTTACTAATTTAAGCATCAAATGTATTAGACCTTCTCATAATTGCAGTTATTGTCATAGGCAATGGCTGACTTTGCTGTACAACAACCTGTGCATCATTATCATAACCAGATGGAAAGGATATTTCCTTATCTCCAGTAAACAAAGGCACAGCTGCATCCATAGCCATACTACTATCTCTAAATGGCAATCTGTCAAGGTTATTTGCATCTGGACCCATCTCGGCACCTACTGTATCCAAAAACCTTACAGTTACACCATGTATTCTTTTTATTTTACCTTGTGATACACCATCATCTGCACCACCTTCCATACGAAGTGTCTTGACTAATGATGTGTAATTATAACCTATATGAACCTTTGTTGCATTTCTATCAAGTGTAATACTACCACCAGATACTGTTTTATCTGCGTGTGTAGAGCCATCAGCTAGTATCTGTACTGTTTCACCCTCTAAATGATTTAAGCCAGTAATAGTATCTGTAGAAGATCCACTATAGGTAAGGCCACTATCAACAAAGAAAGCATCTGCAATTGTATCAAAAGATAAGGTCTTTAGAAAAACAATATGCCTTACTGTAGCACTATTGATTGTTCTTTTTACTGATAAGTAGACTTGATCTTCTGCACCACTCGGTATAGCTGTAATACTTTCTACTGTAGCTGTGCCTCCTAATGGATGTTCATGCCAACCTACTGTGCCGTTTGCTCTATCATAAGTAAGGCCAATAAGATTGCCGCCTGTAGACACAAACCATAAAACCAACTCTGGCTCTTGTTGCCATATCATGTCAACCAACCCACCACTCGTAATATGATCTGCAAGTACAGTTAAATCTACACCAAGTAAGCCATCTGTATCTAAATCAAATGTAATCTCTTTGACTTTCTCTGTACCTTTTTGAATTAGTATTGTTGAGTTACCTGCTCGAAGTGGTCTAATTGTAGACGAGCCAAAGGTTGTTTCTCGTAACACATTAACATTCGTAGGTGTAACTGGTGTTGTTCCAGTACCACCAGACAAGGTAAATTCAGCACTAGATGTTAGTATCTGCAGAAATCTAGCAGGTAATAAATGCTTTATCACATTAACTTGATCTGATGCGATTGTGATATTAACTGCATCATCATCATTTGTGCCAGGTGTATGGTTCTCAAAGTCTGCTGAAACACTACCAAATATTGTTTGTGGTTGCCCTACTGTGCCTGCAAAATATAATCTTTCTTCGTAAAACGCTACGGCTCTTGGAAACTTCTGATCCCCATCAAACGCACCTAATGACCATCTTGTGTTTGCATTACTTGACCCTACTGCACTATCTGGTAATCTTGAGTTACCATGCTGATCTTCATGTACTGTAGCTGTAACATTTCGTGCATCAGTAAAAGCGGTAATTCTTACATGACCATTCTCATCATGCAAGTATTCCCAGTCTATTGAACCATATGTTTCTGTACCAGTTAAATGAACTGGAGCAGTATTACCACTTGTCTGTGTTGAGCCAGTTGAGTTCTTATAAACATGACCATTGAAACGAACAGTTGCATTGTTTGCATAACTCGTTGAAGCTGCCCATTCATCATGCTCTATCTCAAGTATCTCACGAAACCTTATGTATCTTCCGACATCATCACTACTGAACAAATCAGCAGATGCCACTATACTAACACTTCCTGTCGCTGCTGAAGCATATAAAGTTGTTGTTGTTATATTCTCATCTAACCAAGGACCATCAATAAAATCAATGTCACTAATCGTGAAACTTGTAGCACTCGTTCTTGTTAGTTTTGCTGGTTCATGGTCTTTGTGTGCCAAGTATAATACATCAGCAGATTGTGCATGATTTAATTCAAATATCTCAGTCACAGAATATGTGGTTGTTACTTCTACTATTTTACCAACTGTTCCACCAGATGTGTATGTTGTAAAAGCAGAACTATTAATACCAGACAACTCAAATGTGTTTGTTGTTTTGTTTGCTACAGTAAACTCTCTATTGTTTACCTCTGTCATGCCACCGACACTACCAATAAATACTCTGTCTCCATTGTTAAGTCCATGTGATGCAGCTGTAACAACGGCTGGATTTGCTTTTGTGATTGCTGTTATTGATGTTGTAGCCTCTGTTAATATGCCGCCATCTTTAAAAAATCTGATATAGTTTGCACCAAACTCTAGCACATAGGCTTGCTCATCTGAAAATTCAAAGTTAATTAGTCTGACTTTACCACCATCTTTTGATGTACCTGCATAGTAACTACCTGGTCTTCTTGTTATACCACCAGACGGATACACAATCATATTATCTAAAGTATCACAACCTTCTGCATATTTCTGTAAATCTATACGGCCAGACAACTTTGGCGATAACTCTCCTGCTCGAAAGTTTGTTAAGATTGTTGATACTCTTGCCATATTATAGCCTTATGTTTGTAAACTCTTCTGATATAATTCTGTCTGGTTTTCCTTCTAGTGCATCCATAGACTTTGCATCTCTAAGTTTCTGTTCATACAAAGCATACATAGATTGTGCTACTGAGTTGCTGCCAGTAATAGCATAAGCTGTTTCTGATGCTAATCTATACGCTATTGCATTCGATAATAAACTATCAAACTGCTCTGTGTCTGTAACCCTTGCTAGATATACAATTCTGCAAGTTGCTTCATCTGATAGTATCTTTCTGCCTTCAATCTTAAACATAACTTGACTGTCATACGGAGATATTTCTGCATCTACATTAGCTGTAAAGAATGATAACACACGCAAACAAAATGGATCTGTTGGCAAACTAAACTGATGTGCAAATCCAAATGCAGGTGTGTCTGAGTCTTGAGCTAAAGATGTTCTTGTGATTGCACAGTTCCAAGGATGCGATCTAATGACTGCATCTCTTACTGTATCAAATCTTCTGTTACACAATCGTGCTTCTTTAGAGTTTTCTTCTAGTGATGTTATGGTTGCTGCACCGAGCAAATCCATAGCTTCATTACAAATATCTACAACTGACGGCATTACTAAATCCTTTTTAATAAAGGGAGCCGAAGCTCCCCCTATGTTAGTTTACAACGTACTCGATAATAAAAGACATATCGCCTGCTGTACCACCAGTTGCATTGAATGTTGCTGCAACATAGTAGTAACCACCTGGATCAGTAGATGCACCTGCATTTTCGTAAACCTTTGCACCGATAGTGTTAATATCGGCAGCTTCAGTTCTTAAATCTGCAACTGCTGTGGTTCCGTCTGCAACAGATGTTGCATACAGATCCTCATCTACAACTGTTCCATCAGTTTGATAAAGTCCTATATTAAAAGTACAACTTCCACCTAAAGCATCAGACGCAACTTTAATTGCTGTTATGGAAGCGTTACTTGGGATTGGAGCAAACATAACAATATCATTGTCTGTACTGTCTCCAGCCGCTAGTGCAATAGTTCCTTGAGCCACACGCAAAACGCCATGTAACTCTTGAGAATTGTTTGCAACTTGAGGAGTAGCTTCAAAATTAGCTACAAGTGTTGAATTTTTTGTAGTCATTTACTTCTCCCTTACGCTGACTCATCACAGTCTATCTGGATGACTTTTTCTTCTTCCATCCTAGTAGCACCGATTGTCATGCAGTAATAAACTTGAGTTGCGTAACCTTTATCGCTTCTCTCATCTATCCTTGCCATAACGTCTTTTCCGATAGCCAAAGCAACTCCATCTTCTGCCCATGCAAAGCATGATCTGATGTTGCCACTCTTTGATAGTCTGTTAGTTGTTATAAATTTGAAACCCATGAAGGTATCAATCTCACCTTGTACAAGTGCCTTTACAGTATTGAAGTCTGAAGAAGTTACGTTTGTATCTCCTAACAACGCATCAATCTGCTCTGGTCCGACTGCAATGTATCTTGGGATTGACGGATCTACAGATTCTAGGTCAAGTCTTTTCTTAGCTGTTCTTAACTTAGCAACTGTTAAATCAGTTCCACCATTAGCAATCTGGTTGTCTGCTAACATTGAAGTTGATGTTGAACCAGTTTCACCTGTGTTTGCTGTACCTATGGCTGCTGTGATAATCTCATCATCCATAGCTCTTCCCATTGCTGCAGCTGCTGCTTGAGCATATGCAGATGTTGGGTCGATCAACATTCTGACTTTGTCTTGCTCATCAATAAGATCAGCAAACTCATAGTCTACCATTGATACTCTTCTTCTTGCGTGAGGAGTATCGATTTGTGGTGTATCAGAATGACGAGTTGTTCGCTTTTGGGCGGTAACTTTGCCAATCTGATCGAAGAAGGCATTTTTTCCTGTAACAGATTCTACTCTTACAGCATCTCTCAGTAATGAACCCATTTGCTGAGAAAGCATCTGCACGTTAGCAGAATACTGTTGGACAAATGCCGTAGTTACATTTAATGACATAATCTTTCCTTTCGTATAACTACAGTTTCATTTAAGCTACTTTCGAGGTGCTACCCTTACGGACACTTCTTTGATTTACAGACTCAATAGGTCTATCGTCTTTCCGATTGCCAGATGGACTTGTTTCCAAGCTACCCTTCATCACCCACTCGTAGTATTTACCTGCGAGATCGCTGGGATTCGTTAAATCTCTTTGAGAGCCACACTCTACGGCCAGTCTAAGACATTCTAATCTGATTTCTTTATCATCCATTAATCATCTCATAAAGTCCATTAACTTGCTCTACAGCTCTCTGTCTTGCTACTGGATTCTTTCGATCCCAATAAGCATGAGATTTGTCATTCATTATAGCATCTATCTGTGCTTGTGCATCAGCAGGTGTTAGCCTGTTGTTGACTGCACTTTCTTTGATTGTATCTTCGCTAGTCACAGTCTTTCTAAAGTCTGCGATATTAGCAAATGCCTTGATAAACTCTGGATGATTGCCAATCATAGTACCATCTTCAAGTTTCATCTGTAGCAAATCATTAGATGCAAATTCTGTTACAATACTGTTAGCACCTGCAACCTTCTCTTCAAACGCTGCACCCCACTCTGCTTTGAGTTGAGATTCTGTTTGCTGTGCCTGTGCCTCAGAGTGTTTTGTCATAGCCTCAGTTGATTGTTGTGCTGAGCTACGATAGTAATCTAAAATTCCAGATGCTTGTTGTGGTGTCAAACCAAGTTTATGAGCTATATCAGAATACTGTGTAGCTACTTCATCAGTAACAAACGCACCATCTGCTTTTATCCCATAACCAATTGGCTCATCTGGTCTACCTAATTTAGAATAGATATTATTCATATCATCTTCAGTAGGATTTTTTGGTAATGCTATCTTGTCTGCACCAATCAATCTTTGTGCATTCACATAGCTTCTTCCCAAGTTCTCTACATCTTTGATAGATGCAAGACTTGGATGACTTCTTATATCTTCTGGTAGTGATTCTAGAAACTCTTTTCCAGACCCACCACTTGCCACTTCAGCAGGAGTCTCAATAGCTGGTGCTACTGCATCAACTTGAGGTTCCACAGAAGGAGTAGGTTGAGTTACCTGTTCCATTGCTTCATTCATTTATTAGCCTCTTCTAACATATTTAAAATGTGAAGATAAACAGCACGTTTACCTTCCTCAAAAGCCGTTCCATTCGCATCACCTTGTACATAACTCGACACACGAAAGTTAGAACGCACCTCTAAGTCTTTTAACACTCTTTTGCCAGACTCGGAACCAAAAACATGACGATACATTTCTTTAACCTGTTCAAGCTCCTTCATTTCCACCTACCATTCTTACGGCCTGTGCTGCCTGTGCTGTTGTGTAAACATCTTCTTGCTCCTGCTTTCTTTCCATTTGTTCTTGCTCAGCAGCAGCTCTTTGTTCTCTTAGTTCATTTATTTCTGCGGATGATCTTAGTGTAGACTTAGGAACACCCAATGAATCTGTAACATGACGCACCAATCCATCTGGATCTAAATGATCTCCAACTGGTAGTGATTGGGCGAGAGGGAGCAGAATTTCAAGTGCCTTCATAGTGGAATTTAGACTGCTTGACTTCTGCACCCTTGCTAGAGGGGAGACGTACTCAATGTCAATGTCTCGACCTTGAAGATTTCCAGGGGGAATAGAGAGCATATTATTGCGTAACATCAAGGCGAAAACCCTATCAATCAAAGGTCTTAACATTTCATTCATCAACCTGCCAAGGACAGGTCCTATCACCCTCATTCTTTCTTCCTGCCTCTGAACAACTTCAGTTGCAGTCATATTAGGAGAACCACCAGATAGTAACTGGTCTACATAAAAAGCACTTCTAATCGCTTGTCTTCTTTGATCTTCCATTGATAATCCGATTGGTATGTTAGCACCAGTATTCAATGGTTGTATTGTATCTCTTGTGCCTGCTCTATAAAAATTTAATCCACCAGGCTGAGTTCTAACTGGAAGTATGAAGCCATCATCTGGAACCATTAGAGGAGGATCTATTTGCTTTTGCGAGGCTTGGATGATGGTCTTACTCATAAGGTTAAGCATTTTAACATCTGGTAAAGCAATCATTGCAGGTGAACGACCCATTGTCTCACCAGTTGCTTTTAGAAACCTTGGAACGATATAAGGGAACTCTTCAAAGCCACCAACAGATAATATCGTCTTTGTTTCCATATCCATGTATACAGATGCGTATGCCATGTTCTGATTGTCTTGTTTATCTGGATTTCTTTCTATTCTTGGTAACACAACATGAAGCAACTCGACTTCTTCATCTGGTGTTTTCTCAAATGTCTTTCTCATATATTCAGAAACATTATCAATCCCAAACCTTTGTATAGCTTGTCTTACAGGTGATTTGTACTTTCTAAATACAGTATCAACTAACCCATATTGATTCTCTTGAATAAAAAACTCAGAAATATGTCTTGTAGAAAATCTTAGTGTGCCTTTGTCCATCTCCACAAACATACAGCCAGTACCAAAGACAACAAGGTCTACATACATCTCATGGATCTCAGTTTCAAAGTTAGACTGGTTAAATGCTCTCATCATACTGTTAGATGATGATTGCAACCATTCTCTTACATCATCGTCTCTTCCTAAGTTCTCATCCTTCATATCCAAATGAAACCAAGGTGTAGCACCAGATGTAAGCATTCCATGTAAACTGGCTGATAATAAATCTACAGACTGCAGAGCCGTACCATCATATATAAGTTCTGTTCTTTTCTCGCCACGACTTCTTTTTCTGACAATATCTGACTTTCGTGGGAGCATATAGTCGGCAAGCTCTTGAAAATGTGTGTTCCAATATTCTCTGTATCTTTCTAAACTATGCAGTCTTTTAATTAACTCTTTACCGAAATCTTCCATAACTATCCTAATAAAGTTGGTCTACCTACTGTTGGCTTCTGTTCATCTGTCAATCCAGTAACAATCGTTGAACCTCTGCCTTTTCTTCTACCTCTTTCAGCTGCCATAGCTTCTTCAGACAAAGCAGCAGCTCTTGCATAGTCTGGCTCTGCTGGTGGCTCTGGTGCTGGTGGTGGTGGTGGGATTGTAACTTTAGGTCTTAAAAATGACATAATATCTCCTATACAACCGATCTACTTCCTTTGCCTCTAGTCAATGCTCCGTATCCTTCAAGGATTGTACCTGCTTGACCAGCTCGTCTTGTTCTTCTTGTGCCTCGTGTGGCTTGTTCCATTATAGTTTTCTTTTGCAAAGTTTTATCATCTGGCACAATCTCTGCCGTTCTTTCTGGTGTAACCTCTGGTGTTGTCGTGTCGTTGTCATCACCTTGCATAGTATTTGTTGGATCGTATTCAGCTTTTCCACTATACTGCCCATCTCTTATAACACCTGCATAATCACCAAACTCATCTTTTACAATTGTTCCACCTCTTCTCAATTCTCTTGCTTGTTGTTTGTAAGAAAACTCTTGCATCTTGTTTAAAAACAATCCACCTGGAACTAAACTAGATGGTGAAACTTGTATTGGCCCAAGACCAATCGTTGTGCCTCTAGGTTGACCAAGAAAGTTTTTAGTTTCAGCTTCTCTTTCTAATTTCTGTGCCTGTAAATTCTCAGTAAGCCTAGTAAATTCATAGGGATCTTGCACACCAGACTGAGCCATGCTTCGTCTTGCTGTGTCTGACTTAGCCTTGGAAACTTGTTGGTTTGTCATTGCGTTGCCAGTTGGATCTGAACTTCCTCCGTTACTGCCACCCATACTACTTCCCTTTCACTCTGTGCCATCCTATTTTCATACTATTAAGTCTAAGCCAAAGACATTTGTCAAAACCTTTTTCCGTTAATAGTTTTTTAAAATATCGTACACCCTTTAATGTATAATCTTTTTTTGAAATAAAATCAATCATCCAAACACTTTTCTCTTTTGCTATATACCCCTCTATAGGAAACTCTTGGTACTGTAGGTACTCATTTATTTGATCTTCAGTCGGTGTTGCCCATGTGCCAAACACAACTGGAAAGCCTCTTTCATCTCTCATAATCCCATACTGACCACAGTCTATAGGCGTTAAAATACAACGACATATCTGTTCTGTACCCCACTTGCTATGCAACGGACTGTCTTGCATTAGGATCAACGCATCACCTAAATCTTGGTAAAGGCTCATAAAGTAAAAGGATTGTAACTACTTTGTGCTACAGCTTGTGGCGGCTTACTATAAGTCGTTCTATTCTCAAGACCAATTGCCAAGTAACGAAACGCATCAGCTGCATGAGATGTAAAGTCATGCCTTGGCTGATCTCTGAATATCTTTCTTTTCTCATCCCACTCCTGCCGATACTGCTTCAACATCTCAATACCAACAGCACAATTATCTTTATCAAAGTAACATTTCGGCATCAGCAATCGTGCAGCATTGATACCATCAGCTACTTTCATTTTCGGAATGACCTTGAAACGTATGCCAAGGCTAAACGCCGTCTCCAACCTTGACTTGCCAGACCCCAACTCACGAATTTCAATATCATGCGGTGCCAAATGATCCCCATAATGGTAATCTTTCTGTCTAAGGACTTCCGCATAATGATCCAGTCCAAAGCCAGTATTCTCATAATAGTCGATAACATTAACAGCACCTCCTCTAAATATCTGTGCAAACCAAATAGCCGTACTATCATTAATACCTAAATCCCATGCCGTATGAACAGGCAGAGCAGGATCATAAGGAACCCTCGTTACTCGATCTTTATCTTCTAATTCAACCAATAGCCTTCCATAGTAGGCACCAATAATCGCAGCCGTAAACGAACATTCATACTCCTGCTCATACTGCTCCTCTGTCATCTGCTTTCTTGCAGCCTCCAGTTCCTCTTCTTTCACAAGTTTGGTCTCACTTGCCTTGGCAATCTTCCAATACCAATAGTCAGAGCCTTCACTCACTTCATTCTTTGCCTGCTGCATGATTTCATAAAAATGATTATGACCATTAGGTGTACCTAAAAATATGGCCGCCCCCTCTCTGTCGGATAGTGCAGGTCTCACAACCTCCCCCCATACCCTAGGATTCTGCATTCCATACTCGTCAAACACACACAAATCTAAATAAATACCTCTTAAAGCATCTGGATTCTCACCAGACAATAACATTATCCTACCACCATTAGGGAAATCAGCTCGAAGTTCAGTCTCATTAAACGTAACGCCAGGGATAACACCAGCATAATACTTCACATAATCCCAAGATATTCTTTTGGCCTGCGTAAAAGTCGGTGCCACAAGAGCTACTCTAGGTCTCGGTAAAGGACAAGTTAATGCATGCTTTATCATGTGATTAACAGCAAATACAGTTTTGCCAAATCTTCTGTGCATCACAAGCACATTCCAACGCTTCAAGTCTGTGTGCATTTCTGCCTGTAGGTCTCTAGGCTTATATGGAATCTTTATTTGTGCCATCTGTTTCCCATACCACTCTGATCGTGCCATCACCGATCTCAACACCAGTTCTCGACTTGCCTTCACCAAATCTCTCTGGCAATACCTTCTGCACCTTCCAACGAACATGATGCCCATAATCTCTCAATACATTCGGATCATACTCTTTACGCTTATGTAAAGTGTCCTGGTACATCTCCTCAAGCTCCTCTAATGCCTTCTCAGCCGATTGCCTCTGTGCAGTCTTAACAGTATTGCTTAACTCCGAGTCTTTGTCCATGTGCCTGTAAAAGGTAGCTCGGCTAACTTTGTTGTCTTGGCAGGCTTTGTATAGGCTATAGCCGTCTGTAACTGCTTTGATGATCTTGTTCTTCTTGTATTTGCTAATGCTCATTGTGTGTTCTCAGCTACCTATTAATACATATATAGTCGGGCGTGTGGTTCTTGGGTGGCACGCCTGCGAAAATAGCCCCCCGTACCATTTTATATTCTGTCGCATAATATTTGTATTTTATCATGTTCATAATATTAT
>VMHT01057814.1_pt1 | contig 12932 bp, 10 predicted proteins | sample 4693611 | NCBI WGS metagenome assembly VMHT01 (sample SAMN12280063, study PRJNA550983) | marine metagenome | isolation source: seawater sampled from same location over 5 years 0.02-0.2 micron viral filtrate | place: USA: collected off the coast of southern California halfway between the port... ... | reverse complement strand
GAAATTACTAATAAAATAAATCAACTTTTAAATAATGGGTTCTCTTTTGGAGAACACAAAACAAAAAAAGAAAGAGATGAGTTGGAACAAGATTTGTTGGATTATTATGGAAAAAATGGTTTTGGAGCTTTTGTTGAAGAAGAGATGCTTTATGTTGTAGATGCTACTCATGCTCATATTATGATGTTGGAAATTACAAAAAATTCTATTTACTTTAATCCTCATGAACATGTCCATCTTTTAGAAGCTGTTGTTGTGACTTTAGAGTATTTAACAAAAAATCTAGAAAAAGAAGATCTTTTAGAAATAACAGAAGATATAGAAGATGAAATAACAGAGGAAATGCCGAAGCCAAAACCAAACTTCGACATTATATGAGATCATGATTATGAAAATTTTTTATTTAAATCGACTTGAAGACGAGTCTGGTGTTTCTGGAACTGGACGAGTTGCTCAAGGTTTTATTTTTGACAACGGAAAAGTTGCTTTAACTTGGTTATCAGAACACCCATCAATAACAATTTATGATAATATAGGAGAAGTGCATGCGATACACTCTCATGATGGAAAAACAGAGGTTGAAATGATGCCTGATTTTAAAAGAGCTTTTAATGAACTTAAATCATTTGTTGAAAACTTTTCTCTAACGGAAGTTTGTATTTCAAAAATTTCACCCGAGTCACCAGCGGGAAAACTGATAACTAAAAACTAGTTATGAAGTGGAAAAGTTATATACATTAAAGCTGGATGCATCGTGGAGACCTATCGAAGTCATAGATGCATTTAAAGGAGCGTCAATGGTATTTGGTGGTCGTGTAAGAGTCTTGGAGTCTTATGACACTGGACCACATCCAAGTCTCCTATTTCCGTCTGTTATTGTCCTTAAAACCTACATTCATAAAAGAAAGTTTACAATGACCTGTAATCGGAAAAATGTCGTATGGAGAGATCAAAACACCTGTCAATATTGTGGAGGTGTTTTTTCTTTTAAGGATTTAACAATGGATCATGTTTTACCTCAATTTCATGGTGGAAAAAAAACATGGAATAATATTGTTGCCGCATGCAGAAGGTGTAATGGAAAAAAAGGTCATAAAAAACTTGAAGAAATTTCAATGAATCTCTTGACAAAGCCAAAAAAACCTGCTATAACTATAAGAGAGTATTATAGACAAATAAGGTTTCCCAAGTGTTGGGATAAATATATTTAAAGGAGATTATATGAGAGAAAGACCCTTAATTGCTGTGAGCGGAGGTTTTGATCCTGTTCACATTGGACATATAAGAATGATACAAGATGCCTCACGTTATGGAGATGTGATGGTGATTATAAATTCTGATGAATGGTTGATGAGAAAGAAAGGTTATGTTTTCATGCCTTACAAAGAAAGAGTAGAAGTTATGGGAAACATCAAAGGTGTTGCTTTAGTTACTGCTGTGAATGATTCTGATGGAACTGTGTGTGATGCCCTTCGAAGACACAGACCAGATGCTTTTGCAAATGGCGGAGATCGTAAAACTGAAAACACACCTGAAATGGATGTGTGTGAAGAGTTAGGAATTCAAATGATGTGGGCTATAGGTGGTACTAATAAACCACAATCATCATCATGGTTAGTTGATAAATTAAAGGAGAAACAAAATGGATCCAAATGAATTTTCAGAAAAATTAATGAAACTAGGATTAGATATTCAAACCTGGTCTCAACCAAAACAAAAAGCATTTACTGAGTTGTTGTATGCTGCTAAACAATCTTTTGAGATTGGTATGACTCAAGAAGAGATACAGCTAATTGTTGTATCTGCTGTTCAAATAGCAAAAAATCCAGAAATTAGACAGTTGTTTTCAATTTTAACTGGAGACGTTGATATAAACCCAGATGACGATTTTCAATAATTTAAACAATGAGCGAGGTTAATTCCTCGCTTTTTTGCTATTTATAGTAATAAATTCGTGGAGATTGATAGATGAATAAAAAAGTCCTTTTAAAAGAGATAAGAAAACACCCAGATGGATCAAAAATGTTGAGTCTTGGATACTCGCCTTCCTTTATCCATAGTTTGTTGTTAGAACAAGAGGATCAACAAAAAGATCAAGCTGCCCAACAGATTGCTAATTCACCAGCAGGTAAAGAAGCAGGTGTTGACCAACAACAAGCAGCCAACGCAATAGAAAAAGCCACAGGCGAAGGCGGAGATAAAAAAGAAGAAGTTACAGCTGTTACAATTTTTCAAACACTTATAACTGGTTCGATTATAAACGCAGCAAAGCCTAAAGTAACCGAAGCATCTGAAAAAATAGTTTCTTTGGCTGGGCCTCTTGGTGCTATTATAAATGGGATAGGAGGAACAGAACTTATTACTAATGTAGTAATGGATCAAGCTATTTCTCCTATTGTTCAGGTTCTTCTTGATTTTGTTATTAGTGATGAAAATAAAGAAAAAGCTGATGATTTTATTAATTCCATACTTGGCGAACAAGAAGCTATAAAGTTAATATCAAGTGTTAAAAATGATCCACAAAATGCCAAAAAAATAATTACGAGTTATGCAGATCAAAACAAAGAACAAATAACAACTAATGTTTTCACAGCTGCTTATAAAGGCAACTTTGGTCCGACCATACAGCAAAAAACACAAGGATTGTTTGGTTTGACTGTCGCTGATGTTATACCACAAAGCCTTGAAGATAAACTACCAGACAATCAACTGGTAGATAGTTTTCTTGAGCTAAAAATCGGAGAAATGTTGTCGGATCTTTTACTGGGAGAAAAAGCAACAGATCAAATTCAAGGAAAGGCTCCTGAAAAAGATCCTGAAAAAGATATCGAAGACATTTCTAAACTTGTGGCCCTGACTGGTGATGAATTAGAAAATAAAGCGAACGAACCAGATGTTGAAGGTGGACTCTCAGACGAAGAAAAAGAAGTTATTGATGATGTTGTTGCACAATCTCAAAGTGATAATGAACAAGACCAAGTAGCTGGAGGAAAAGCAATTGCTGCTGCTGATGGTAATCCTAAACTTAGCAGTGCAGACCCAGAAGCAATAAGAAATAACCCTGGACAAGCAATTGATAATATTGTTAGTACAGCTCAAGGTCAACCTGTAGAACAAGATCCGTTTGCAGAAATAGAACAAAAATACGGACAACAATTAAAAGCATTTTTAAGTAATGAGGAATATAGTTTGGTCAAGAAAGTCTTAGGGCTTTTAAAACAGCAGAAAGTAATAAATGAGTCAAGTAAGGTGTCTGATGTATTTAAAGCAATGGGTGTGGACAATAAGGTTTTAGGAAAGGCATTAATGCAATTGAGTAAAGACAATAAATTAACACAAGAAGAAATGGCTAATTTTAAGAAAATTTTTGAAGATGAAAAAAAACGAAACAAGTTCATACAAGTTTTTCAAGCAGAAAAACCCTCCGATGATAAAACACCAGAACAAGAAGAAAGAATTGAAAACAATAAAAAAGAAGCATTAGGTGGTTATACTGAGGCTTATAAAAACTTTAATGAACGATTTATGAAAGAAACATATCTTGCCAATCAAGGAAAAGTGTTTGATGGTTTGTATCAAATTGTCTTAACCCTTTCAGATAAACAAACAGAAGATATAGACAGAGATGCATTAGCTTTTAGTGATGCTAACGTTGAAGGTGCTGATTTATCAGAATCATTATTAAACGAACAAGATAAAGAAGGAATTTTAAAGTTATACCAACAAGGTTTAATTCCTCAAACAAATAAAATGCAAAGAAACACCGATAAAATAATGGATATTCTTGAGGAGTACCAAAATTATGCTTCAGGTAACAAGATCAAACAAGGCTCACGAGCTTTATTTCAAAAATATGGAGAAATGGATCCAAAAAAATTGTTATTTAAAGTTGTGCAAATGACTATGAAAGATATAGCAACTCTAGAAGAAATGCTTGATGAATATAAAGCAACCGCTCCTGACTCAAAAGAACAAGAAGATACAGATATTCAAGACTTTGAAAAAGAAGGGGAAGTGATCCCTGAAGCTTTGATTAAAGAACAAAAAGATGTAAAACAAATAATAGCAGAAGTAAAAGCAGTGTATTTTGCTCTTATTAAACCTGACACTGCTGGACGTGCTCTTTTTACCAGAGCTAGAAAAACAACAACAGGAGAAAAAAGAACCGATAGTCCAGAAGAACTAGAAGGTGGAAAAGATAAAATGGAAGAGTCTATTTTGCGAGAAGTCTATAGACTATTGAAAGAGGATGAAGAAGCAACTAACCCTAACACACAAAAGAACATAAAAGAATTAGCTCTCCAAGTTTATGAAGAAATGGTAAAAATTAGAGGATACTTTCCTAACGTCTCTCCTTTTGGAACAGATTATGGAATGGACAAAGCGATTAAAGGTTTGACAAAAACTCTAGAGGGTTTTAACGATCTTGTTTTGAGTATAAATAATAAAGCAAAAGATAAAAGAGTTTTAGGTGATGTTTCTGAACTTGAACTAAAGTTGAAAGCTATAAAAGAAAACCTAAAGAAATACTTTGGAGTTAGTGAGTACCAAAAGAAAGCGGCTAAAGCTGGAGCTATGAATAATCAAGGTCAAAAAGCCGTTGAACAAGGAAAAGCAGAACCAACAGAAGATGCAATGGCAAAACTATTGGCACAACCGCTCAAAGCAATGCAAGGAGAAGTTAAAGGTCTTGATGGATTGGTTAAAAATATCATAGATGGAAACTATGATGATAATGATGTTGTAAATGAGTTAGCCTTGTTTTTTGATAGTGGTGATTTCATGACTAAGATCAAAAAAGGATTTAATTATATAAAATCTAAACTAGCTTTAAAAGAAAATGAAGAAGGCAAAGAGGATGAATCTAAGATAAGAGAAACATATTATACATACATGAAAATTGTTGTAGTTGAATTATTGAAATTACAATCCAAAAAAGGACAACCAGGATTAAAGAAAGATATTAAAAATGCTTTGAACAAAATATCATCTACAAAACAATACAAAGATGCCATTGATGCATTAGGAAACATTGAAACTTTAAAAGGTTTTAACCCTAAATCAAAATTTTCAATGTTATCTTCAATACTACCAGCACAACTTAATATGATTATTAAAAGCTTTACAAAAATGCGAAGTGCATTTAAAGGACAATCAAAGTTTAAAGGAGTGTTTGTTGTTTATAATTTAGCTCAACTAGCTTTGTTAGCTGACTCTTCAGACCCAGAAATTAATTTAGCTGATAATACTCAAGGTCAAAGCCAAGATAAGCAAGAGTTTGAGGATGTTACTAACAACATTAAAGGAGACGGTATTCTTGCATTATCAGAACCTGAAAGAAGAATAAAGATTGGTGAAATTTTTAAGAACGCTAGAGACAAAGCAACATTTAATAGAAGAGATAATTTTACAAGAGACATGTTAATTGATCTTATCTTTAGAATCTTTGTAAACAATGAAGACCCAGCCCCTAGAGGAGAAAATCCTGGTAAAAAACTTGGACCACTAGAAGAGAATATTGATAACAGTAAACAATACTATTCTGTTGAAAAAATGCTAGGAAAAATAATAGGAAGTGGAAGCAGAGAAGAATTTTATGCTACACTTGTAAAAGAACTTGTGGATATACAAGAACAAGCCAAAGATAAAAAAGAAGTTGAAATGATGATGAGAGGAGGAGAGTCTTTAAAACAATTTTATGAAGATCCTATGAACGCAACAAGATTTTTTAAATACTATAAGGACCTTTCTAAATACGAAAAGAAAGACCCTAGTGTGTTAACAAAATCAACACTGCCTGATGAAGAAGAGGAAAAGCAAGTCACAACTGCTGAGTTAGTAGAAAAATTTAAAAAAGATTACGAAAAAAGAAACAAAGCAGTCGCAGACAAGCTTACAAAAGATCTTGATAGTAAAGTAGCTAAAAGAATAACTTCACTAAAGAAGAAGTACAGAAAAATTGTTGAGAAAGTCGTGGTAGATACTTATCTACCTAATATCATCCAAACACTCATAGATGACTACAAAAACCATTTAGAAAGACTAGAAGGTAGCCTTAAAATAGATCCTAATACACCAGAACCTTCTGGTTCTGAAGATGACAAACCAGAACCAGGAGATCCTTCTGAGTTTTTCAAAATCTTAGATTCTGGTGAACAGATTTTTATGGGCTACAAAGGTAAAGATTCGGAACTAATGGAAAAATTTTATAATTGGTACAAAAATCAAGATAGTGTTCCACCTGCTGACGAAATCACAAATTTTGGTGAAGATACTCCATGGACTCCTATAATAGAAGAGTTTTTTACTGACGACGGTGCTACAGATATAAATGCCAGTGTCCTTAGGTCTTACATGACAGACAAAGCATTTCCAAAACTAAACAATGAAGACCCAGAAAAATTTAAAAAATTGTTTTCAAAAACAACTGGTGACAAACCAGAAACTCAAGGTTTAGATAAATACGCAGAAGATGACACAGAAATAGAAATCTTAAATGAATTCTTTAAAGCAATGAAAGAGCTGAATGAAAACTTTATAGTTAATTTTTTAAAAGCATCAGGCAATAATCGAGAATTAAATAGCAAAGTTGCCAAAGCTGTTGGAAAAGTAGCAAAGAGCTTCTCACAAGATCAAATAGAGTGGCTTAAAACAACTTTAATTAAAATGGTAAAAGAAGATAGGGAGTTGTTTGACCAACAAGCTGGCATAGCATCAGCTAAACCAGAACAAGACTCTGAGAAAGCAAAAGAAAATCAAGAAGATTTTGTGGTCAATGTTATAGAGAAAACTTACGAAGAATTTGATTCAGTGGACTATGATAATGAAAACTTTGAAGAAAACTTCGCTGATGAAGTAGTCAAAAACGCAGAACCTTTTTTCACACAAGATGAAGCACGACAAATTGACCCAGACGCTATTGTAGGTGATCGTCATGTTAAAAGCACTTTCGATCAACATTCAAATGAAACAGGTAATGAGTTTAATTCAGAAGAATTCTTATATAACATTGGGGATGGTTTTTATTATAAAATTTCATCAGAACTAGCTAGTGAGGAATACTTAAAAAACAATGACATACCATTAGACGATCAAGGAGATATTAACTGGTCTGAATTTAATAGTGAAGACTGGGATGATAAACGTTTATCATATGATATACCAGATGCAGATGATGAATCCTTAAATAATAGTGACGTAACACAAAGTGAAGAACTAAAAGTGGGAGATGTTTTTATGGAGAAGAAAAGCAAAAACATGTTTAAAATAACAAAATTTTTTGGCTTTGGTGAAGAAATACCTTTTCTAGGACAACCAGTTGATGGTGAAGGTCTTCCAATGTTTAACAGGTTAGAGTCTAAAAAAGATTTTGATGAAAGGTATGAAAAAGTAGATGATGAAATAGAAAATTTCCAAGAGGATCCTGAATTAGAAGAACAAATAGAAAGGAAACTAGAAATAATTATTGAACATTATCTAAACACAGGGAGGATATAATGGCAAAAAAGAACTATGTGATCGATACATCGGTCTTTTTAACAGATTCTTCTTGTCTGTTTAAGTTTGGAAATAATGATTTGTTTATTGCTCATAAAGTTCTCGAGGAAATTGATAAGCATAAAAAACGTCAAGACTCCGTTGGATTTCACGCAAGGCATACAATAAAAGTTCTTGATGAATTGCGCGAAAAAGGCTCTTTAAGCAAAGGACTTCGTCTTGGTAAGGGAATGGGTGTGCTTAAAGTTGAAGAGGCTTCAAGGCCCCTTCCTGGTTCTTTATCAATGCGTGTTCCTGATCATCAAATACTTGGTGTTGCTCTTGCTGTTCAAGAAGCTTTTCCAAAGCGAAAAACTATTGTTCTATCAAGAGACATAAACATGCGAGTTATAGCTGATTCTTGCGGCTTGTTATCTGAAGATTATGAGACCCTCAAAGTTGTTGAGGACGTCGATAAGATCTATACTGGTTTTCTTGAGATTGTTGTTGATGATGAACTGATAGAACAGTTTTATGATGATGAAGAAGTATATTTTGACGAATTGTTTCAAAAAGAGCACAAAATCAAATTGTATCCAAATCAATTTATTATACTCATATCTTCCTCGAATCCAAAGAAATCTGCTTTAGCAAGATTTGTGTTAGATGAGAAACCTATAGAAAAGATAAGAGATGATATCAACAATTTAACTATGGGCATATTCCCAAGAAACAAAGAACAAAAGTTTTCTTATGATTTGTTATTTGATGATACAATTAAGTTTGTCTCTCTCATAGGTAAAGCAGGATCTGGTAAGACCCTTATGGCTATAGCTGCTGGTATGGAGCAAACTCTTTCTCTTAAAAAATCAAACAATAAATACAGAAAGATTGTTGTGTCTAGACCTGTTCAACCTCTTGGAAAAGACATTGGGTTTTTACCGGGAACCATGCATGAAAAGATGATGCCGTGGTTGATGCCTATACAGGATAACATGGAAACAATATTGGGTAAAGACAATGTATATTTATCTGAGTATGTTGAAAGAGGAAAGATTCAGATTGAAGCCTTAACATATATTAGAGGTCGATCTATAAACAATGCCTTTATAGTCATAGATGAAGCTCAAAATCTCACAGCTCATGAAGTAAAAACAATTCTCACTAGAGTTGGAGAAAATACAAAGATTGTTTTAACAGGAGATATTGAACAGATTGATAATATCTATACAAATGAGACCTCAAATGGTCTTACTTATGCTGTGGAAAAATTTAAATCTCAAGACATTTCAGGACACATAACGTTCTTGAAAGGTGAACGTTCTAGACTAGCAACAATATCTTCAAAAATTCTTTAGTTTGAATAAAAGATTCTAATTATTTCTTGACAATTTTATTCCACCGTGTTATAATTATTATACACTTGGAGAATAAATGAATTGGTTAGAAGAATCTATAAAAAGATCAAAAAAGCTAAGGACTCACTACATGTTGAAGGGAATTGACATTTATGTTAAAGACCAACTACCTCAAGAAATTGATGTAGATTTTGTTATTAGATATGTAGCCCAACGCTTACCTGACCACGTACTGTCAAATATTGACATTATTTATATTGGACACTTTCAAGATCTTATTGATCGTGATGTAAACGCTCTTTGGCAAAATGGAGCCATATATATCATTAACGATCAAGATTCTGAAATGGACATGATTGATGACCTTATACATGAAATTGCTCATTCTAATGAGAAACAATATGAACAAATAATTTATGAAGATGGGAAACTTGAAAGAGAATTTCTATATAGACGTAAAAAATTATCTGAAATTCTAATAGATAAAAACTACGGTGTACCACCTGGATTTGTTTATAATGTTGATTATGATAAGAATATAGATGATTTTCTTTACGAGGAAGTAACTTACGATGTTTTATGGCAACTGGTTCCTGGAATTTTTTCATCACCTTATGCTGCCACTTCCTTAAGAGAGTATTGGGCTAAAGGTTTTGAGCAGTTTTATATGGGTAAAAGTCACGATCTTAAAGAAATCTCACCAATTTTATTTTCCAAGTTGATGCTATTACATAACTTGGAGGATTAATGCATATTTCATATTCAGAATTAAAAACATGGGCTGAGTGCGCATGGAAACATAAACTTATTTATATTGATAAAGTCAACAAATTTGTTGGAAACGAATATACAGCTTTTGGTAGAGCTCTACACACTCTGTGTGAACATACCATTGAAAACAAAATACAAGAAGAAGACCATGATGATTTTTTTGAAGTTGTTTTTGAAAAAGAGTTGATGGATCTTTTAAGAAAAAACGTTGAGTTAAATGAAAAAATGACTAATGATATGCTTGACCAAGCAAAAAAAATATCACCTCAAATAATACCTCAAGTCGTGAAATCATTTAAAAACTACGAAGTATATTCTGTTGAAGAAAGATTGTATCTTGATATACCTGAACTCGATGGATGTAAATTTAAAGGCTTTATTGATTTGGTTCTCAAAACAGAAGATGGTAAGTACCACATTATCGATTGGAAAACTTGTTCTTGGGGGTGGGATGCAAAAAAGCGTTCTGATAAATATATCACTTATCAATTGACTCTTTATAAAAAATTCTTTTGTTTAAAACACAACATTGATCCAAAAATGGTTGAAACCCACTTCGCTCTTTTAAAAAGAACAGCAAAAAAAGATAATGTTGAAATCTTTCGTGTCACATCAGGACCTAGAAAAGTCGAAAACGCTACCAATCTTCTTGTAAAGGCTGTAAGATCAATCTATAATAAAGCGCATTTCAAAAATAGAGGGTCGTGCACTTATTGTGAATTTAGAAATACAGAACATTGCCCAAGATAAAATAAAAAAAAATAAAAAAAAACTTGACAACCTCTAATTGACGTGTTATACTATTATTAAAAAGAGGTAACAATTGTCAAAAATAAAAATATTAACACTTTCCGACCATCCTTTATCACCTTCCGGCGTTGGAACTCAAACGAAGTATTTCTGCGAGTCCCTTCTTAAAACCGGAAGGTATTCTATTATATCACTGGGTGGCGCGATAAAACATCAAAATTATCAACATGTAAATGTTGAACCTTATGGTGAAGATTGGAAGATAATACCAGTAGATGGATATGGAACGCAAGAAATGATTCGATCTTTAATAAGAAACCAAAAGATTGATTTGATCTGGTTCATGACAGACCCTAGATTTTGGGGTTGGTTATGGGATATGGAAAATGAAGTGAGAGCTTTGTGTCCCATGGTTTATCATCATGTTTGGGACAATTTTCCTGCTCCATTTTATAATAGAAATTATTATCTATCGAACGATCACATAGTAACTATTTCTAAACTAACGCACGAAATTGTAAAACAAGTAGCTCCTGAAGTATCAGCAACTTATTTACCACATTCGGTAAATCCAGAAATTTTTAAACCATTATCTAATTCAGAAATAAAAGATATTAGAGAAAACACTTTATCAAAAGAAGATCGAGACAAGGTTATTTTCTTTTGGAATAACAGAAACGCGAGAAGAAAGCAATCTGGGACTCTTGCTTGGTGGTTTAAAGAGTGGCTTGATAGTGAAAATTTGCATGACAAGGCCTCACTAATAATGCACACAGAACCAAAAGATCCACACGGACAAGATTTAGAACACATAATAGAACACTTAGGCTTAAAAGATAGACAAATAATGTTGTCAACTCAAAAAGTGCCACCTGATCATCTTGCAAAAATATATAACATGGTTGATTGTACTATCAATATTTCTGATGCTGAGGGCTTTGGTCTTGCAACATTAGAATCACTTTCATGTGCAACACCTATTATTGCCACAATGACTGGTGGCCTACAAGAACAAGTAACAGATGGAAATGAAGAGTTTGGAATTGGTCTTATCCCAAGATCTAAAGCTATTATTGGATCTCAACAAGTTCCTTATATCTACGAAGATAGAGTAGATAAAGCGCAATTTCACTCTGCTTTAACAAAAATGTATAAACTTGGAAAAGAAGGAAGAAGACATCTTGGAATCCTTGGAAGAGAACATGTTGAGCAAAATTATAATTTTTACGAATTACAACAAAAGTGGGTTGAAACTATTGACAAAATAGTAAAAGAAAAAGGATCTTGGGAATCTAGAAGAGACTATAATAACATTAAATTTAAAGAGGTGGCATAATGAAAAAAAAGATTTTTGTAAAAGGTCCATTTTTATCACAATCAGGATATGGTGAACAAGCAAGGTTTGCTTTAAGAGCTTTAAGGTCAAGAGAAGATTTGTTTGATATATATATGTTTCCTATACCTTGGGGCAAGACTGGTTGGATTTGGCAAGATAATGAATTTAGACAATGGATGGATTCTAGAATTTTAGAAACTCAAGTTTTGTTACAACAAAAACAATTACAACCTGATATGTCATTACAGATAACCATACCAAATGAATTTGAAAAATTTGATATGCCAATAAATATTGGATTCACAGCTGGGATCGAAGCAACAAAGTGTTCACCTGTGTGGCTACAAAAAGGAAATGATATGGACAAGATTCTTGTTGTTTCCAATCATGCTAAAAACACGTACAAAGGAACAACAGCACAAGCTAAGAATGAACAAACAGGAGAAGTTGTTCCTTACGCTCTCATGACAGATATTGACGTAGTGTTTGAAAATACTGAAAGAGCAGAACCAGAACCTATACCTGATCTAAAACTAGAATACGATGATAACTTTCTTGTAGTATCACAACTAGGGCCTCGTAAAAATATGGAAAACACTATATGTTGGTTTGTCGAAGAATTTTTTGATCAGAAAGTTGGTCTTGTAGTAAAAACTAATTTTAAAGGAAACTCAATAACAGATTATAATGAGGTTGCAAAATATTTTTCTAAAATATTAAAAAAATATGAAGATAGAAAGTGCAAGGTTTATCTTCTCCATGGTGATTTAACAAATGGACAAATGACAGGATTATACAATAATCCAAATATTAAAGCACTAGTAAACATTTCTCATGGTGAGGGCTTTGGCTTACCTCTATTTGAAGCCGCTAGAGAAGGGTTACCGATAATAACCATCGGGTGGTCTGGTCAACTGGACTTCATTCACCATGAAGGAAAAGATTACTTCCAGTCTGTTGATTATAATATACAACCAGTTCAACCACAAGCTGTGTGGCCTGGTGTTTTAGAAAAAGATGCTATGTGGGCTTTCGCAGATCAAGGGTCATATAAAATGGTTTTAAGAAAAACTTTGAAAAAATATGATAAAGTGAAAGAGACAGCTTTAGAATTAAAAGAAATAGTAAACAAAAAGTTCTCTAATGAAACATTATACAAGCTGTTTATTGATTCTTTAGGAATCTCAACAGAAGAGGAACCTGAAATAATAGTATTATGAAAAACGTTCTATTCATAGGTC
>VMHT01111508.1_pt1 | contig 12933 bp, 15 predicted proteins | sample 4693611 | NCBI WGS metagenome assembly VMHT01 (sample SAMN12280063, study PRJNA550983) | marine metagenome | isolation source: seawater sampled from same location over 5 years 0.02-0.2 micron viral filtrate | place: USA: collected off the coast of southern California halfway between the port... ... | reverse complement strand
ACCATTCACATTTACCTTTTTCTGATGCAAGTTGAGCTGATGCTCTTAGTAAACTATATTGAAACTTTTCTGTAAGTTCATGTACTAATTTATGTGCTTCTGCATCATCATACTTAACTTTATTCTTTGCAAGGTAATGTGCAAGTCCAATATACCCTATTCCTAATGACCTTCTTGCTTTGGTTGATACCTCTGCAGCTTTCACTGGATATTTTTGATAATCAATTAATTCTTCTAATCCACGAACTGAAAGTTCACAAAGTTCTGGTAGTTCATCTATCTTGATTGAACCCACATTGATTGCAGATAAAATACAAAGTGCAACCTCTCCATCCTCATCATCTGGATGTGAGATTGGTTTTGTAGGTAAAGTAATCTCTTGACATAAATTTGACATACTTACTTTATCTGAGAATGAACTATGACTATTACTATGGTCAATGTTCATAATATAAATTCTTCCTGTCTCTGCTCTTTCCTTGAGCAAGTCCATCATTAATGTTCTTATACTTATTTTCTTTTTAGGGATTGAATATGCTCTCTCGTACTTTTCGTAAAGTTCATCAAACCCTTCTGTTCCAAATGCATCGTAGAGGTCAGGCACATCGTGAGGACTAAACAAAGTAATGTCTTCGTCTTTGATAAATCGTTCATAAAATAACTTACTTAATTGGATTGAGTAGTCAAGTTTTCTGACTCTATTATCTTCTGTTCCTTTATTGTTTTTGAGAACAATAATGTCTTCAATTTCTTGATGCCAGATTGGAAAGTGGACAGTAGCACTTCCACCACGAACACCATTTTGGGTACAACATCTGACAGTAGATTCAAATTTCTTGAGGAAAGGAATAACTCCTGTGTGCTGTACTTCTCCACCACGAATTTTAGAATTGATTCCACGAATCCTACCAGCATTGATACCAATACCAGCCCTCTGTGCAACATACCTACCAATAGCCATATCAGAAGAGAAGATACTTGAAAGAGTATCATCACTGTCGACCAGAACACAACTAGCAAACTGTCGAAGAGGAGTTCTAACCCCTGCCATAACTGGGGTTGGAATGTTGATTTTAAATTGACTAATTGCGTCATAATATTTTTTAACATAATTTAATCTCGTTTCTTTAGGGTAGTCCTTAAAAAGAACTGCACTAATCAAAATATACATGAACTGAGGTGTCTCATACAATTTACCAGATGACCTGTCTTGTACGAGATACTTGTCCACTACCTGTTGGAGACCTGCGTATGCAAACAACATGTCTCTGTTATGATTCAAATACGAGTTGAGTTTATCCCACTCCTTATCGTCATAATAATTTATTAAATCTTTATCGTAAACACCATATTCGATATTTCTTTCTACGATATCTTTCAATGGTGGATAGATTTTACTATCTTTCCATTTAGTATTGAATACATCCTTACGAATTGCAAACAATAATAATCTAGATGCAACATATTGATAATTAGGTGCATCTAATGATATTAAATCTGATGAAGATTTAACTAATGTTTCTTGAATTTCTTGAGTAGTTACTCCATCATAAAACGACAAGTTTGCACTCATTTCAACCTGTGATGCAGATACTCCATTGATACCTTTACATGCAGCTTCTACCATTCTATGAATTTTTTCTAAATTTAAATTCTCTTTTGACCCATCCCTCTTTGTAATACTTAAACCATTACCATTCACTATACTTTACTCCAATTATTAATTGCAAGGGATAATTCTAAACCTTGTCTTGTATTATTATTAATCACATCAACGATTGATGGTATCTTGTTAAGTACCATATCATTAATATCTTTTTCCCTTATCGTCTCTGGCCAAACACAAACCTTATATCCTTGGTCACCCATAGACCTCATCTTCTTGATGATTTCTTTGTTCCGAGGTTCATTGTCAAAAATAAGAGTAGAACCACTCTTACTAATTTCGTTTGTTACCTTAGAGAAGTCTGAACCTGCGACTGCAATGCAGTTGTCCAGAAATAAAGAGTCAATTGGCCCTTCAACAACATAAAGAGGTTGGTTGAAATCAACTTTGTCGAGATTAAAAATAAGTGGTTTTTCTTCATCGAATCGTAATGTTAAATATCTTAGTTGTGAATTATTTAATGCTCTACCAGTTATTCCTATAAGATTATTTTGTCTATCAAAGAAGGGTAGAACTAGTCTTGGGTCGTTTCCTAAAACTCTCTTATTATACTTATAATTTATCGAACTTAGACTTTGTGATTTCTCTACAAAATAGAAATCTTTCCACCATTTTTTTGGTATCTTTCTTCTAGTCAAATATTCAACACATAATTCACTATCTTCTGCTTTGGGATATCTTGCAAGTATGTTAGATTTGAACTTTGGTGGTTCAAATGTAAAGTTTTGTTGTGCAACTGGTCTAGTATCATTTTTCTTACCAAACTTTTCCATGACCCATTGTTTATGCAACATTTCATCATGGTCTTTTAAGAATATACCTATATTAGTAGAATGACCACAATTATGACACTTATAGACATAGGTGTCCTTATGCACGAAGTGGTAACCTCTTGCTTTCAGTTGGTTACTAGAACTGTCTCCACAATAGGTACAAGAATGGTTAAAGAGTTTATCATCTTTCCATTTACCATTTCTCAACCTAGGAGATACCAATTTAAGGTATTTTTTATCAATCCACAAAGACATATATCTATAATACTATGTTTTTGGGATTTGTCAAGGTATTATTCGTTCTCTCTTACGAATAATTAGACATTGGTTTTAGTTTTTGGTTATGACTGCAGCTTTTGCTTCTGTTGTAGAACCATCTGGGTTCTTGATGGTAACATTCCTATAGTAAACTACAACTTCTTGTACTTCACGAATGTATCTTCTTAGTTCTTGCATGTTATATGACATGAGTTCGTAATCACTGACAGACATTGCAACAAATACGACATCACCACTATTGGCTTTCTTCATGTCGTCTAAAAATCTGTCTAAGTATGTGTAACCTTCTGGCCAGTCTGGATTTTCTTTGCCTAGCGAGCAGTCTCTTTTTCCTGTATCTTTGTCTTTGACGCATGGGTTTGTTATTTTTGCCTCTGAAACTACATAAAACCTAGGTTCTTTTAAATCAATGTTCCTAGGCATTGTAGGTTGAATTATATCAATCTCCAATGGTTTACTGACTATCTCTACTTTCTTAGTTGGTATTAACGAACAACCACTAATTGTTAGGGTTGATATCAGAAGTAGGGTCGTCCAACGAGTCCAATTCTTTGCTATCATTTTCTATACTCTCAAATACTTGCTTTGTTGAGTTATTAACTCTTTTTTCAATCATGCCAGGCTTTGCAATTGCAAGTTGGTTTAAATTATGTCTTCGAAATATATCCAGATATGAATTCATTTCTTGTTCAATCTGTGCATTCTTTCTACTCATTTGGTTCAATGCTTTACCTTGTTTCTCAAAGGATTCTCTCATTGTATCCATAGCTGCCTGTTGTTCTTTCACTGCACCTTCAAGTGCAAGATTGTTTGCACTCAATACTTGGTTTTGATTATAGAGATAATAACCCCCTAATCCTAAAACCAATATAATTCCTATCAACATCTGTTGCATTATGAATTATCCTCAATCCATTGTTTGATTTCTGCAACTGTGAAAAGGGTTTCTGCATCTTCATCTGGTATTTCAACTTCATACTCAGACTCAATGTCCATAACTATTTCGACTACTGATAATGAATCTGCACCTAAGTCATCAACAATATGTGACTCATCTGTAATTGTAGATACATCTACATTTAATCTTTCTGATAATATTTTCTCTAACATTATAACTCCTTTATTATATAGTTCAGTCCTGCGGCACTTCTATATTCAACCACCTCATTATCTTCATTTGTAAATTTGAGATGTTTTTCTTGTTGTTTATGAAGTTTCTTAGCAATATAAGTCCTGTCATCTGCATCACCCCATTCTTTATTAAAGGATACAGTAACTTCGTATCGAGTTCTGAATAAATCTATGAACCACCAAAATGCACATTTAATCCATTCCCAAATCTTAGTTATCCACTTTTGCACTTGCTCTCCACTGATAACATGACCAATATCTTGCTTTCCATTTAGGGCCAGGATTTGCACAATCGTGTCTTGCTCTAAAAGATTTTCTTCTAGCAGGGTCGTCTCTTTTAATAGACATTTTAGGGTCACCAAATCTAACTACAACAACTTTACCACTTTCACCCTTTACATATACTTTAAACTTTTTATTAGGGTTTTCTGATGTTCTTATAGGGTTGTTTAATGTAACTTTCTTACCTTGATATTCTGATTCTGTGATTACATGGTCATAGTGACCAGTACATTCTGCACAACATTCTTCTTGAGCTCTTTTAATTTGGTCTTGGGTTGGAGCTCCTTTTTCACCCTTCTTTCTCATCTTTTCACCACGAGCTCTTTTCTTTCTGATATTGTCCCAAAGTCCTTCTTCTAATTCATCACCTTGTTTTAAGAACAATCTGTTTTTCCCTTGTTTTTTATCAGTTACTACCATCCCTACCATTTTTGCTATAGAACTAATAAATGCCATTCCATCTTTTGCATTTGCTCGATATTTTTTACCCATTTCAGCTTTGAGTTTTTTAACAATAACATCAAGTACATTTTCTACAGTACTGACTAATTTACCATCCATTATGAGTCTTGCTTCATTTACAGATGAAAGAGAACCTTTAAGTACAACCTTTTTCTTTTCTTTTTCTTTATCTTTGACATGAGGTGGATGTTCATCATCACCAGCAACTAATGTACTGAGTTGATTAATCATTGTGGTCAACACTGGTGTTGGTAAGGTCAACATAAATTCTATTTGTTTCTTAGAAAGACCTTTTACTTTTTTAAGTGCATTTTTTATTTTTACACTTTCAGTGATTGCATTTTCTTGGCCAGGGGTATCTTCTTTGTACCTTTTTAAAAGTTCTGGTGTACCTATCTCCCTACCAGATGAATCTTCTTTCTTTTTCTTTTTACGAACAATAGGTTCATTAGTTGCTACTGCAACTCCAGTTGCATTTGCTGGTGCATCTTCGAATACTTCTTTGAACCTTTTTATTTTCATTTTACTATTTCCAATGGTTTACTTAGTTCTTCCCAAGATGTTTCATAGTCTGATTCACCGACTTGAAATTTAGAAATCCCTAACATATCATATTTAGGTAAAAGTCTATCTGGAAGTAGTCCAACTTTTTTTAGATTAGGCATAATTCTAGTAAACAGTAGTTCTTGGAACTGAGTATTCAATGCATTTTTTGTAATATACTTATCTGTATATTCAATATCAAATCCCCATTTTTCCCAGACATCATATTGTTTGAATCTGTTTCTTAATACTGTACATGCTTCTAAACAAAAATCTTCTCTTTCTTCTAGTTCTCTAGGAGTTAATGTTTCAACATAACTCTCAAGATAATTTACTCCAAAAGTAACATGTCTTGCTTCGTCTCTAATAATTAGAGTAAGTAGATTTCTTAATACTGGGTCTGTAGTTGTTTGTTTTATTGTATTAAAGATTGCAAGTGCAAGTCCCTCAATAATAATTTGCATTCCGATAAATTTTAAATCCCATCTTTCATCTGTAAGAATTTTATCTAGCAATGCTTTCAACTGTGTACCGATAGGAAACATTCTACCGACTCTAGTCTGTATATACTTATTGAATGCTTCTACATGTCTTGCCTCATCAAATGTTTGTGAAGCTGCATATAGTTTTGCATTGAATGTAGGTGCGCAACTTGTAAGTTGAGATGCAACTAATAATGCACCTTGTTCACCATGTAGTAATTGTGAAAGTGTCCAATTATTTAAATCTTGAACGAAATCTTTTCTTTGTTCTATTGACAATAGTGAATAATCTTTGTGGTCTTTCCATTGTTCATTGAAAAACATAAATGCAGTTTCATCTTCATCTGAATTATCTAAATCCCAGTTTATATCTTCTTCTACATTCCAATTTTTTTCTTTTCCTAATTCATATAGTTTTTTGATTCTATTGTCTTGAACTGTGTAATCCCAATTATAAGAACCAGTTAGAGGTGTATTGAATATTTCAATTACATCTTCTGGATTAATTCCTTCGTCTTCCACTGGATAGTTTGCACCATTGAAATGTGCAATGTCTTTTGGTGGGGATTGTACTTTAGTAATTTTCATAAATCCATTCATTTAATATCGTGACCTGTTATCAACATGGACTGGTCTTTTGTTATGTTGTAGACTCTGTATATGTCTACTCCCATCACATTATCAGTCGTTCCTAATACCTGTACTTGGTCTCCTCTCGTACCAATACAGTCCTCTTCGTTCCAAACCGATTGTCTTAATTCATACTCTTTTCCTTTTTGTAGATTATTCATATTATCATGACCTTCTAATAAGTCAAGTACTAAATTGTTTTCTCTGAGATATTGATAGAAATGTCTTTCAAGTGATTCACCATCAATATTGAAATTTTCTTTGAGTAAAGCTAATGATGCAGCGTAAGATGCAAGTCTTGTCCTACCAAATGGTAGTAGTTCTAAGACTCTTTTTAAATTGAATACTAATCTATGTAGTAATGTGTATGAATTTTTTTGTTCTGAACCTTTGGGTTTGACACCCTTTATTCTTTTACCATTGTCATCGATAAGACCGAACTTGAATGCATCCATGTCTTCCCATTTTCTGGTAAGCATTTTAAGGATACGAAATACTATGACTGTATCAACTACACCCATTGCACCTTCTTTTAAATTAACTTGTTTCATATCTCTCTTAATACCTGTGCTACTTCCATATCAACTGGTATCTCTGTTCTCCAGTCTTCTTTAACATAGTCCATATAAATTAAACAAGTTTTGAGTACAGGCCAGTACTCTAAGTCAATTTTGAATTCTAACATCTTGATTGAATTATCGAATCCAAATATATTGAAAATGACGATGAGATGATTAAGAATTAATCTTTCTCTGAGTTCACCATTTTTATAGTATCTTCGTAACAGTCGTTTTAGATATCTGAACCTTCTAAGGTCTTCCATAAACTCTTCCATGGAAGTGCATTGAGGGTTATCGTAACACTGCATTGCAAACATGGTGAAGTTTTCATCTGTCAACTTCTCAAATAATTTCATAATTTATATCCTAGTTTTTATACTAGTATATAGGTGTTTTGTAAGAAAAGTTATTTGATTTCTGCAACAACTTTAAACATTTTAGTAGGAAGTCTTTCCCACTCTACATGTAATTTTAGGTCTGGGCCTTTTGCAGATACGAAGTTGTCATCTATATCACCATCTTCGTCTTTACCCATTCTACCACCATATTGTGTTATAGGTAAATCTTTAGAACCAGAGTCCCCAACATTTTCTTCCAATGTTGGGTTAAACTCTATTCCAATTTGTGTTACTTTTCTATACAATTGTTGCATTGCAGCTTCAACAGTAATGTGTTCTCTGTCTGCAATATCACCTATCCAAGTGTTTAATTTATCTAAAACTGATTCATCGGATGAAAATTGATGTAAGTCTGCTGGGTCTATACGACCAGTTGTGTCTTTGTTTAACTTATATCCACCACCATCTGTTTCATAGTTTTCACCAATATATTTCTTGAATGTTTTCATAATTTATTCCTATTAGGCAGCTACTGTTATTGTACCAGCTGCAGTTCCAATTCCTGCGACACTAGTAATAGTTGCGTTTCCACCTTCTGCTTTATCAACAATAGTTGAACCACCAGCATGTGCTAATGGATTTGCACCAAAACTTAATACATCACCTGCGTTGGTAGCGGCATTTGCAGCTCCGATTGCAAGACTGAATGTAAGTTTATTAGTTGATGAACCACTTGCATATGCTAATAAGTGTGGCCCTCTTCCAGTACCAGAACCTTGGTTACCATTAGATACTGATAATGTAGGTGTTCCACTTACTGTTACTTTCTCATTGAAAGTTACTGTTGCTGATAATGTACCACCATCTGATTTATCAAATGCAGTAGTTACCCATGTAATATCAGTAATGTCTGCTTGACCTATAGAAGTTGCTAGTTCTCCAATTGCACAGAGAACTTCTTCTTGATGATTATCAGATTGCTTATATACCCAACCTCTTGCGTCTGCAAATGTTAGTTTCTTTTGTGCAGCTGTCAACCATTTTGGTTTGGCTTCGTCTGCATCTGAATTACCCCATAAAGACATAATTATCTCCCTTTTTTAGTTCCCTGTATGAGAAACTTTTTGTTTATACTATTGTATTTATAACTTTTAATATCTCAGTTACCCCAATACGCTCTTAAATCTGAATCTTTTTCAACTTCATTTATGAAGTCCATATTAATTTCATCCTCAAATACTATCACCACTCCACCCTTTGTTGCTATATACTTACCATCTATTATCTCGATAGGTGTTGGTTCTGCAATCTTATATTTATCATGCAAGTGAAATGGATATTCACATTCTTGGTCTTGATTACCTATATTCTTATTTTGTATTACTACTTTAGGAAACTTTCTTCCCTCGAACCAATCACCTATTTTCTTAGGATTATTTCTAAATGCATCTAAATATTCATTACCTGTATAAGGAATAGGAAAAGTATTGTTTACATATGGTCTACAGTTGTTTTCTAAAAAGTAAAGTTCACCATCTTCTCCTAACATCTGGGTGATACTTCCTTCGTATGTACCACCTAACTTTGCAGCTTGATTAAGATATTCTACAACATTATCTCTTACCATCTTATCAACTTCTGGTGTAAGTTGATTTATTGTAGTATCTGCATACCAAACTACTGGGTTTACATTAAAAATTTGTTTTGCTTTTGATTCATCACATGATTCAGAAAAGGTAAATGACCATTTTCCATTTGACATAATGTAAGATATGTTAGTTTCTTGTCCTTTTATTAATTCTTCTATATAATAATTGTATATTGCTGAGTGATGGTCACCACCAAATAAATATTTACCAGTTGGAAATGCCTCAAGCAGTCCTTTATCTTTAACGATTGTTGCAGATGTCCATTTGTTAGAAGGTTTAATAACAAATGAATTTGGTAAAGGGTCTAGGTCAATATCTTTATGACTATTACCTGTTTGCAATATTTGAGGTGTTTTCATACCACAATGTTTTGCAAAAGTATTTGCAAATATTTTTTCTTGTTCTAATTTGATTGCATCTGGACTTGCAGATACAAAATCAACACCCCAATCTTTTAAATGCATTATTTCATTAAAAGGTGGATAGGTGTTTACAACCAAATCTATTTTATATTTTTCTAAAGTCTTTTCAAACTTTTCTTCCATCCATTTTGGTAATCCATTACCAACCTCTTCATAAGTATCCATGTCAATAAGATGAGACCAAGAATGTCCTACTGCCCAGACTTCATGTGGTAAATCATCACCAACTGTATTAATACCTAGTGATTTTAAATAATTTTTTGAAAGTGATTGATTAGTATAGACTGAATGTCCATCCTCTGCAAGTTTCTTCATAAATTGAAGATTGTGTTGTTCCATTTCAACGAATAATATGTTCATAATATATAAATGTATTTATGCTATTGTTTCTGGTGGTATAGGTGCTGGTGGTGGCATATTTGGGTCGTCTCGTGTTTCCATATAAGGTCTTTCAACTTTATCTGGTCTTTCAATATTGTCTACATGATATAATGGATGTATCGATGGCCATCCCATACTTTCACCACCAACTAATCTATAAATAAAAGAAGTTTGTTCATTAACATCAAAACCTAGTTGTAATCTTTCATTAAAACTATATCCATATTGTAACCATATATCATGTTTTAGTGATTCACAATCTCTAGAACCCCAAAGAAGTTGTTTTTGTATCATACCATGTGTAGCACAATAAGCTCTTTCAAAACCATTGTCAAGTATTGTTTGATATAACGATTGACCATCGTTATTATTCCAAGTTGGTGCAATCTCTGGTCTTGTTTCCATCCAATGTTTTTGACTTCCAGTTGAATCTGGTCTTCCAATCATAATATCAGTTCTCATAGTTTTTTCTTTAAAGTCTGGGCCTATTATTTTACCAATAGGGCCGTCCTCAGATGCAGTATGAATTATACCACCAGAAAAATCTTCTTGAGTATTACAAGGACAAAACATTCTAAATCCTATTAAAGTATCGTCTTCCCACCATTTTTGCCAAAATGTTGCATTGTCACTTGCCCAAACCCATAATGCATCTCTCATTTCATCTGCACTTTTAAATACTAATTGTGGGTCATACCAACTATATGCTTTGTATTTCCAAAAAGTATTTTGTTGAATATCAAATAATTCTTTGAATTCATCTTCTGTTACGAGTTCTTTGTTTGTTTGTCTATATGCCATAATGTATCCTATATTTATGTTCCAAATTGATGTCCTCTAGAACCATGTAAAATTATACTTCTTGAATCTTGTCTAGCTGCTTTAACGGCATATTGTGGTGTATAACCAGATGTGCCAACTGCATTATATTTTCCTTGGTTATAAAGACCAGCACCACCACCATGACCACAAATGGTAACAAATCCTGCTCCAAATTGAGTAGTACCTGTTGCAGTTTGTGCCATACATAAGAAATTGTTCGTTCCAATATCTGGTAAACTACCAACATGACCATTATTAAAGAATGGAGATGCTTGAATAGCTATACAGTAAGGTTGCATATTCGGATATGAGTATGCAGTACCACCACTAAAAGTTTGCCCCATGGCTGGAGTTGACGATTGTTGAGTATACACTAAACTGTTGGTTGCTTGTATTGTTGTATCTGGCCCTTTTAAGACAAAAATATAAAATATATATTCTCCATTACCACTATGATATGGATTGATTCCAACCCTTGCAGCTCCACCAGCATTACAAACTGCTGAGTAAACTGCCATCCAAGTATCCGAACCTGTTTCGTTTTTAGTGGGCCCATAATGAGTTGATATTGTTGCTGAAACAGCAGAATTTCCAGTAGTTCTAAGATATATTGGGTCTGTAGTACTAAAAGTATACATTGTTCCACCAGTAGAGACAGCAACAACTACAACTCTATCTCCAGTTGCACAAACTGTGTTTAATCCAATGTCTGACCAGTTGTTTGTGAAGTATGTTCGAACAACTGACATACCTATATTGGTATCTGTAAGACCATGTGGTATTTTTTTACCAGAGTATATAGAATTAGAATTATGTGGGTCTCTAGCATCAAGAGTTTTAAATCCGCCGGGGCCAGGTGAAGTTACTGTTACTGATGAAGTATAACCATTTTTGACACCACGAGTTTGACCACAAGTATCTGTAGTAATTGGACATTGACTTAATCCTACATAGTTACTCATTTTTACATTTTTTGCTGCAAGAGTTCTACCACTGTAAGTACTTCCAGTACCAGTATCAGTAGAAGCTACATGAGTCAAAGTAGTTGGAGCTGCAGAAGTACTAGTTTTATATCTTCCATAGAAACTTTGCATTATAAATGGTTTGTTTTGAACTTGGGCAACATGGTTACTATTACCACCAACATAATAATACTCACCTTCTAGATAATATTCTCTAATTCTATGACCAGAACCTTGACCATTACCAGTGGTAAGAAAATTGTTTGGAGAAGGTGACCATGTACAAATATCACTGTAAGATATTGTACCAGTTGACGACCCATTAGCATCCCAAGGTGCAAAAGCAAGTCTTAAGTCTGACATTTTAAGATTTTGTCTTAAACCATCATTAATTGCACTCATTATGCCATACTCCTTTTAATTGCACCAAGAGCTTTCATGAAAGATTGTTTATTCTTTCCTAATAGTTTGATTAACTGTACTCTCATTTGTGGTTTTACTTTGTCTAATGCCATGTTAATTATCTTTGCATTTTTCTGAGTAACTTTAATAGTTTTACCATCATCCAATTTTACATTACTACCAGTTCTTAAGTCTTCTGCACCTTTAAGTTGTACTTGAAGATTTTGGTCTGGGTCATTTGCACGAGGGCCAAGTTTTTTAACTCTATCTCTTTGTTGAATAAAGTCTTTAACATTTTGTTCTATATCTTTGTCTGGAGACCAGTCTGTAAATTTACCAGAACCGATTGCTTGTGCAAACTTTTTACTTGCAGTGGATGAACCCTTTGCAAAGTCTATAATCTTATTTAGTGCATCTTTCTCGTCTTTTGCTTTATTTGAAATATCTCTTATCTTATTATTTGCAGCTGGACTGTTTGCACCGAAGTCATGAAATGCACGAGCTTCAGTATGTACTTCTCCATACATTTTATGGTAATCTTTTGTGTACTTAGATTTCTTCATTGGTTGTTTCCTTGCTTTCTTATCGCCAGGTGCATCTTTGTATGCAGAAGAATCTGAATCTGACTTTTCTTTTCCTTTTTGGAAATGTGCATCTCGTTTAGACTTAGTAGATTTTTTAAGACCTTTGAAATACTTTGCTGGTTGAGTTCCTTCTTTGTCTTTGATATCTTTATCTTGAGGTTCTCTATCCTCACCCCTAAGTCGAGGTTCAGTTCTATTATACTTTTGTGTAACTACTGAAAGGTTTGACTTATCGTTATTAAGTGGATTGTTATCCTTATGATGGACATCTTTACCTACAATACCTTTGTTGTCTTTGAGAGACCTTCGTGCTTTGTTTCTACCTGCTCTTCTTTTTTTCTGTTCTTTACTAGAGTGGTAGTTTTCGTATTCTTTCTTGTAGTTTCTTTCTATGAAAGTGTCCATGTTGACTCCTAGAAAGATTTATAGATATCGTTGTAATTACTGTATTTAGATTTTGCTTGTTTCATTAAGTCGTTGTAAATACCTTTTCTGACATCAATCAATCCAGAGGGCATATTACCTAATGCTTTATGTGTTTGTATAATACCTTTCAATGCATCCC
>VMHT01214201.1_pt1 | contig 12934 bp, 15 predicted proteins | sample 4693611 | NCBI WGS metagenome assembly VMHT01 (sample SAMN12280063, study PRJNA550983) | marine metagenome | isolation source: seawater sampled from same location over 5 years 0.02-0.2 micron viral filtrate | place: USA: collected off the coast of southern California halfway between the port... ... | reverse complement strand
GACGAGCCGTGCAGAGACGCCAGAGGCGCTTGCTGGGGTACACTCGGAGAATGTGCTGTTGGTTGTGGATGAGGCTTCTGGTGTGCCTGAGAAGGTGTTTGAGGCTGCTGCTGGCTCTATGTCTGGCCACTCTGCAACTACAATTTTGCTGAGCAACCCGACGCGTTCATCTGGCACGTTTTTCGAGAGCCAGACGCGCATGGCATCTAGCTGGTGGACACGGCGCTGGTCATGCGTAGATAGCCCGCTTGTGTCTGACGAGTTTGTTGACGAGATGCGGGCTAGGTATGGCGAGGATAGCAATGCGTTTCGCATTCGCGTGCTTGGCGAGTTTCCCATGGCGGATGACGACACGATTATTCCGTTTCATTTGGTTGAGAGCGCTATTCGCCGTGATATTGAAGTAACGGAGGATGAGAAGCCTATTTGGGGCTTAGACGTTGCACGCTTTGGTGCGGATAAAACTGCGCTGTGCAAGCGGTATGGCAATGTTGTGACTGAAATTACGTCATGGCAGGGCTTAGATTTGATGCAGACTGTTGGTCGTGTGATGGCCGAATACGAAGGCTTAGCGCCTTCTATGCGGCCAAAGGAAATACTTGTTGACAGTATTGGCGTTGGCGGCGGCGTTGTTGATAGATTGCGCGAGCTTGGCGCTCCTGTGCGTGGTATTAATGTTGGCGAGGCTCCGGCCATGGGCAACACATACATGAACTTACGCGCAGAACTTTGGTTTAAAACAAAGGGTTGGCTTGAGGACAGGTCGTGCAAGCTACCGAACGACGATCAATTGCTGGCAGAGCTAACGTCAATACGCTACGGCTTTACGCCCGGCGGCAAGATGAAAGCTGAGAGTAAGGATGAGATGCGCAAGCGCGGTCTTCGTTCTCCAGACCTTGCTGACGCTTTGTGTTTGACGATGGCCAGCGATGCTGCAACTGCACTGTCTGGTGCTATGTCAAGCTGGACGCAATCTCTAAAGCGCAATTTAAAAGGTATTGCATGAACACGGTTCCGTTTCACCGACTGTCACCTAAGATGAAAAACATCCGTATAAATCAATGGATTAAGGATTACATTGGCAAAGGTTTAAGCCTTGAGGATGCGCAGTATGCAGCAAGATGGCGTGCGGGGCATTGGAAGCTAAACGCGCGTATGGAGAAGGTGCTAGAAGGTATTGAGGATGTGTGATATGCAACCTGCGTGGCATTATCAGATAAACTGTGCTAATGTGCAGAAAAATGAGGATTGACATTATGACACCATGTAAAGGCTGCCCCACCCCCGCTGGATGTAAGCGCGCAGGCAAGTGCTTGTCTAAAAGATACGGGAAGTAAGTTATGGGCATTTTTGATTTCTTAGGCGACATTTCATCAAAGCGCAGCAAAGAACTTGGCCTTGGCGGCTTGCAGTCTTTGCTAGGTACACGCGGCGCGGCGCAAGCTGGCGCAATCGGCGATGAGATGATTGGCATTACGAACAAGGATAGCTTGCCGGGTTACTTTAACGAGCAAACCCGAGAGTATGTGCCTTGGTACGTTGATTTGTTTGACGGCGGTGGCTTGAACAAGGCTGGCACTGTAGCGGAGCAAGAGGCTGCGCAGTCTATGACTGCAAACGCTAGACCCGGCGGCGCGCCTATGGCTCAGCCGGGCTTGCTGCGTCCTCGCGCGCGTCAAACCCCGTTAGAGCCGTTTGGCGGCGCTGGCCCGGCTATACCAGAAGGCCCGCTTGGGCCGTTTGGTGGTGCTGGCCCTGCAATACAAAATACGCCAGACACGTCGTATTATACGCCGCCTTCGTCTATGCAAATGCCAACTCAACAAGCTAGCGCGCCACAGCAAGGCGTATTGCCTCAAATGCAAGACAACGTGCCTATGTCTGCGCCACGCCCTCGCGAGTCCACATTAAACACTTTGCGTGAAAATGCTTATAGTGTTGGCCCGATTGACGCTTACAGAAACGCGCTTAATAACCGGCCAGACATTCCACTTACCCAGCCTTTTGCCGGTAGGGACGACACGCCTCGTTTAAGCGAAATGCAAACTGCCATGATGCAGCACCCTGAGTTTCCAAAGTTTGTTGAACTTATGAAAAGTCAGGGTCATGGAAGTTCTCTTCAAGACCCACGTTTTTTGCAAACTGTTTTTAATAATTACCTCAGATTAGAGGGTTTATAATTAATGGCAATTACAACTTACGCAGAGCTAAAGTCTAGCATAGCCAACTGGCTGAACCGCGATGATCTCACATCGGTCATTCCTGATTTTATCAGTTTGACTGAGGCAGGCATTAACCGTGACTTACGGCATTACAAGATGGTTAACCGCGTCGATGCTACGCTTGATAGCCGTTATGTACAGGTTCCGGCTGATTGGCTTGAAACTTTGCGTTTTAGTTTGACAACCAACGGCACGCGCCCGCTGGAGATGGCCAGCCTTGATGATATGATTAAGTATCGGCAAAACAATTCAAACGCCAGCGGCGCGCCTAGATTTTACTCCCACGCTGGTGAAAGCATTGAAGTATTCCCGACGCCTGATGGTGAGTACGGTATGCAGCTTATGTATTACCAATCAGTTCCTGAGCTTACTGATTCAAATACATACAACTGGTTGTTGCAGGACGCGCCAGACGTTTATCTTTACGGGGCGTTAATCCAAGCTGCGCCATACTTAAACGATGATGCAAGGGCGGAGACTTGGGCAGCGCTTTATTCGTCGGCTATACAGTCGCTGCAAAAAGCCTCAAACGACACGCGCTTTGCGGGTTCTGGCCTTAGAATGCGCGTGACTAGCTATTAAACTGAAACTGGTGTATAACCGCCGCAGATATATCTAACGGAGAAATCCATGTCTTTAACTAACGCTTTCGAGACAAGCACACTGCAATATCTGTTGACGACGGGTAGCGTTACCCGCCCGACGGCATGGTATGTTGGCTTGTTTACATCTGACCCGACTGACACAGGCGCGGCTGGCACAGAGGTTGCTGGCAACGGTTACACCCGCGTAGCTGCTACATTTACAGTCAGCGGCGATACTGCATCAAACTCTGCATCCATTGAGTTTCCGGCAGCAAGCGGCGGCAACTGGGGTACAGTTGGTTGGATTGGCATTATGGACGCATCATCTAGTGGGAATATGATTATTCACTCTGCCCTTGATACTGCCAAAGCCATTAACGATGGCGATGTATTCCGCATCCCAACGGGCGACCTTGACATCACGGCAAGCTAATGGCCTTGCGCTCCACATATAACTCGGGTGTTTTTAACTCTGGGTTATACGGCGAGCCTGAGACTACGCAAGGCGCGGCTTCCGCGTCTATTGGCGTTTCTGCGTCTGCGTCTGCTGTTACGATTGTTGAAGCGTCATCCTCAACGTCCATTGCGTTTGTTTCGTCACAGCCAACGGGTGTTCGCGTTGTCGATGCGTCGGCCAGCGTAAGCCTTGGTGGCATTGCAAATGTTTCTGCGATTACATATGAAGTCATACCGGGCTTCCGTCCGGGTTACGGTTTAAACACTTACGGCTCGTATATTTACGGCGAAAACCGCAGCACAGAAGATGCAAGCGCGACTGCCAATATTACTTTTGCCGTTAGCGTTGCGGGCGGTATTACGCGGAATGTTTCGTCTTCAACAGCGATTGCGTTTACGACGACTGCGCGTGGTGTTTACGATGTGGTTGCCTTTGCAAACGCAGCTATTTCAATTTCTTCCGATATAGGGTATATCAGGATAAGAAATGTTGCGGTTTCCGATAATATTGAATTTACGCCAGCCGTAAATGCGAGATACAAATGGGAAGACGCACCTGAACCGACAACCATATGGACAGAAGCATCTGATCCATCTACGACTTGGACAGAAGCAGACTACTTAGAGAGGGCCGCGTAATGCCTACGACAACGACAAACTATTCTTGGAATAAGCCAGCAGTCGGCGGTGACGAAGACGCGTGGGGCGGCTACCTTAACGGCAACTGGGACAGCTTAGACACTTTGCTCGGCGGCGTTACCACTGCTGAGTTCGGGTATGTCAACGGTGTTACGTCTTCCATACAAACGCAGCTGGATGCTAAAGGCACAGTCTCGTCGCTTTCTGATCTTGGCGTGACAGCCACTTCAACAGAATTAAACTATGTCGATGGTGTTACCTCGGCTATTCAACCGCAGCTCGACGCCGCTGCAACAACAGGTAAGGCAATCGCAATGGCGATTGTCTTCGGTTAAGGAGAAGCCACATGGCCGCACCAAACGTAGTAAATGTAGCCACTATCACTGCCAAGTCGGCAATGGTGGCTTTATCTTCAACCTCTGCAACATCTCTGGTCAGCAATGCTGCATCAAGCGGTAAAGTGTTTAAGATTAACATGATCCAGATTGCAAACGTAGATGGCTCTAACGCCTGCGATGTTACAATTGACGTACACAGCGCAGCGGCAGGCGGCGGCACAGCCTATTCGCTTGTAAGCACAATCTCTGTCCCGGCTGACGCATCTTTGGTTGCTGTTGACAAGGGAACGGCTTTGTATCTTGAAGAAGACCGTTCCATTACGGCAACTGCTGGCACTGCGAATGATCTGGAAGTGATCGTTTCTTACGAAGAGATCAGCTAATAGGAGCCTCTAATGGCTAAACGTACAGGCGGCTTCATAGGCCAAGACGGGATAAATGCACCTGACCCTGCTACGGGTGTAGAAGCCTCTGGCGGTGATACACAGGCAACTGTTAGCTTTACATCCCCGTCTGATGTAGGCGGTGCGGATGTTACTGAATATCGTGTAACCGACAGCACTGGCGCTCATACAGCTTCTGGCTCTGCTTCCCCCGTCACAGTCACTGGCCTCACCAACGGCACAAGCTACACGTTCAACGTATGGGCGATCAATCCGTTTGGGTGGTCTACTGCTAGTGATGCGAGTGGGGGTGTTGCGCCCGCTACTCCAGTTATCGGGCTGATGTCGTATGACAGCAATGGCACTGGTGGAGAAAAGTTAGTATATATAAACATTTTGACTTTAGGAAGCGCTGCTGACTTTGGGAGTGTCGGTCCCGCAATTAACAGCAGAGCCACGGGGTCTTCTTCTACAAGAGCCATAGTCGCAGGTGGCGGTTCAAGCCCGGGGGGGACACCTAAAAACGACATAACCTATACCACCATCGCGGCAACTGGAAGCGGCACTGACTTTGGCGATCTCACTGAGGCTAGAAGTGAAACTTCAGGAATTTCTAACAGTACAAGAATGGTGATAGCGGCGGGTTGGAACAGTATTGCCAAGACCACTATGGACTATGTAACTATTTCGAGTACGGGGAACGCTACAGATTTCGGCGACAGTAGTCCAAGAAAATACCAATCTTCAAGTACGCAATCCACTACTAGAGGCATTATAGTTGGAGGAAGAGACGGGGGCCAGTTAGACCCGTCTGTACGTTATTTTACCATAGCCTCAACAGGTAATACTGCTGAGTTTGGCAACGCATCAACAAACGGTGATGGAGTGGGCTATGGGGCAGCCCTTTCAAATGGCACAAGAGCCGTAAATGCCTATGGGTATTTTGGTAGTTTTACAAGCTCAAATGTTATGACTTATATAACTATAGCCTCTACTGGAAATATGGCAGATTTTGGCGACCTAACAGCCGCAGGTTATGGTTTGGACGCGACGAGCAGCTCTACTAGAGGACTGATAGGTCATGTTGGATTTGGTTTAAGTATAGATTATATCACCATAGCCTCCACAGGAAACGGAGCTGATTTTGGTGACTTACCTTCTGCTTCTTCACCTACTAATGGCGCTTTGGGCAGCGGAAATATGGGTGGCGATCATGGAGGACTTTAATAATGCCTAATTATCAAGGTGTATGGAGCCTGTCAGAGCAGTATCAGAACGCTAGTGGGTGGCCTGTGCCGCCAGCTTCTCCAATAGGATTGTTCGGCGGTGGTTATGGCACGGGTGCAAGCAACGTAATTCAGTCTATTTTAATTACAACTTTAGGAAATTCTACAGATTTTGGGGACTTGTCGGTTACATTCTGGACAAACGCAGCGTTAAGTTCATCTGTTAGAGGTGTGTTTGGTAACGGCAGGCAAGATGGTAGTTCACCCGGCGACCGTATAGAGTTCGTAACATTTGCGTCTGCTGGAAACAGCACAGATTTTGGTGATACCACGGTTTCTAAAAGAAATAGCACAGGGTGTTCTAGCTCCACTCGTGGTGTTTTTATGGGCGGGGTGAACAGCAGCAACACTAGTCTTAATGTTATGGACTACATCACTATTGCGTCTGCGGGCAACGCAACTGATTTTGGAAATCTTACCGCTGCAAGATTCAGTGGTAATGGGTCAAATAGCCCTACTCGTGGCATTTACGCTGTAGGCTACATATCAGCAGTCACTAATGTTATCGAATATATTACAATCGCAAGCGCGGGTAACGCAACTGATTTTGGTGACGCGACTGTTGCGCGGTTAAGCCCAGCAAACGGTGTTATATCGTCTGGCACGAGAGGCGTTTTTGCTGCTGGGGACACAAGTGGTAGTGGTCGTTTAAATACAATAGATTACATCACGATTGCCACTACAGGCAACGCTTTAGATTTTGGGGATTTAATATCTGTGGCTGAAGCACCTGCAAGTTGTTCTTCTTCAACCCGAGGAATTATATCAGGGGGAGCCAACCCTGACTCAAACACAATTCAATACATTACAATATCGTCAACGGGCAACGCCACAGATTTCGGAGATTTGCTTGCCGATCAAACCAGCTTTGCTGGCTGTTCTGCTGTTCACGGAGGGCTTTCATAATGACCAAACGCTATCTAGGCAACATCATCACGCAGAACCCGACAGCGCCTGCTGGTAACTTTGAGGGCAGCGCCGCGAAGGGCGTGTGGTCTTTAGAAGAACAGCTTGCATACCAAAAGGCAGGTCTTTGGCCTATACCGGGTAATCTTCCTCCTGATGTTACAGATGTGTTCAGCACTTATTTGTATGAGGGTACGAGTGCCGCACATACAATTACTAACGGCATTGACCTTGCTGGCGAAGGTGGTTTGGTTTGGACTAAGGTTAGAACTCAGACGGATAGTCACTATTTGTGGGACACTGAACGTGGTGTTAATAAACGTCTTAGTACAAATCAGCCATATGGTGAAAATAATGAAACAGATGCACTAAACTCATTTAACTCTAATGGGTTTACATTAGGCAGTGCTGGAAATGTAAATAGCAGTGCTGCTAATTTGGGTAGTGCAGCAGACTACGCCTCTTGGACATTCCGAAAAGCCCCTAAGTTTTTTACGATGGTTACATGGAACGGAACAGGCAATGAAAACAATACTATAAACCACGATCTTGGTTGTGTACCGGGGATGATAATAGTAAAGCGTATCAATAGTTCCGCTAACTGGATAGTGTACCATAGAGGAGTAAACGGAGGAACTAATCCAGAGCAATATAATTTACAACTAGATAATACTAATCCACAGGATCAAAACAGTATCTACTTTAGTAATACGGCTCCAACAGATACTACGTTTACTGTAGGCTCTCTAAACTCTGCCTCTAACGGTACATACATAGCCTACCTATTCGCCCACAACGATGGTGACGGTGGGTTCGGCCCTGATGGTTCGGACATTATCAAGTGTGGGAGTTTTACACCAGATGGTTCCGAAAACGCAACTATTGACCTTGGGTTTGAGCCTCAGTGGTTTCTAGTTAAGAGTGCAACTGGCTCAGGCTCTTGGCTTCTTTACGACAATATGAGAGGTATGACGGCCTCTGGAAGTGCGGATTATTACTTACTGCCGAATTCAAGTAGCGCTGAGGGGACGGGCAGTTACATTGCTGTTACGCCTACGGGAATAGATTGGTCAGGGACAGGTGGAGGCAATACCTTCATCTACATGGCAATTCGCCGTGGCCCTCTTGCTGCACCTACGGCTGCGACTGAGGTGTTTGATGTAGAGGCAAACAGCAGTAACGCAATCACTACAGGGTTTCCTGTTGACTGGAGAATTAGCAAGCGGAGGTCAGGTAGCGCAGGGTACACAGCTAGTCGCCTAACGGGCAACACCGTGTACAACGCAACAGAATCTACCTCAGCTGAATTTACATCGGGTGCAAACTTTGAATTTGATAGCAACACGGGTGTTGTTGATGATTTGAACGGAGGGTCTGACCCATATGTCCGTTACGCATGGAAACGTGCGCCCGGCTATTTCGATGTTGTGGCCTACACGGGTACGGGAAGCGCAATGACTGTAAGCCATAATCTTGGTGTTGCACCTGAGATGATGTGGGTGAAGAAGCGTAGTTCAGGGGATAACTGGCGTGTTTATCATTCTGGTATAGGTATAGATTATACACTAGGGTTGGACAGTTCCTCTGCAAGAAGTTATGACCCTGCACTTTGGAATGGGACAGACCCTACAAGTACAGTATTTTCTCTAGGCAATGACAGCAGTGTCATTGGATCTGGCAGTACCTTTATAGCCTATCTTTTCAGTACCTTAGCTGGTATATCGAAGGTAGGCAGCTTCACGGGTAACGGCTCAAGTCAGACTATCGACTGTGGCTTTACGTCAGGTGCTAGGTTTGTGCTGATTAAGAGAGCAGTTGGTGGCTCTGGTGGTTGGTATGTCTGGGATAGCGTAAGGGGTATTGTTGCGGGTAATGACCCATTCTTAGTTCTCAATAATACAAATGCTGAAACCACGTCTGTAGATTTAATAGACCCAGCCAGTTCAGGTTTCGCAGTTAACTATGATGTTAATTGGTCATTCAACCAGACGGGCAACACCTACATTTTCTACGCAATCGCATAAAGGAGCCTACAATGGCAAAAATTCGCATAAGAGAAACAGGCGAAGTGGTCACTGAGACAACTTTTCGCACTCGCAACAAGAAGGTTCGTCCAGTTCTTACGGCGGGCATAAGCAAGGAACGCTTGGATCAGCTTGGTGCTGACCCTGTGTTAAATGGCGCTCCCGCAAATTCTACTCCACCATATGAATACTCTTATGAGTCTGGTGTTGCGCAGGGAGATGACGGTGTTTGGTACACAGTTAATTCTGTTGGCCCGGTGTTTGCCGAATACACTGACGATGATGGCAACGTGCAAACGGTTGACGCCCAAACCACAGCTTATCGCGCTCGCGTTGATGCAGACGCCGCCGCAAGCGCAAGGTCTACGCGAACAACACTTCTTAATGAATGTGATTGGACGCAAGTGAATGACAGCCCTCTTAGTAATGAACTTAAAACTACATGGGCGACATACCGTGAGGAACTTCGTAACTTGCCAGACGCATCTGGCTGGCCTCATACTCACACGCTTCCAGAGAAGCCCGAATAATGCCTAAAGATACAGTAAAAGAAACGGCACTAGCCACGGTAGACCTTAACATTCAGCTTCCAAGCGCGAAGCCTGAGTACAAGTCCATGCTGGCTAACATTGCCGAGAAGGCTCCTGCAATTGCACAGGCGTCTAGCAACTTCTACAAGTCGCATTCGCAGATGATGAGCGTCACACTAGACGTTACTGCAATCACGCCGATCCGCTCTGTGAAACATAGCCTTGCTGAGATTGAAAAGACCAAATCCGCCTTGCAAGAGGGCTACTTCAAGATGAAAAAGGAAGAGGTCAAACTCAAGAAGCTGGAGCGCAAGCTGTCAGAAGAGACTGACGATCTTGAGCGCGAGATGCTTGAGATTAAGATCAACGAAAAGCAAGCCAACGCTGCAAGCTCTCGTGGCTACGTTGAAGCCGCTGTTCGCAAGCTCAACTTCTTTACCAATCAGTACGAAAACCTGATGAAGAAGATCGGCAAGGATGAGCTGACCGAGGCCGACTACGAGCTTGAGGAAGTCAAATACCACATTATGACTTGCCTCAAGCAGGCGCTAAACTCTGCCCGCCCACGCAACGGTGTGATTGACGAAGGCAACATGATTTACCTGTTTGATCTTGGCATCAATGCAGCGCAAGCGCAGCTTGAAGTTATGTCTTATCTCAATTGGGAAAACGAGCTTATCAAAGAGGGCAAAGCGCCAGAGCATCACCACACTGTGCAATGGCTAGAGGCTTGCGCAGACAAGTGGGCGCATTGTCCAAGCGCCTTTGCAGAGAGCCGTGGATTTGATATACTCGACAAAACATCCTTGACCAACACACTCATAGAGGACCAAACTGATGGCTCATAAAGTAGTAAAGTATCGCCTTGAAGCGGATGGGACTATCCCAACGTGGCTGACGTTTGGCGTTCCGCAATCAACTGGCGGTATGTACGCGGTTGCCGACCCTAACACAGCATCACCGCAGGATTGGATGATGATTGGCATTTCCGCAGGCGGCGCTGACACATCTGATGCAATTACAGTATTTGCATCTAAAGCTGATCTCCAGACATATCTGTCAACAGAGGCAACGGCAAACAGCTGGACCGACCCAGACCCTAATGACCCCGATGCAACGGTTGCGTTTGACGCCGCTGCTCACGCACAACGTGTTTGGGATGACCTTGACGCTCTGAACGCATAAGGGGAGAAAGGCACATGCCGTTAATTCCTCTCAACATTCCAGCGGGCCAATACAGAAACGGCACTGAGTATCAGTCTCAGGGCCGCTGGCGTGATGGTAACTTAATTCGCTGGCATGAGGGTGCTTTGCGCCCGGTTGGCGGCTGGCGTCAGCGCGGAAGCGTTGATCTTGACGGCGTAACACGCACAATGATTGCGTGGGAAGACAACAGCAGCAGTCGCCGCGTAGCCTTTGGCACGGCCAATAAGCTGTATGCAATGACTTCTGGTAACGCCGTGAGCGACATCACGCCTTCTGGCTTTACTACTGGTCGCGTGGATGCAACCTCTTTTACAAGCTACGGCGGCGGTGTGTACGGGACTAGCCTTTACGGCCTGCCGTCAGAGGACATCGGAACTATTTTTCCGGCAACCACATGGAGCTTGGAAAACTGGGGTGAATACTTGCTGGCCGCAACAGCGGATGACGGCAAGATTTATCAATGGCAGCTTAACGGCGCAACGCCAGCGGCGGTGCTGTCAAGCGCTCCAGTGGACTGCTCCGGCATGATGGTGACGGAAGAGCGGTTTGTTTTTGCATTTGGCGCAGGCGGCAATCCTCGCAAAATTGCATGGTCAGACCGTGAGGATAACAATACCTGGACACCAGCGGCGACCAACGAAGCTGGTGATATTGAAATCCAAACCAACGGCACAATCCTCAAGGGTTTGCGCACACGCGGGCAGTCGCTGATCCTAACAGATCAAGACGCCCATACAGCCACATACAGCGGCCCTCCGTTTGTTTACGGCTTTGAGCGCGTCGGTACGTCGTGTGGTTTAATTGCATCTAACGCCGCCGCTTCAATTGATGAAGGCGTGGTGTGGATGGGCCAGCGCTCATTCTTTATTTACGCTGGTGGATCTGTGCGGGATTTGCCGTGCGAAGTTGCAGATTATGTTTTCAGCGATATGAACAATGACCAAAGGTCAAAGGTTCACGCCGTAGTCAACAGCCGTTTTAACGAAATCTGGTGGTTTTACCCAAGCGCCAGCGGCACAGAATGCGACAGCTACGTTGCATTTGATTATGCAGAAAACATTTGGACCACTGGCGAGATTGACCGCACCGCTGGCGTTGATCGCGGCGTATTCCGTCAACCGTTTTGGATTGCCGCAGACGGCGTTTTGTATGAGCAAGAGATTGGCTTTGACTATAGCGGCCAAGCTCCATTTGCGGAAACAGGCCCGATTGCGCTGGGCGTAGGTGAGAACGTGATGGCTGTGCGCGGCATGATCCCAGACGAAAACACGCTGGGAGATGTAAATGCCACATTCAAGACACGTTTCTATCCGACAGACACTGAGCGCGACTATGGCCCATACAACATGGCCAACCCCACAAGCCTGCGCTTTACCGGGCGTCAAATTAGGATGCGCGTTACGGGCAATGCGGAGTCGGATTGGCGCGTTGGCATTATGCGCCTTGACGCTGTAGCTGGTGGCCGTAGATGAGCCGAATACTTCCACCCATCACGCTTGACATAGCGCAGTGGGCCGAGAATATGCGGCGCTACCTTGGCCGGGCTTTAGACCAGCTCGGTTTTAAGGAAACTTATTCATCGGCTTCTGAAAATGGCGTGATGCTATGGGATAACGTGAATGGCTACCCGGTGGTCTCAAAGAACGGTGAGTGGCGTCAGGTTGTGCTTGAGGATGGTCACGGCGACTTTTACATTGCGGCAGACGTAACGGCAGCGAGCGCAAACACGGAATACAAATTAACCTACACAGCTGCAGCCTTAAACAGCGGCATAACTCTAGGCTCGCCAGCAACGCGCATTGTGTTTGAGGAGGCCGGGCAGTACGTTATATCCTTCTCGGCGCAGATTTCATCTACATCCGCAAGCACTGTACATTTTTACTTCTGGCCAAGCGTTAACGGTACAGACACTAACAACAGCGCAATGACTACAGCTTTGCACCAAAATAACGCAACCTTAATTACGTCTAGGACGCAAATATTTACAGTCGCAGCCAATGATTACCTTGAGGTCAACTGGATGGTTGACAACACTGCTGGTTTTTTAAACGCTACAGCAGCAGCGTCTCCTGTGCCAAATATTCCGGCGTCAACACTTTCAATTACGAGGCTGCATGGATAAGGATTTAGCCAGATGTAAGCCTTGGATTGAGGCAGCTTTAAGCTACAGCGGCGGCACGCATGACTTTGCAGATGTAGTTGATGGGTTGCAGCGTGGCCTCATGCAGTTGTGGCCAACGCCAAAGGGGTGCATAGTAACTGAAATTGTGGTATATCCCAAAAAGAAGGTGTTAAATGTCTTTCTTGGCGGCGGTGAATTGGAGCAGATTTTAGATATGCACAACGATGTGATAACATGG
>VMHT01215455.1_pt1 | contig 12937 bp, 10 predicted proteins | sample 4693611 | NCBI WGS metagenome assembly VMHT01 (sample SAMN12280063, study PRJNA550983) | marine metagenome | isolation source: seawater sampled from same location over 5 years 0.02-0.2 micron viral filtrate | place: USA: collected off the coast of southern California halfway between the port... ... | reverse complement strand
TCAAAATCTTTACTAATATTTTTTATATTTTTTTTATTTTTAGTCTCAGAACCTTCATATTTAGTACCGTCATAGTATATATCTTTAGCAGGAGGTGTTAATATCCAATCTACGCTTATTTTTTTAACACTTAAATCTCTTGCTGTAGTCTTAAAAGCTTTTTGGCTAATTTCTACAATATTTTTAGATCTTAAATCTTGTAAAAAGTATCTTTTAAAAGTACCTTTATTTAATTCTTTAGTAGAAGGTTCAACAATTTCGTTTTTAAATATAGGTTCAGCATTTGCTACTGAGTTATCTTCTCTGACGTCTACTCCAATAACTTCCTCGCTATCAGATTTTAATTCAGTCCCTAAAAAAAATTTACCGTTAAAAGTTTCTAAAAAATTAGTCACTTTTGTAGTACCATCAGAGAGCATAACTTCTCCTGTTCTTTGCAATAATTTTATTTTTGGTAAATACATATTTTCTTATTGGAATCCTCCTACACTTCTTTCTCTAGCTAATACAATTCTATCTCCGACAGTAGTATTTACTCTTTGACCAGCAGCTGATTGTAATTTAGCTTTGTCAAGTATTTGAAGTCTAGCATCATCACTACCTCTGCCGGTTAAGACTGAACCTCCTCTAGGTACAAATCTTTGACCTATAATTTGTTTTTCTATACTATTACTAAAGTATATAGGATTTTTAACTATTTTTTTAAGTATTATACTATTAGTAGCACCTTCATTGACATCTATAATTTCAGCATATGTTTTTTTATAATCAAAATCTTTAACAGCAAAGTGTACAGGATCGAATTGTCCATTGCCAGTCTTAAATCCTCCTCCCCATTTTAATCCTGCTTGTTCTGCAGCCTTAGGAACTTCAGTTATTTCCCAAAGTTCAGGTCTATCTGCTCGCATGTAAGTTATCCCATTTGTATCTTCTACATTAAAGTCAAGTCCGCATGCATAAATATGAGAAGATTTACCTGGTTCGGCTCCTTTCCCTATTTTAAATAGTTCTTCTGCACGCTCTATACTTCGGTAAGCTGATGTTATTTTTATTTTATAACCTCCAAAGTTTTGTCTGTCTAATAGTATATCGAACAGAATACCGAATCTTCTTTGAACTATAGGATTTTGATTAAGGAGTCTTTTCATTACGATTTCTCTTGTTAGACGACCTCCTTGAGGTATTTCAGGTATTAATTGTGTATCACCGTCAGTTACAAAATTTAATATCTCTACTTCCTTAGTAGGGTCAGGTGGTGCTTTTTCGTATGCTAATGCTGTTTTTAATTCTTGTTCAGTAAGTTTTTCATAACTTTCTTCTTCTGGTAGAGGATCTCCTTTTCCTATAATGATAGTTTGGGCTTTAAGATCTGTATTCCATTTATTATTTTTAATAGTATGAGATACTCCGGTTACTAAAAACGCTACCATATTATCATATTTTCGCGGAAGAATACCTTTATTAAGGGTAAAAGCTTGTCCTATTTTAACTCCCCCTAAACCATCTAATGTAATATTTAAATCAAATGGAATTATACCTGGAGCTCCATTTCTAACTGATTTTTTATTATACCTTATAGATAGGTAAAGCATTAACTCTTTATGAACATTTACTAAATTACTATAGTTACTTGGTTCATAACTTCTAGAAAAATTAAATTCACTAACGATTCTTCCGATTTCAGCAGCCTGATCAAATATTTTTTTCTTTTTATCTTTTGTGCCTAATTCAGGAAATTTTCTAGATCCTACAATTCTATCCCTAAGCCCTTTATTCCATCTAAACATATGTTCAGTATCTTCTCCTACATCGGTACCGGCAGCTTGTGCAGAAACAGCTATCATTTTTGCTATGTTAGGAGAAAGTCTACTAGATAAAGAAACATTAGATACAGTAGCTCTTAAACCTGTTAAGTTTATTCTACTATTAATTAAATCGGATGCATTTGGTGTTAATTTTCTATCTACTAAATAAAAACTATATTCGTCTTCTTCATAATGTAGACCAAAATCGTTTATATCCCCCATAGTAATAGTCAAAGTATCTAAAATAGATTCAATAAATGCTAAAATTGTTCTATCTTTTTCAGATTTAGAGTTTATACCATCTAACTTACTTAATATAAAATCTGTACTAAGAAAAATATTTAAAATACTTTCATCAGCTATTTCAGTAGATCCATCATTAGTACATGCTACTGTTACTGGTAGCTTTTCAGAAATATCATACTTTAAAACTGCAAAGTTTTGTGTAGTATTTTTAGGTAAAACTGCTATTCCAGGATCGATAGCTATATGATCAGGAAAAGTATAAAAAAGAGACTTATTGAATTCTAAATTAAATTCAAATAATTTTAAGGGTTTACCGTCCTTATCTTTTTTATCATCTTCTAATAGGTAAGCAGCATTTAGTAAAGCTAATAAATCTCTCATTTTTATATATCTGAAAGCATCAGGGGGAGGATTAGAGCCGTCATCCATTTCTAAAAATCCAGATTTTAAATCATATCCTAAAATCTTAAATTCAGTATCCCCTGTAAATTTTTTATAAGCTGCTAATAATCCAGGGCAAGTTAGTTCTAATGCTTTATTAACTTCATCATTAATAATAACGTCATATCGATCACTGGATCTACCTATAGGTATTTTATTTATAGTCTCTAAAAAAATATGCATAGGAGATTTTATAGTATAATTTTCTCCTGTTGGTTCTGGGACAGCTATACCTGCTTCACTAGGACTCATAGCTATTTTAACAGATTCTATAAGTTCTCCAGCAGATATAATAGTTAACCTACAGTCATAACCTCCATCAGATCTATAAGACCAAGAAAAGTTTTTTATATATCCAAATACACCATCATAATTATTATTAGATTTTGCTTTTAATTCTTTAATCTTATCCTGAATTTTATTTTTATCTTGACTGCCGGTAAAATAATCACTAAGTGTCTTAGGTGGGTTTAAAACTACTTGAGGTGGTTTGTCTTTTCCTTTTTTATTCTTTATATACATCGAATGACCAAATTCTAATAAAACGGTAAAACCTGGTCTAAGATATAAAGATTCGAATTCTGTAAGTTGTTCCACTGACCATACTTGAAATCCAACTTCAGCTTCTCTTAAAGTACCAAATCTATTTTTAGCTTTAATATTAAATTCAGTTATACCAGGCATTGGTCTAAAACCTGTAGTTTTATTAAGCTGGTAAGCTGCATCTATCTTTTTTACATTATCACCAATCCCATGAATTCCTGATCTAGTTTTTGTAGTATTCTGATTATATGTACCGCCAAAAAGTATATTACTAGAAGCTAATGTAGAAGTTCCTTTTTCATCATTTTCGTTATCAGGATCTAATATATTTACTGAAGATGAAAGTTTAACCCAGCCTGTTTTAGAATTTAAATACAAAAGCTCGTCGTTCGTTCTATAACCTCGGTTAGGAGCAGATTTATAAACTTCTTCACGAGCTCTTAACTGTCCAAGGACTCTGTCGTCCAAAGGTCCTCCTATAATAGAACTTCTAGAATAACCTATTGCCATTACCTATTCTCATTTACGGAGTCGAATAACTGAAGAGCAGCTTGAGCATCTCCAGGTATTCTTAACTGTACTCCTGGTTTAACTATTAAAGAAGCTCTTTCAGAATTATTTGCAGAAGCTATAATCCACCAAAGAGACGAATTACCATAGAACTGTAAAGCTAAGGTATCGTATCTATCTCCTCCTGTTGTTTTAATGTAAATATCGTCATCAGATACAGGTATCTCGGGGTAAATAGCATTTCTAATATACTTTTTACCTTCTAAACTAGTCAAAGTTCCTATGTCTTCGTATCTACTCATATTTTATTTTCCTCTATTATTTATAGGGTCTATTGCAGCTTGATCTAGAGTATTATTTTCATCCGTAGCTTCTATTTGCTCTTTAGGCATTAGTTGAGAAGGGAATCTTCCACCTTCCACTATATCTTTTGAATCTTTTGGTTTAGTCTCATTATTTTGACTAAAGAATAAGTTTCTCTTAGGAGCACCAAATCCAGGATTAGTAATGTAATGGTACAATCCTGTTTTAGGGGTAAATTTGTGAATTGGTTTAAAGTTTACTGAACAGTCTAATAATTGAGGTAATTCTTGCATATCCCTATCTTGTCCTTCACCTTCAGGTTTAGACATTGCTATTTCCCAAGGATAGTCTTGATTCCAAGTATAAGTAACTTGTTCTAAAAATCCAGGCATATCGTAAACGTAATCTCCAACAGTTAATTTTACTAAAGTACCTCTCATAAAATTATTACTATAAGTAGGAGCTGTTGCTGATGCTAAAAATACCATTTTTTGATATAAAGGTTGCATTTCATGCCTGCTTGCAGCTGCTATTTTAAACCCTAATGAAATATTTCTATCGAATCCTTGATAAGTATAAAAAGCTTCAGCTCTTCCTAAATAATTATTTGCTGACCATGAACCTGCATAATTATCGTTAAACGTATCTAAAAATGCTCTAAAATATAACATAGTAGAACTTTCAGGGGTAACTACTTCAAATCTAAATTTTATAAGATCTCTTGCTTTTCCTACTCCTAAAACCTCTTTATCGTATAACTCTCTTTCGCCATCGCTTGCTTTTCTATCTCTAGAATCCCAATTTAATTTAACTGGGGGTAGCATATTTATTCCGTCGGCTTCAGGTCCTTCGTATGGTTGGGTGTATCCTCTAGGACCAAAATTAATTCTTTTTGCTCCTTGATCTCCTAACCTTACTCTAGCTTCTCTTTTAATTACTTTTGAACTATAATCTAAGCTGTATAATCTTTCATCTACACCAGGGTTTGGAGTAGTGTAGTTTTCTCTAAAATCTGTGATTTTACTTGGTTCTAAATCAGGAGTGGTAACTATATTGCTATCAACTGTAGCTTGATCTAAGAGAGCACTATCTCCATTAGTAGGTTTAAAATTAAAATTATCTATACTAGGATAATCACCTTCTTTAAATCCTAACGTAAAATGTGTACCTGTTCCATTTACGGGAACTTGTGCTAACGTAGAACCTATAATCGCTGCTGCACTTAAACCTGATTTACCAGCTTCTTGTAAAGTACTTAAACCCCCTCTTAATACATTACCAACTCCAGTTCCTTCTACTGGTGGTAGATTAGGATCTCTTTCAGTTCGTCTTTGATTTCTTTTTTTTAATTTATCTTGTGCTCTTCTTTCAACTCTATCTTTAAACCCTATACTATTTAGCAAAGCTTGATTACCTAAAAATTTTACTCCTGAAGGAGTTGTAAAAAATTTAGTCATACGAGTTAAATCGTCTACTCTTCTACTAACTTCTAATCCTAAACCATCTGGTGAAGGCCTTTTATTAATATCCTTAGTAACCAGAGGTTGATTATTTCCGTAGCTGAGAGACTTAAGATTTTTAACTCTATCGTCTTCAAGCGATCTAATTAATGCCATTTAGTATAAATTAATCTTTACCCTTCAGACTCTTGAGCATTTATAATATCTGTATAAGTCTGTGAAGGTGTTATTCCGTTTAGGTCATGAATGGAATGACCAAGTTTCATAGTATAAGTGCTTCCATCTAGTTGTGCATGTAATTCAGAAGTACTTTGCGCTCCTTCTCTAATTGATTGAGCTAGTCCGTCAAAATCATGAATAGAATGACCAGGTTTCATAGTTTTATTACCCTCAGCTCCTTGAGCATGAATTTCAGAAGTATTCAAAGCTCCTTCTCTAATCTCTGGAGTTAATCCGTCTAAATCATGAATAGAATGACCGGGTTTCATAATTTTATCAGGATCTATACCTTGAGCGTGTAGTTCCGAACTTTTTAATGCACCTTCTCTTATAGGAGGTGTTACACCGCCTAAGCTAAATTGTGATGGATTTGATTCGAATGATGATTTAATTCCCATAGTAATATATTTTAATTATAAATAGTATTAAGATGTTTTACCGTTATAAGCTCCTAAAGCAAGCATTTGACCAGTTATGTTTCCGTCTATAATAACATCTCCTCCTTTTTGTACATCTCCTCTTAATCCTTTTAATTCATTAATAAGATCTTTCATTAAAGATGAATCAGTTCCTCCCCCAGCAGTTGTAACCTCATTAGATAATCCTCTAGGATCTTTAGTAGCTAATATAAAGTCAGCAGGATCGGTTGATATAATATCTCCATCAGGTCCGATAACTCCGTCTTTTATAGAGCCTTTTACTTTACTTTCTTCACTAGCTAAAGCAATTCCTACTGCTGTTATTCCTCCGATAATAGCTATCGATGCTAATCCTAAAGTTAATGCTGAAGCTGCTGCAATTGCTTTTATCGCCATAAGTCCTAAAGTAAAAGCTAAAGCTCCTGCTGTAACTTTTAATGCAGTCATAGCTCCTTTACTATTAGCAATTTTTTCTAACATACTAGCAAAGCCAGATATTAGCGGTTCTAAACTTTGAAAAATATCTCCCATTGCTATAGACATCTTCTCCATAGCTTGATTCATTTTTTCTTGAGCGTCTAATCTTTCTAATGCAGCAATAGCATCTTCATCTGATGTAGCAGCACGAGCTAGTGCATTTGCTTCTTCTACTTTACCTTGAGCTCTTAATGAATTAATCTGCTCTTGTACTCTTTTTTGCTCTTCACCACCCAACTTAGCAAGATTTTCTTGAATCATAAGAGAATTAGCTAACTCTTCTACTGATAATCCAGCTGCATTAGCTAAAGATTCTCGAGTAATCACGTCCATCTTCTGGAATTCCGCTAACGTACCGACTTGGCTAGCTACTTCAGCAGCAGATTCAGCAAATTTACCTTGTAGAGCTAGAGCTCTTGCTCTTTCAAAATTTAATTCTTTACCTGTTAATAATTCAGCTTCTAATTCAGCTTCTATAGACGATTCAAAATCTAATAAAGATTTAGACATTGAAACTGCATTTTCTAAATTTAAACCAAACCTTCTCATTTCAACTACAGCTTTACCTATAGCTGTTGGACTGTTACCTAAAGAAGTAGAAAATTCAGCACTAGCATTAGCTACATCTTCTAGTATTTCTCTATTATCAATTATTATTCCAGTTTGATTACCAAAAGCTGTATTAGCTTTAACTATATTTTGAAAAGCTTCGTCCGCAGATTCATTATTTAAAGCAGCAAGTTGCTGTAACTTACCGGCAGATTCAACTTGCATTCCTACAGCTCTAGTAAGCTTAGTTTGGTCACTAAGCTGTTCCATAGTAAATCCTCTAGAAGCTCCGAATGCCTTAGCAAGTTGCCCTTGAGCTTCAGCTAATGATTTAGTATTGGCTGTAACTTCACCACTTGCCTGTGCTGCTACGGTTAATTCTTTTCTAAACTCTAAAGCTTGTTCAGCAGATAAAGCCATAGACTTACCTAATTCGGTAGTCTGCTTACTAACATTAACAAGTATACTATATATCTTTCCTATAGCAAGTAAAAAGCCCATAGGACCTGCTAACTTCGCTATTATACCTGTAAGAACTGTGCTTATACCTGCAAAAGCAACTTTAATTTTACCTATAAAACCTGCTGCAACAACTCCTCCTTTTGTAACTTCTTTTGCTAAATCTGCAGCTGCGGAACGACCTTCGGCAAATACTTCGGAAAATCCGGTTAGTCCAAACTTAGCCATTGTTTTTTCCAAACCCCCTAAAACAGCTCCGGTAGCACCAGTTGCGTCTTGTATTGTCCTTGAAACTTTAAGCTGCGCTTTTAGCCTTTCTTCTACTTCTTCATTAATTACTTGAGTTTTATCAGCTTCTTCATTTAACTTTTTTACAGCATCTGTTGCATTATTTATAAGTTCTATTCTTTCTTCTAAACCATCATTTTGTTCTTTACCTGTTGCTAAATTTTCTTCTTGTAGTTGTGCAACTTTTGCAAGTTCGTCTTCAATATTACGTTCGGCAATAGCAATTTGAATTCTAGATGCCTCTAATTGAGAGCTTCTTTCTAATATTACTTTATCAACTTTAGCCTGGGTAAGAGAACCTTGCGCTGCCTCTTCTCGAGCTCTAGCAAACATTGTTCCGAATTTGGCAAGACTTTTAAAACCCTTTTCAGCATCTTTTATACCAGCTTGTGATACACTACTTATACCTTCCAAAGAATCTTCTATGGTACTTTGTACTGTATCAGCAACAGACTGTAATGCGTCTTGTATTACTATTGCAACTTCTCTTGCTTGTTCTTTAGGATCTTTAGCCATTAGGTTGAGTTATATAATATAAATAGTTAAGACCTTTATTTAGAAGGTAGTTTAGTTTTGTAAGAAGGATCAATAGCAGGTCTTTGAATATTGGCAAGTTGGGACTTTTGAGCATTTTCCCACTTTTCGTTTTCTTTATTTGCTTTATCGTAATGCTCTTTAAGCTTTTGAAAAGTAAATTTTCTTAGCCATATAGGCATATTATATACTTCAGTCCAAGAATAACCTCCTTGACTATTAAATACTATATCATGAATATTACCAAAAAGTAGAGGTCTATACTCGTGCGTCAGGCCAAAAAAAGTTTACAGTTATCGGCAAATCGACGTCCTCCTGTCCGCCGTCTTCGTCAGTGTAAACGAATTTTAAATCCATATCAGGAGATACTTTGCCGTAGTATTCTCTTAAAGCTCTAGCATCTTTAGCTAGTAAAAAATTATCAACAAACTCTCTAATATCTTTTCCTTCAGATATACCATTAACTGAAGTGATAAGGTATTTTAATCGTGTTGTAATTTGAGTTTCATTATTCTTATTTATCTTTTTAAGACCAGCGACTTCTTTCCCTATAGCTTGTTCGTCTCTATGGGTAAGTATTTTAAAGGTTACTGTATTATCAGTATGAGGTAATTTAAAAGCAAATTCGTTTTTTCTATCTTTAAAAAGTGAATAATCTACTTCTCGTGGTTCGATAGTACTTAAATCTACTACTACCTTTTCATCATTATATGTTATGTTGTAGTCTTTTCCGTATGATAAAATACGAGCAGCTATCATAATAGCATTTTTATCTCCAATAAGAAGATCTGAATATTTAAAATCTTTAGTAACTATAAGGGATTCTAGTAATTTATCTATTACTACTCCTTGCTTAATATAGTTTTGATTAGTTAATATGTCCTCTTCCTTGGCAGTCATATACTTCATTTCAATAGTACCTTTGGAAAGAGGACTGTCTTCTGGGTATAGAAGACCTTTAGAGGGTAATTCAACAACCTCTGTTGGTAACGAAAACTTTGAATCCATAAATTTTATTTAGTTGCAACTTGTTATATTAATAAATATACGTAAAAATTATTTTTAAACCAACAAAAAACCCGGAAAAGTCCGGGTTAATTGAAATTTAGGGTAGGGGTAAAAAATATTTTAGAAATTCAATACGCAGTAATCCATTGCTACAGTTAAAGAAAGATCTACTACTGCATCAGTCGCCCAGTCATATTGACCAAAGTCTCCATTGACAATAAATGCTCCTTTGATTACCCACTCAGATACTATATCTCCTACTGGTCCTAATACCTGTAGTTTAAGATCTTTTTTATAGAAATCAGAGTAGCCTGCACGTCCTGTTACTGATTCGTACGATAGACGAGCCCATTCCATTACTGCTTGTGCTCCAGATGGTGTAATCGGATCATAAAGAACCATATTCATATCTTGCCATTCTCTCTTTCCTCTAATCTTTCTATATGAATTAATGTGATCGAGTTTGATAGAAGTATCTGCAAAAACTGGTGCTTTTACGTTCTTTACCATAAAGCCTTGAATGCCGGTATCGGCCATACTTACTATAAATCTATTTTGAACCTTAGGCTCAAAGGCTCTGAACATAATTTCGCTTGAATCTAATACTGCCATGTTGTTATTTTATTATAAATATCTTAATATTAATTTATGCATCAAAAGTTGCTCCTGTTGGTTCGATAGTAAAGTCTAGTACTATAAATTCTGCAGTTTTAGCTGGTTGAATAAATACTTGACCTACTAATTGATTTCTATCAATTACATCACTTGTATTATTAGAATCATCCATTACTACTCTGAAAGAGAATAGACCTTGTTGTTGTACAACTGATTCTAAATAAGGATTTACAATTGATAAAAATTTATTACGAGTTGCTATAGTATTTTGCTCAAATACTAAGTTACGAGCTTGATCTCCGAAGAATTTTTTCAATTCAATCAATAATCTACGTACATTAACTCTATCTAACGCAGAAGACTTTTTCTGCAATGTTTTTTGTCCAAAAGCTGCAATACCTTGACCTGGGAATGTAGCTATTGGATTTACATTTCCATCGTATAAAGTATCACGATCAGCTTTAGTTAATTTTCTTTCTGCCTGTATTACATTAGGAATACCTCCTCTTACTAATCCTGCTGGTGCAAACCATGGAGCTGAAGCACCATCTGTGAATGCATAAACACCTGGGATTACAACTGAAGGTGGTATGAATTGATTCTTACCTGTTGAAGTTCCTATCTGTACCCAAGGCCAGTATGAAGCTCCATAAGAACTATTAATTTCTCCTGCTTCAGATACTGCTGTGGATAGTGTGTTACCGTAAGCTACTGGATCTACTACTGCTATTGCATCACCACGTGTTTCTGCTAAGGAAATAATACTACCTATTGGAGAGCTATTATTTTGCTGAGTAAGACCTGGAGCAGCTATAATGTTAAACTGGTATTCATCTTTATTTTCTAGGATTGTGATTGCATCTGTATAATCTGCATCTACTAATCCCTGTACATTAGCTGCACTTTGAACTATTTGCTTGTAGAATAATCCACCTGCTTGTACGTTACTTCCTACACCTCCTGAGAATGATCCTGATTGAGCGATAGGTAATGAAGCTGAATAAGAAACATTACTTGAATCTACTCCTACAGATAATCCGTCAGTTCCTAAATAGTTTAGTAGCTGAGTATTAACTGCTGATACTCTAATGTAGTTAGATCTGTTAGGATATTCTCCGTCTACGTCAATATAAACTTTAGAATCACTATCAGTTTGCTTACTTAAGTTTTGATCTCCTATAACACTTGCTATATAATTATCAGCGTTAGGGTCTAGAGAAAGATTATTAAATGTTTCTAATACAATTTTATTTTTCGTATTATCATCTCCTCTGCGTACTTGTAAAGTAAATGTTCCTTTCGTGTTACTTACATTTGATACTTCCCATCTTAGGTTATCAACTGATCCTGATACTAATGAACCGTCAGCATTAGCTGATCCTGCATCTCCTGCTCCTGTACCGTTATTAAAGATTTCTCCTTTTCCTAAAGATTCTATTTGGAAAGGATTAGTTGTAGCAGTTGTAGTATTAGTACCACCACCTAAGGTAAATAATGTAAAGTCTGGATCTGCACCTGTTGAAGAACCAGAGTTAAATGTAACACCGTTAAAACTAGTTCCGACAGAAGAACCGCTTAACGCTAGTACAGCACCATTAACAGAAGCTGAAACGACACTTTGAAGTGCAGTAGCAGCATTAATTTCGTCTCTTAAGTTAGTAGCTGTAGCACTAGCTGAAGAACCTGTTGAAAAATAATATACGTTTGAATCTGCTACATCATCTGGTACTGGATCATCAGCTGCAATAAACTGATAAGTTGTACCGCTATATACAATAGAAAACTCTTGGTTATCTACTGCTGCTGCAGCTAAAGTACCTGAACCTGTAGCTCTTGATTGCCCGGTAGATACTGTAGTATTTGTTATAGTTGAGTTAGAAGCAGCTGCCCAGTTAGAAGAACCTGATACAACACGAGTTATAAGTGCTGTGTTCCCTCCTTGTGAGAAATAAGATTTTACTGCTAATGAAGTTAAATACTCCTGTTTAGTCGATCCTGATTCAAAAGTTTCTCCAAACTTTCTTACATATTGACCGTAAGAAGTAATTACTGTAGGGATCTCTACTGGGCCTTTAACTGTAGGGCCAATAAAAGCTGCACCGGCTTCTACGGATGCAGGTTGGATAAAAGAGATATCATTTTCTCTAGTAAAGACTCCTGGGGAGATAATAGTTTCTGCCATGTTATAAAAGGTTTATTTTCTGTCTTATATAAATATCAATTCTTTTTCTAAAACCTTTTCGGTTAAAAAATAGTTTACCGACACATATAAATAGGAAAGGAGGTTCGAAAACCTCCCTTATAAACCCTTTAATCAAGTAAATTATTTTTTACTCTCTTTTTTAGACTTTTCAGCTTCTTTAGCTGGTTCGTCTTTTTCAAGCTTTGGAAGTTCTACAGAATCAGGTCCTGTTGGGATAGGATCTTCAGAGATAAATTCTCCTGTTTCTATATTAACACTTCCTCTTCCGTATTTATCTTCTAAAGATTTAGCAAGTTCAGTTTCATCTTTACGGAGATTAGCTATAAAATTCTCAGCATTTTTTCTACGGTTTTGTAGATCGAGTTCTGCTAAGGAAATCTGTCCAAACTCTTGAACTACAGCTGTATTACTGTTTTGAATTTGTTGCAATTTTTGCAACTCTTCTTGGGTTAACTTATTGTTGGCCATAATTAAAATTTAATCGATTTATTATAATATAAGAATTTATTTTTAAACAAACAACTTTTTATAAATTTTCTATTGCATCTATAATCTTCTGTGAATCAAATACTTCATCTATTGAATTATAAGGTAAAGATGAAATATCTTGAGCTAAATTAAAAGGTGCATATGCTGCTTGTTCAATTAAAGGTTTTTTAGTAAATTTATTTCTAACTATATTAGTATGGAGCCCATATCCAAACACCCCTGGATTAGTAGTAATCCATCCTACTACTGAAGGTTTATTTAATGCAGCAGCTAAATGTTGAGTAAAGCTGTCTATTAAAAACCTTTTTTGGGAAAGTTGTAATAATATAGCTATACTTCGAAATCCATCTAAAGCTTGTAAAGTATTAG
>VMHT01115656.1_pt1 | contig 12937 bp, 9 predicted proteins | sample 4693611 | NCBI WGS metagenome assembly VMHT01 (sample SAMN12280063, study PRJNA550983) | marine metagenome | isolation source: seawater sampled from same location over 5 years 0.02-0.2 micron viral filtrate | place: USA: collected off the coast of southern California halfway between the port... ... | reverse complement strand
TAATAATAAAGAAAAAATTAAAGAATATCAAAAAGAATATCGTGATAATAATAAAGAAAAAATTAAAGAATATCAAAAAGAATATCGTGATAAAAATAAAGAATATCAAAGAAAATATAAATTAAATAATAAAGAAAAATTAAAAGAATCATCAAAAAATTATTATAATAATAATAAAGAAAAAATTAAAAAAAAAGAAAGAAATTATTATTATAATAATAAAGAAAAAATTAAAGAAAAAAAGAAAGGATATTATATAAGAAATAAAAATTATAATGAAGTATTACAAGAATTATATAATATTAACTTATCAATTTTTAATTAAAAAATAATAAATAATATTTATTATATATATATAATATATTAAATGTCATTTTTAGAACAATTGAAAGTTGAATTAAAAGATCAAGAATACGATAATGAGCTATTAAATGAAATGTTAAAAGATATAAGTAGCGAAGAAGACGAAGAAGAAGAAGAAATAAAAGAAGAAGAAATAAAAGAAGAAGAAATAAAAAAAGAAGAAATAAAAAAAGAAGAAATAAAAAAAGAGGTCCCCGAAGAATCAGAAGAATCAGAAGAATCAGATCAAGAAAAAAAAGAAGAAGTAAAAAATATTATTAATAAAAATATAAATGAAAATAAAAATGTTAATGAAGATATATTTGTAGGTAAAAAAACAATACCCAAAGTAGAACATAAACCAACAGAAGAATATATAAAAATGTCACAATATGAATTAGATCAGTTTGCTAATGCTGTTATAACTAAATATAAAGATTATGAAAAACGTGTAGAACTATATGAAAAAAAAAGAATACAAAGAATTGAAAAAGAAATACAAGATGAACGAGATAAAAATAATTTTGTTAGAAAAATTAAAAATAAAAATATAGATAATATATTTAATACAAGAAGAAGAAAATGGTAATTTTTTTATAAATAAAAAAACCAAAGTAAATAAATAAATAAGATAAAAATATTATTATATATAATTATATATGTATAAAAATATTAAAGAGTTTAAAAAGTTTTATGATAAAGAAGAAGAAGAAGAAAAAGAAGAAAAAGATTGTAATGATGCCCCTAAAGTTTTAAAAGTAAAAGATCCTGAAAAATTTTTTATTAAAAAATGTAATCCAGTTTTACCACAACCACCCGCATGTATGATTATATGTAGTCCAATTAAAACAGGTAAAACAACTTTATTATCTAATCTTTTATTAAACCCAAATTTTTATGGTAAAGATTATTTTGATGAAGTTATTATAATATCAAATACTATTTGTAATGATATAACAGGCAGATTTTTATTAAAATCTTTTACTTGTCATAATATATATTCTGATAAAATAGTTCTTGATTTATTAAAAAGACAAGATAAAGACGGTGAAGAAAATGAAGAAGGTGAAAAAGATCATAGAAAAGATATAGCATTAGTATTTGATGATATATTAGGTAGTATAAAAAGAGAAAGCATAGCAAATTATATTAGTACTAGATTTAGACATTATAATATAAAATTACTTATTTATTCAACACAGACAGCACGGGGCATTAGTAGTATGGTTAGACAAAATTGCACGGATTTTATTATGGGTAGTCCATTTCCAAATCAAAAAGAAAAAGATAAAATTTTCGAAGAATATGGTGATTTATTTGGTGGATATAGAAATTTAGAAAATATATATAAATTATGTACCCCCAATAGATATGATTTTATGTATTTATCTATGCAAGATAATCCACCACTAGCATATAAAAATTTTGATACATTAATTGCTGAAGGTGATAAAATTGTTTCTAACTCTCATAATAATATTGATAATGATGATATTAAAGAAGATGATTATAGTGATATAATTAGTGATAGTGATAGTGAATAAATATTAAATATAAAAAATAATATTAAATAATTATAATATTTATTATTTATATATATATATTATAATATGGATGATTTTTTTCAAAGTAATGTAAAAGACCCAGCTAGTCAATATAGTGTTAGAATTCCTTCAATGAATGGACTATCTTATAATAGTTCTCAAGAAATTATTATTTATATTGATCCATCAGTTAAAGTATTTGATCCACTTGAGACATATGTCAAATTTAGAGTAAAATTAAATACTACTATGATTACTAAATTATATTTAGATCCAAAAATCGGAGGTCAATGTTTAATAAGAGATATTACAATAAGAAGTGGAGCAGGTGTATTATTGGAGGAATTATTTGCATATAATCAATACGTGCATCTTCAATATTCGTATGATAATAGAGAGTGTTTAAAAAATAAAAGAGTATTACTTGAAGGCACAACAGGAACAACCAATAGTAATAAACCACCAATGGATGATCTTGGAAATGCTTATCTTACAACAGAACATGGAAATGATGTTTTTAATAGTGCATGGGGTAATGATGTTGAAGTTGAATTATGCCTTCCATTACATACAGGAATATTTTCAAATGATAAAATATTTCCTAATCAATTAACAGATGGTTTATATATTCATATTTTATTAGAAGCTGATAAAAATTGCATAAGACAAAACCCAAAAGTTACGAGTGATGCTTTTGCATTACGGTTTTTATGTGATGCAACACAAGACCCAACCCTAGGTGGTTCAGGTTGGCCTAGTGGTAATGCTACTGCTTCATTTTTTATTCAACCAAATATAAATTTAAACCCAGCAAATATAGAACAATTTCCATTTGAAGTAGGTGAAAGATTTGCTTTTTATAAATCAACAGGTCAAATAGAAAATGTCGGAGCAAGAATATTTGAAATAGAAGGTGTAGAAATTGATGGTAATTTTTTAAAGATTACTATTGGTGGTGCTGATTATGACCCTGGTGCTGTTGCTGCTAATGCTATTGCTAATGGTGATTGGATGTTGTCCTTGGAACATCATATAGTATTAACACCACCAACATATCAAATTACACAATGTGATTTAATTGTAGGAGCAATAGAACCACCTGATAGTTTTTATAATACTATTAACCAAAGATTATTAGACCCTGAAACAGGATTTATTACTTATGATTTTCAATCGGTTCAAACATATTCTCAATCTGTTCTTGCTAATAATACAGCTGGAACTTTATTAATGCCATTAAATAATACTATGTGTAAATCACTATTATGTAAAGCACATAACTCAGGTAATATATCTTGGCAAGATGCATTAAGTAATAATTTTTTTAAAGGTGTATATGATAATTTATCACAATATCAATTTTTTTATAAAAATACATATCAACCTGATAGACCAGTAAGAACTAGTGATATTGAAAACGGAGGAGTAGCACAACAACAATTAATCGAATTAGAAAAAGCATTATATATGGCTGATATATCACCAGAAAATTTTAATGAATTCAAAGATAATTTTGTAATTGGAAGAGCAGTAGCATTAAATAAACAAATTGCTAATTTAAATAATACAGATGTACAATTAAACCTTAGTTACTCTACACCAACAATAAATAAATTATTTAGAATATTTGTAGCACATATTAGGGGTATTGAATTTAGAAGTGGTGGAATTACCGTTCAAATATAAAAAAAAATAATATTAAATAATTATAATATTTATTATTTATATATATATATTATAATTAATGGAAGGTTCAAAGCAATATATTCATGTAATACCCTCAAATCAACCTGCTAATGCACGAATAGGATATAATAATGGTAATCCAATGATAAATTTTAATATTGGTAGTCAAGAAAGATTTTTAATTGGTGAAAGTGTAAGACTAACGGGTAAATTTAAATTATATAAGCCAGATGGAAATGATTATAACGATGAAGATTTAGTAACAATTGATCCTGTTTTAGGTGTGGCTAGTGTTTTAGAACAAATTACAATAAGTTCAAAAAGGACTAATCAGACAATAGAACAAATTAAAGATTATAATAAATTTTTAGCATCATATTATAAAGCAAAAGAAGATCAATATGAACTAGAAACAAGTGAATCATTGACAAGTTTAAAAGCAGGATCAATTAATGCTGAAAGGACATTACAAATGGAAAATAATGGCACAGAACTTGATTTTTCAATACAAATACCAACTGGTTTATTAAATTCTAGTGAATTAATTCCATTAAGTGATTCGTGGGGAACTGGTGGTTTATTAATTCAAATAAATTTAGCACCTGATAGTAATGTTTTGTTTGGTTACGATGGCACAGAACTTGATGTAGATCAAAAAGGATATTATTTATTATCTAATGTAGCATTAAATGCTGTTGTTCATCAACCTACTGGCGATGACCTTAAGAGAGCAATGGCAAATACTTCTATGGAATATAATAGTATTAGTTCATATTATCAAGTTCTTAATTCTTCATATGCAACAATTAATTTTAATTTAGGATTATCAAAGGTTATTAGTGCATTTATAAATGTAGTAAGATCAAGCAATATAAATAGTTATAGTCATGGACTTGCAACAAATGGTATTCAAGATAATAATGGTGAAAATGTTAATATTACAAATGTGCAATGGTTAAAAAATAATATGTTATATCCAAATCAATATCAAATTCAAGACTTTACTAATAACAGTGCTTTTTATGAACCACAATTAGTAAGACAATTTTTAAACAGTATAGATGAATTTTCAAAAATTAAATCATATGAAGTTTATGATGGTGTTAATATGAAGAAAAATTATGCTTATAAAGAATATGGTGATTATGTTGGAAATGCTTTTGGAATTGGTGTAAGATATGATTCATTATCAGATCAAGGTGCTGATTTTTCATCAGAACAAATTGGTTTAATTATAGAAAGTGCATTACAAGATGCTGCACCAAATTCTGTATATTTATTTTGTTTATCAAGACAAATTATTACATTTGGTGCTGGTGGTATTAATGTAATTAAATAAATAATATTAAATAATTATAATATTTATTATTTATATATATATATTATAAAATGAACGGACAATATGAAAAAGATGATTTAAGTAATATCCGACAAGGAAAAGATATGGAATTACCTAACCTTTTAAGAGTTGCACCATTTGATATGAGGACTGATATGAGAGTAGAAACATCAATTTTGGATCCAGTAGTTAATACAATTCGTAATTGTCGTTTTGTAATTCCTAATAAAGGTATTTTAAATAGTGCCACAGCACGAATTAATTTAGGTGTAATAGCATCTGATATTGGTGCTGAAAAAAGTGCTGTTTTTTTACCTCTTCCAAATGGAATTTATAGTATGGTAAATAGGGCAGTATTAAGAGTAGGAACAAAAGTATTGAGTGAATGTTTAGACCTTAATTATTATATGGCATATAGATCAAATTTATTACATAGTGAAACTATAAAGAATATAGAAAATGTTGTTAGTGGTCGTGGTTTATCAGTTGGTTTAAATCCATATAATTTAACTGGAACGTCACAGCAAACAAATTTATCTAATGCTTATTCTTATGTATCTAATGCTGGTGAAAATAACATACAAAATGATTATAATCTACATATTCCATCATATGCTAATATGTATAATAATGATTTTGTTAATTTTCAAATATCTCTAAAAGAATTATTTCCAATTTTGGGTCAATGGAATTTACCACTTTTTATGATGAAAGAACAAGTATCTATTGAATTATTTTATTCAGTAAATGATGAACATACTTCAATTGATGACATTGTTGTAGATAGTCCTTTAACCGCTCAAGTAGAAGCAAATACTAACAAATGTTTTTTAATTTGTGATTATATATATTATGATGAGGACAAAATGGATATAATTAGACAACAACAAAATGCAAATCCAGTTATGGATTATGTAGAACATCAATTAGTAAAATCATCTATACCAGATGATGTTTCTGGTGATTCATTTATAAGAAATGTAGGCGGCGCAGGTCAATATGTTAATAAAATTATGTCTATGAATAATCCTATATTAGATGCTGATGATAGCGTTTCTACTGTTCTTGGACCTTATGCTAGTTCTTCACCTGATCGTGGATCTCTTTCTTATAATTTAATATATAATGATTTACGATTATTCCCAGTTAATGTAACTAATTTAGCACATATTGCTTCTAATATACAATATGCAGAAGTTATTCCATTGAATGTTCCAATCGCCCATTTTACAAAAGGTAATGTTTCAAGTCCTGCACAGTTAGCTGCAGGTATGGAAGTGAATTCTGATTGCGATGGTAAAAGATTTTTTATTTGTACTAAATTATTAAATAATAATAGAATTAATCAAAGAGGTATATTACTACAACAAAATGCAACATTTAATAATGATAATATAATAAATCGTTCTTATTTAGAAATATTAAAAGGAATGAAAATTGTAAATGGATATCTCGAGGTAATGTTTTTATAAAAATTTAATTTTTTAATTATATAATATTATTATATATAAATATAATAATATGGTTGTTGAATGTATTATTGAATGTAGTAGATTAGCAAGTAACCAAGCAAAAAGTGATAATAATGAAAATTATAGTTTATGGACTAATAATGCAGGCTCAGGTATTAAATTAAATCCTGGTGATAATATAAGCGTACAAAGTGCATATATAAATGAAATCGGAGTAGGTAGTGATACAATTGAAATAGATGAAACTAATAATAAAATGTTTTTAACATTACAATTTTTTAAAACTGGTGATGGAGAGAATTTAATGCACCTGCCAAGAAATGCTTTAGATGATACAGTAGCAGGAAATTTTAATAATTTAGGTGGAGATGTTACAGAAGCAAATGCTTATAATTATTATTCTGTTTATAGATCTTGTTTAGAACCATTAAATAATAATACAACTGCAATAGTAGAATTTGGTGGAATTAGAGATCATGATATTAGAAGTCCATTATATAATCAAAATTATTTTAATCAAAGATTAACAATAATGATAAGTAATTTAATAACACCGTTAATTGCTCCATATGATAATTCTAATAATTTTGAATACTGCTTTTTTCAATATGATATTAAAACACAAAATATAAATATAGAATTACCATTAGGACATTTAACACCATCAAATATTTGTAATAAAGTAAATAAAGCATTTAATAAAAAAATAGGAATAAAAGAAGGTTTTATTAATCCTATTAAATTAGATCCTGGAGGAGCACAAGAAATTGTAGATACAATTCCTGAACAATATAATTTTAATAATAAAATACCAATATATAATTGTTATCAACCTATCCAATGTGCTACATATGGATCATTTAGTAAAAGTTGTTTTCAATTCTCTAAAGATAATCCAGGTCAAATACACGAGGGCATTGAAAATGCTGAACCAATGACAGCATTATATTATAGTTCATTTAGTTCTATTGCTGTTTATGATCCTGAAAGTTTTAATTTTGGTAGAATATTTATGACTGGTGGAACTAATAATTTATCAAGTTTTAATATTACAAGTCAAAGTAATTTTGATGTTCCTAATTTAGGTCATATTGTAGGTATAAATACTAATATTCCATGGAATGATACTAATGTAACAAATTTAAAAAATTGGGTTCATAGTCAATATGATAATAATGATTTGTTTAAAGAAATGTTTCCAGCAAATGATAGAAGATATATACATGTAGATAGTGATGCTGGACGAGCTGATATAGATAAATTGGGTGATGATAAAGATTATACAAAAATGAGTATAATACAATATATTGCTTTTGATGTAAGACAAAAAGATAATTTTACAAATGAATATGATGGTAATTTACAATATAATAATTATGGTTTTATGATTCATTATAGTGATCCTGCTGGTATTGATAATGGAACAATTGGTTTTAGATTATATAATAATTCACCCACTGATAAAATTACTTATAATTATAATACTGATGCTAATATTAATTGCGGATATGATATTCATTATAGTGCCTTTGGAACTAATGTATTTATGATTTCTAATTCAATATCACCTTGGTCTTATTATTTATATCGTGGCAAATATACCCCTGCTGGTGGTGGTGCTGAAATTACATTTAATACACCTGTATCATCATATAGTATTACAGAAAATTTTGATACATCAAGTATGATTAATCATATTTATGTTGGAGCAGAAACAGCAGGATTAAATTTTGATAGTATTAGTAGTAGGTTTTTTTTTGAAAAATTATATACAGCTAAAAAAATATCAAATACACCGGTTGGTGGATTAAATTTATTAGAGCAATTTTCAGAAAAAGATGGAACAGAAACATTATTAGTTTCTACAAATGTAACAGATGCAGATACTGCTTCTAATCCTAATGCTGGTGATCCTATATATCAATTAAATCCTATATTAAGACCAATTATATATAATCCTGAATTTTGGTTACCAATGGTTAATGCTGGTGATTTAACAGCACAAAAATCATTTTTTACATCATATAATCCTGAAATACTTATTATCCCCGCACCAGCAAATAAATCAAGTATTATGTTATTACAAAAACCATTAACAGATGCAATATTATTTAATAATAATTTAAATTTTTATAATCAAAATATAAAATACGATAGTCAAAGTGGCATATGGATATTTTTTAATAATTTAACTTCTAAAAATTTATTTTCAAAAAGTATTTGGAATTTAATAGGATATACATATGAAGGATTAAAATTAGATCAAATAAATTATGATAGACAAATGGAATTAAATAGTTTAAATTTAACATCTTTTCCTTTTACTACTAATACAGAAAATAATGCTAGTTATGTTGAATCACAAAATAGTAATCCATACGGGGAACCATTATTTGTTCCTTGGTGTTATAATCCATTAACATCAATAAACGAGCAATTAGTGAATGATGAACCAATACAAAGAGGTCATAATCCAGAAGTAAATATAAGCACATTATCATTTAAAATATTAGCCGAGAATAAACCCATTAAACAAAAATATCCATATTATACAATAAGAAGTGATATAATATTAAATAAAAATTATATTGGTGGGCATGATGGTATAAATTTACCTGTTGTAGCAATAGCAAATAAAGCATACGTTAGTGATGATTATTATTTTATGATTAGTAGCAATATGAATTTTACTGTTGATAGTCCAACAATATTAACATCAATAACTCAATCAATACATAATCCATTAGGAGAACTTGCAAGTGTTGATCCATCTTGTAGTGTAATATATATGATTACTAAAAATATTCAAATACAAAGACCATTAATACAACAACAACAACAACAACAACAACAACAACAACAACAAAAAAAGATAACACCACCACAACAAAGAAGAAATAAATAAAAAAATAAAAAAATATAATTTTATATAAGTTATATATATACAATAAAATGAAAAAAAAAGAATTATATGAACTTGCAAAAAAACATAAAGAAAAACATAAAATTAAACCAAAAAAACCATTAAGTCAAATGAATAAAAATGAATTAACCGCATATTTAAAAATGACACCTGATAAAAATAATATTATAAATAGTGATGAAAGAAAAAAAAAAAATAGTAAATCAAAAGGTTCAATAGCTTTTTTAAAAGCATATTATGCTAATGAACAAAATTTAAAAAATATTAAAAAAGCAGAAAAAAAAGAAAAACAAGATAAAAAAGAAGATAATAAACCTGCTGAAAAAGTAGAAAAAAAAGCAGTTGAAGAAAATAAATTAATTTTAAAAAATGCACAAAATAAAAAAGTAAGAATAAAATTAAAAAAAGCAGAAAAAATAGAAATGATTAAAATGTTATTAGTGCTATATAAAAAAGAAGGATTAAATGCTGATGTTACAGGCATACCTGTTGAAATAGTAAAAAAAGCAAAAAAATTATATGAAAAAAAACATAAAGGAGATGAGAAAGAGAGCATGAAAAAAGAAAACTTAAAAAAAGAAGCAATAAAAGAAAAAGATATATCAAAACATATTGATACAGATAGTGATGAAGATGTAGATGATGATGCAACAAGTTATAAAAAAAATATTGAATTTTATAAAAAAGAAATATCTGAATATAAATCATTATTACCAGGTAGTAATAATCCAAAATCAATACATTATAAATATAAATTATTAGAAAGATTAAAAAATTATGAAAATGAATTAAAAAAACATGAAAATGAATTAGAAAAATTAAAAGGAGAAGAACCAAAAAAAGAAAAACCAAAAAAAAAAGAACCAAAAAAAGAAGAACCAAAAAAAGAAGAACCAAAAGAAGAAGATGAAAAAAGAAAAAATAATAAAGATTTAGAAGAAAAAAAATTATTACAAGAAAGAAAAAAGGAACATTTAAAACAAGGAGCATATAAAATTAATGACCCAGAAAAGGAAAAAGGCATATATGATATGTATAATAAAAATTCAATTGAAGAATTAAAAAAAGATATAAAATTTTTTGATAAAGATACATATTTACATGCTCGAGCAAGTCAACGTTCTAATTATAGCATGAGATTATGGAAATTAAATATACTAAAAAAAGTTTTAAAAGAAAAATTAAGAATCAAAAAAGAAGTTATTAAAAAAGAAGAAGATTATAAAAAAGTTAATGATAAATATAATATAATCATGAAAGATTTTAAAAAAAAATATAAAGTATTTGATAAAAATGATCCTATTAATAATTTGGGGTATTATCCAGATAGATTAGAATTATATACAGATATTAAAAATAAAGGGGTTAATATAAATATAGAATTATTTTATAAATTGGTTAAAAAATGGGGTATTACAACACTAAAAAACAGTGATAAAAAACAATTATCTAAATATATAGATGAAGAACAAACAACCGAGGCATTTGGAGGTTTTGACTCTCCAGAAAATAAAGAAGAATCAAATAAAAAAGAACCAAAAAAAGAAAAACAATTAGATCATTTAATTATATATGATAAAATGAAAAATAATGATAATGATTTTATAAATAATAAAATTAATATGAAAGAATATAAAAATAATATTAATGATTTAAAAAAAATATTTACAAAATTACAAGGAAAGAAAATAAAAAATAGAACGGTTGAAGATAAAAAATTAATGGAAAAATTAGAATATCATGGTGAAGGTAATTTAAGTGAATATTTACAAAAATATCATTTTTATAAAATGCACTTGGACGATGGTAAAGATATTAATGAAGATTTAAAAAATTTAGAAAAAAAATTAAAATTACCTAACGACTTTAGAAAAAATAATCACATGAGATTACGTCTTACAGTAGAAGCAATAAAAGATTTATTAAAAGATAAACCCGTAGCAACAAGAATAGCACCAAAAAAATCAAAAAAAGAAAAACCATATAATGATAGATTAAATAAATTCATACAAAATGGCAAAAAACATAATAAAAAAAAACATTGTTATTCATTAAATAATCAACCATCTTGTAGAAAAAATCAACCACATTGTAAATAAGACAAAAAAAGACAGATTAGACAAGAAAGACAAGAATATTTAATTTAAAAAAGATTATATTTATATTTATAAATTTATAAAAATAAAAATATGTAAAATAATATAACTTGTCTTTGTCTTTCTTGTCTTTTTGTCTAATAAAAAAAATATACAATTAGTATATAAAATTATAATATTAATATTATATATATTAAATGAATAAATATAATAAGGGTAAAATATATAAGATTGTAGATAATAGTAACAATAATGTATATTATGGATCTACAACAGAAAAATATATAGATTATAGATTAAGTGGTCATAAGACAGATTATAAATTGTATTTATTAGGTAGAAGAGATTATAGGACATCATACAAAATAATAAAAAATAATAATTATCATATTGAATTAGTTGAAGACGTTAATTGTAATAATAAATTTCAATTACATGAAAGAGAAAGATATTATATTGAGAATTTTAATTGTGTAAATAAAAATATCCCAAATAGAACATGTAAACAATATTATATTGATAATAAAGATAAATATAAAAATAGAAGACATTTATATAAAACAATAAGAGATTTATATAATATTAATTTATCTATATTTGTATAATTACAATAAAAAAGACTTCTTATATAATAAGAAAATAATAAAAAATAAATATTTCTATTTACTGTTAATAATAATAATAATAATATTCATATAGTATATAGCACTATAAAAAATAATATTTTAAAATTCCTGTCTAGTGCTGAATATAAAAAAATATTATTATTTTATAAAATAAATTCATTTTTATTTTTTTTTATTTTTTTTTTATTTTAAGGTCTAAAAAATTATATAAAAATATTTTTATGGTCTATTTATATTTTATGACAAAATAAAAAATAATTTATTTTATTTTTTTTTTTACAATTAAAAAAGCTTCTTATATAATAAGAAAATAAATATTAATATATAATATAATATAATATATTAATAATTACGATTAAATATACTTAGAGGTTTAAATATACTAATTAGTATAAATACTATAATGAATTCAAGCACTTCTCCCGTTTTGGGTGATAAAGTGTCTGAACTTGAAGATATTGAAAATAGAAAAAAACTTTATATTAAATGTAATAAAGAAACAAGAAAAGAAATATATAATAAAGTAAAAGCAATGATTAAAAAATATAATCTTCCACCCGTAAAAGGTGGAATATCAAAAATGAAAAAAGAAGAATTAGTTCAATATTTAATACATAATGTAATTAATATAGGGAATGAAATTACAAGATTACAACTTGAAGAAATACCTAAATTATTAAAAAAAGAAAAAGAAAAAAAAGGAATAAAAATTACAAAATTACAATGTGGGACAAAAATTCTGTCGGTTAATTTTATGGAATTAATGAATGATAAAAAGAACGCAAAAAAGAGATTAAAAAAAGCATGTAATGAATGGAAAAAATAAAAACTTCTTATATAATAAGAAAATAAATATTAATATATAATAAATATAATATATTAATAATTACAATTAAAAAGACTTCTTAT
>VMHT01200319.1_pt1 | contig 12941 bp, 21 predicted proteins | sample 4693611 | NCBI WGS metagenome assembly VMHT01 (sample SAMN12280063, study PRJNA550983) | marine metagenome | isolation source: seawater sampled from same location over 5 years 0.02-0.2 micron viral filtrate | place: USA: collected off the coast of southern California halfway between the port... ... | reverse complement strand
TATGAAGATATAGTAAAGGCTAAGGATAAAGTTAGAATACAAGAAAACTCTTATCCTATTGACGACGTCTATGGTATTGACATTTACGAAGCTATTCACATGAATACAAATCAAAAGATACACATATCATCAATGGAGCTTATCAAATGAAAGAAGCAGGATTATGGGCAAATATCTGGGCTAAACGCCGTGCCGGTAAAAAAATGCGTAAGAAGGGTGAGAAGGGTGCACCCACTGCTGATGCTATTAAAAAGGCTCAGGAAATGGCAGGCGGAACTACAACCTCATCTGTTGTAGGTGCAGGAGATAATCCTTCTGGTACAGTTGTTATAGATAAACGTAGACGTAAGGATAGAGATCCTAGAGTACTGAAACGTTTTAGGACATATACTGATTCAGATGCTTAGAGTTTATTTATTTTTATTTTTGATTGCTACTTTCAGTGGCATAGGTTATACTGCATATTGGTATTATGAAACCTCTGAAGCCGAGAAGGCACAGCTAAGAAAAAATAATGTTGTGCTACAAGGGGCTACTGAAACATTAGAAAAGACAGTAGGCGAATTAAGAGATGAAGCTAGTAGTAATGCATTAATGATTGTAGACCTACAAGAGGCATTACAAAAGTCAGAAGCCGGACTTGACAGGCTTAGAAAAAGATTTACTGAAATTGATATAACAAGAGAAGCTCTCGAAGATCCTGCTGATCTTGAACGGAGAATTAATCGTGGCGTGGACAGACTCATCAAAAACCTCTTATCAGATACTACTCCTGATCGCAGTAATATTGATCCTAACGTCTTGTACGAAGACACCGGAACCGATAGTAGTAACTGAAAAAGAATACATTTATCCAACTATTCCTTTACAGGCAGCTCCTAAACCAGTTGATATGCCTGACGTTGAATGGTTTGTTATCAATGAAGATAACTTAGAAGAATCCATTGCAAGGATTAAAGAAGCCGGTGGTGTTGCCGCCTTCATGGCTATTACGCCAAAAGGATATGAAAACCTATCATTAGGCATATCAGACATACGCAGATATATACTTCAGCAAAAAGAAATTATTGCGTACTATGAGACACAAATTCAAGAAATAAAAAAATAAAATAAATACAATATGTTGTATTTTTATCACTAAATATGGTACATATTGCTATGTACAAGATCTTAGTTTTGATATATAATACCACATAAGAGAAAATCATTTATATAAAGGAAATTGCAATGGCAACAGCTTCTGTTGACACACGTAAACTTTTATCCGAAACAAAGTTTTACGATAGTTACTCACGCTTTAACGACGACAACGAAAGATACGAAACATGGGAGGAAGCTGTAGATCGCGTGATCGAAATGCACGCAAATCAATACAAAGAAAATGATAACGGATTAAAGTCTTATTTAGAAGAAGCTAGACAGGCTTATAAGGAACAAAGAGTCTTAGGTGCACAACGGGCACTTCAATTCGGTGGAGACCAATTACTTAAGCATCAAATGAGAATGTATAACTGTACTTCTTCATATGCAGATAGGCCATCATTTTTCGGTGAGATTTTCTATATTTTATTATGTGGTGCAGGTGCAGGATTTTCGGTACAAGAGCATCATATTGCTAGACTTCCAAAGATCACAGCACGAAGCAAGCCTGCAAAAACTCACGTAGTCACAGATGACATTGAAGGATGGGCAACTGCTGTTGATATTCTTATGTCGTCTTATTTTGTAGATGGTGGCAAATATCCAGATTATGCCGGCCGTCGAGTTTACTTTGATCTATCAAACATTCGACCAAAAGGTTCTAAAATCTCTGGTGGATTTAAAGCGCCAGGCCCTGATGGTCTACGACGTGCTCTGGATAAGATTGAACATCTATTACAAGACATTGTGATTGATTTAAAAGAGTCTATTGCTTTACGTCCGATTAATGTATACGATATTTGTATGCATACTGCTGATGCTGTTCTATCGGGCGGAGTACGACGTTCGGCAACTATTTGTTTATTCTCACCTGACGACGAAGAAATGATGACAGCTAAAACGGGTAATTGGTTTGTCGATAATCCACAACGTGGTCGATCAAATAACTCTGCTGTCATAGTTCGAGACACAACTACAGCTGAACAGTTCGGCAAGATTATGACAAATGTAAAAGAGTTTGGTGAACCAGGTTTTGTGTTTGTAGAGTCGACTGAACATACAACTAATCCGTGTGTTGAGATAGGAATGTTCCCGCAGATAGACGGACAGTCTGGATGGCAGGGATGTAATCTTACAGAAATTAACGGTGGTAAATGTGTAACTAAAGAAGATTTCTTTCTTGCATGCCGCGCTGGTGCGATCTTAGGTACCCTCCAGGCAGGTTACACTAATTTTAAATTCTTACCAGATACAACAAAAGATATATTTGACCGTGAAGCTTTATTAGGAGTTTCAATCACAGGATGGATGAATAATCCCGATATTCTATTTGATGCAAAGATACTTGAGGAAGGGGCAAACATTGTCAGACAAGTCAACAGAGAAGTTGCAGAAGTTATTGGAATCAACGCAGCGGCTAGAACGACTTGTGTCAAGCCAAGCGGTAATGCTTCGGTTCTATTGCAAACTGCTAGTGGTATTCACGCTGAGCATTCTAGTATGTACATACGTAATGTTCAAATGAATAAAGAATCTGAGGTAACTCAAGCAATACAAAAAACAAATCCACATATGGTCGAAGAATCAGTTTGGTCTTCAGGCGGAACTGATGTTGTTGTATCATTTCCTATTTTGCCTAAAGAAGGATCAATGCTTAAAGACGAATTAATCGGCGTAGATCATTTAGAACTAGTAAAGAAAGCTCAAGAACATTGGGTGAATGCTGGTACTAACGAAGAGCTATGTGCTGATAAAGGTATTCGACACAATGTATCTAATACTATTATTGTAAAGGATTGGGATGAAGTAGAAGATTACGTATTTAAAAATCGTCGCAGCTTTGCTGGTATTTCTTTCTTATCTTCTATGGGTGATAAAGACTTTAACCAAGCACCAAACACTGGTGTCATCGATGCAAATACTATGGTTGACAAATACGGGACAGCTGCCATCTTTGCAAGTGGCTTAGTTGTTGATGCACTCAATGCATTTGATAATCTTTGGAATGCTTGTTCTACGGCTCAAGGTATGGGTGAAGATTTATCAGTCGAGTCTACACAAACTGCATTGAAGAAAGATTGGATTCGTAGGTTCAACAACTTTGCGAATAATTATTTAGATGGAAATTTAAAAGAAACTGAATATTGCTTGAAGGATTCTTATTTGTTACATAAGTGGAATAAGATTAACGCTAACTTTAGGGATATTAGTTGGGAACATGATCTGACCGAGAAGAAGTATACTGATGTTGATACGTTAGGTGCCGCTGCTTGTGCAGGCGGAGCATGTGAGATAGACTTTTAATGAAAGAAAGAAGTTTTATAGTCGAGTGCAATTATTGTGACATTGAAGCAGAAATATATTGCGAAACCGACATGGCTGTCGAATTCTGTCCTTTTTGTGGTGAAGAAAATAATGCGCTTGAATTAGACTCAGACGAATACTAAGATATATAGACCTATGTGGGTTTATAATGATAAAGAATTTAACGAAACCCCTGATGAATTTCAGGGGTTTGTTTATATGGTAACCGAGAAAGATACCGGTAAAAAATATATTGGTAAGAAATTCTTCTGGAAGCCAAAAACCCTACCTATTACTAAAACACGCAAACGTAGAGTCCGCACAAGAGCCGAATCAGATTGGCGTAAATATTATGGTTCAAGTAAAGAAGTACAAAGTTTAGTTGAATCAAAAGGTAAAGATAACTACAAAAGAGAAATCTTAAGACTTTGTAAAACTAAGGGCGAATGTTCTTATTACGAAGCAAAACTCCAATTTCAATATGACGTATTATTATCTGATGAATATTATAACGAATTTATCGGTTGTAAGATACATGCAAAACATATACGAGATAAATAGATTAATGAGGATGATATGGTAAGACCAGTATATGAAGTGATTCGCCGAACTAAGAATCGACGGAACAAAGAAGAAAAAGTAAAAGAGTTACAAGAAGGAGAATCTTGGGCTCTGAAAGATATTTTACGCGGTGCGTATGATAGCACAGTAGAATTTAACTTTCCTCAAGGCGATCCGCCTTTTACTCCCAACCAAAAGCACAATGCACCATCAAATCTTTTAAAGGAACACAAGAGATTTATGTACTTTGTTTCTGGAGGCCCAGGTGATGAGTTACCTACCTACAAACGAGAACGTATTCTATTTGAAATTTTAGAAGGCGTACATCCAGATGATGCAAAGCTTGTTGTGTCAATGATCAACAAAAAGAAACTAGAAGGCATTTCGAGGCCGGTAATCGAGGAAGCATTTCCTGGATTATTGCAGGATACATCATGATGGTGTGATTATTTTACTTTTAAGGAGACAATTATACATGTCAGAAAATCAGCTAGAACGTCTTAGACAAGATTCGCTTGAACTACAGGAATATGCCCAAAAACTTGAACGGAAAGGCAAGATCTCACTAATGCAAAAAATTCTGGCTAAGCGAAAATATTTAGACAATCGTATAAAAGAAGCTTCATAGTAAAAAAAGGAGTGTACTTCCCCCTTAAGTCGTGGTATAATAAAGTATCATTACTTAGAGGGGGATAGTATACCATGAATATCTTTATCCTAGATTCAAATCCAATCGTAGCAGCTCAATGGCAATGCGACAAGCATGTCGTAAAAATGATCGTCGAGTCTGCTCAAATGCTTTCAACAGCCCATCGTATGCTTGACGGTGAACAAACACGCCGGCCATCAAAGTCTGGAAAGACCATGGTTAAATACTGGGTACATCCAAACCAAGAACTAGAAGATACGTTGTACAAAGCTGTACACGTCGGTCATCCATGTACAGTATGGACTATGGAAACTAATGCTAATTATGAGTGGCACTATCAACACTTTAAAGCATTATGCATCGAATACAGATTTCGCTATGGTAAAACTCACAGTACAGAAACGTTATTGACTGATGCATTACGTCGACCGCCTACTCATACAAAGTGGTCAAATCTACGTACACCATTTGCTCTTGCAATGACACACGAACCACAATGCATCCATGAAGGTGATCCTGTCAAATCCTATCAAGAATATTATCATACAAAACAAGATCGTTTTAAAATGGTATGGACAAGACGTGAGACTCCGGAGTGGTTTAATGCTGCAGCTTAAGTATAAAATATTAGAAGAACTTAAGTTTGGTGATCCGAATAATCCTGGTACTTGGTTAAGGCTTGAGGAAAGCGAAAGAGGCGAATTAGTTATTAAGACATGGTCAACTTTGTCTAAGCAATGGAACGTCATATATAGATACAATGTAGAAGAAAATTGGGAAAAGTGGAAGAGATTATCATGCCGATTTACACAGTCAGAAGAGATAACGAAAAAGCCGAAAAGTCGTGGGAAGTCTCGTGCTCGTGGAAAGAACTCCAAGACATGTTAGAAGAGTACAAACTAGTTCAAGTTTTATCTGCTCCTAAAATTGTAGAATCTACCGGTGGGGTTTTGTCTAAAACGCCAGATAGTTGGAAAGAACATCTTGGTCGCATAAAGAAGGGAGCGGGCAGGAGAAATACTATTCGAACATGAAAAGGAATAAGCAACCAAATAACTCTATGACGGTTCGTATTGATGATTTACTCGAGTATGATCCATTAACTGAAACTCAACGAAAAGCCTTTGATTCGTGGGATGATGATAACAATATGGTATTGGCCGGGTCGGCTGGCACAGGTAAAACATTTGTTGGAATGTATCTTGGTTTAGAAGCAGTCCTAGATCCCAATAGTCTACAAGACAGATTAATTATTATAAGATCTATGGTTCCAACAAGAGACATGGGATATTTACCGGGTACTAAAGCTGAAAAAGAAGAAGCATACATTGCGCCATACAAAGCAATTGCATGTGATCTATTTGGAGACAGAGGCTCATGGAGTAAAGCTATCTCTTCAAGTAAAATACAATTTGAGTCTACTTCTTTTATTAGAGGTGTAACCGTAGATAACGCTGTGATATTAGTAGACGAAATGCAGAATCTAAATTTCCATGAACTAGATTCTGTTATAACACGCGTCGGTAGAGATTCTCGTATTATATTTAGTGGTGATCATCTGCAAACAGATTTTAAATATGATGACGATAAACAAGGAATATATAAATTCCTTACTATCGTTGAACAACTAAAGAATTTTGATATAATTAATTTTGGATGGCAAGACATTGTGCGATCTGATTTTGTAAGAGACTATATTATGACAAAAGAAATGCTTAACCTATAGGAGGATTATATGGCATTTAAACTATCAAATCGGTCAAGGAATAAACTTGACGGTGTTCATCCACAATTAGTAGCAGTTGTTGAACACGCTATAAAAATAACTAAGGTCGACTTTGGTGTAACCTATGGTGTACGTACTATTGAAGAGCAGGAAAGACTTGTAGCTGCTGGTCGATCACAAACTATGAAGTCAAAGCATTTAATTCAACCAGACGAATTCTCTCATGCGGTGGATGTGGTTGCATACGATGGTTCAGATGTTGTATGGGAAATAAACGTATATGATGATATATGTGATGCATTTAAAGAAGGTGCAATAGATGTCGGTCTAGCCGTTAAATGGGGCGCAGCGTGGTCTGAAGGTGATATTAGAACATACGAAGGTACAGCTGAAGATGCAATGAATAATTACATTGACTTGCGAAGATCTCAGGGCAGACGACCTTTTATTGACGGACCACATTTTGAGGTTATGTCGTAAATTAACTGTGTACAAACACATCAATTCGTGTTAGAATGATATTATGAATTATATACATGAAAAAATTGACTTAGGCTATGAAACTCTTAAAAGAGAAGATGGCGAGAAACGTAGATATGTCACACCTGATGGCGTGGCATATCCTAGCGTTACAACTGTAACCTCTATTCTAAACGAAGATAAGATCGCTGCATGGCGAGCTCGTGTTGGTGAAGAAGAAGCCAATAAGATCGGTAGCAAAGCTGCTACTCGTGGTACCGCGGTACACAATCTTGTAGAGAAATATCTACAAAATGATCCGGACTATGGTAAAGACGTAATGCCACACGTTATGCAAAGTCTAACTAACATGAAACCTATCCTTGAAAAGCGTATGAATATTATCTACGATCAAGAAGTTCCATTGTATAGTGATCATCTTAAATTAGCCGGCACATGCGATTGTGCTTGCAAGTTCGATAATGTAAATAGTATTGTCGATTTTAAAACTTCTCGCTTTCCTAAAAAGAAATCTATGCTTGATCATTACTTTATTCAAGCTTGTGCCTATTCAATTATGTGGGAAGAACGTACTGGTATGGCAATGCCTAATCTAGTGATTCTCATGGATGTTGATAATGGTAGAGCTTTAACTTATAAAGAGCATCGTGATAATTGGATAGACAGGCTTCATGAAACTATTGAACTGTATCATAAAAGAAACAGGCAGAGAGTAATATAATTTTTCTTATGTACATTCCATTAAAAATGTGGTAGTATACAATATGAAAGGAAATTATATGAATAATCTAAATAATCTAAACAAAGTAATCTTAACTGACTGTGACGGTGTTCTCATGAATTGGGAATATGCCATGAATGTCTGGATGCAAACTCAGGGATATGAGATTGTAAATGACGGTCAAGAACATTACGATATGGGTGATCGTTATAATCTAACTCATTTTGACAAGAAAAAACTTGTCAGACAGTTTAACGAATCTGCTGCTATGGGGTTTCTACCACCTCTTCGAGATGCAATGTATTATGTAGATCTCTTACATCGTAAGCATGGTTATACATTTCACATGATCACATCTTTATCAAAAGATGAGCATGCGCAAAAGCTTCGTATTCAAAATACTAAAAAGCTTTTTGGCGATACTGCATTTACTCAATTTATCTTTGAAGACACTGGCGCCGATAAAGACGATGTGTTAGAACCTTATCGAGATACTGGTCTCATTTGGATCGAAGATAAATTTGAGAATGCCGAGCTCGGTAACGATCTTGGTCTTGAATCAATTTTAGTCGAACATGCACATAACATGCATAATACCACATTCCCAACCTTTGCTAGATGGAAGGACATCTATGAATATATCACTGGCGAGTCTGCTTAGCCTACGTACAGAATACGAAGAGATTATTAGACGTTATCGTATTCCAGATGAATATAAGGAAGGAGATATACATAGTCTTATATGGTTCAAGCATAATGGCAAAGGATCTAACAGACTTCGATCTCGTTTTGAACGTGCTATGAAAATAGCAGATATTATATTAGAAGAATATGAAAATGAAAAAAAGAGTAATATATCAAGTATACGTAGGAAAAAGGTCACGGCTCTATGATCACTGCGTAGAATCTGTTAAAGATTATTGTAAGGCGCACAATATAGAACATGTCGTGCAAAAACAACCAATCCTAAAAATTAAACCTGACGTCTTCTCTACAAATCGTAGTAAAGAGTCTTACGAAAAGCATGGCGGATTTCTTCCAATCTTTGAGAAGGAAAACGCCTTTACTTATTTAAAGACTAATGATCAGGTTGCAATTATTGATGCTGACATCTGGGTACGTCCAGGCGCATCAAACATCTTTGACAAAGTTCCAGAGGAATATGACTTTGGCGGAGTACTTGAAAGAGAGATGCCAACAACTGAGGCGTATACCCGCAAGATTGCAAATTACACACGTATGCAATATGGCATGAATCAGCTTAATACTTTATTTGATTGGAAGCATCCAGGTGGTGCTAACTTTTATAACATGGGAATGATGGTTTTAAATAAAAGTTTTGACAAATATCTCAAAGGCCAAACTCCTATGCAGTTTCTCATGCGGCCAGATTTTAAAGTTTTTATAGATGGCATGGGTAATTGGAAATGGTCAACAGATCAGACTCTTCTTAATGTCTTTGTAAAAGAAAGCGGAATGAGCGTAAAGAATCTGTCATTTCATTGGAATGGATTATTCACTGCAATACATCCCAAGTACGTCCGTGAAGCCAACTTTGTTCACTTCTTTCTGAAAGATAAGTTGCCTAACGGTGGTGAAAACGTAGAGGAGATTATGCAATATGTTACTTGATAGTAGGAAAAGAATATTTGTACATATACCAAAAAATGCTGGTATGACAATTAGGCATAGTCCTTTTCTTAAAGATAAAATATTAGTAAATAGTGCTAACACGCATAAAAATACACAATATACTCAAGAACTTTTAGAAACAATGAATGCCATAGGAGATCATCACGGAATTGAACATGCTCGCTGGCGAGATCTCAATGAGGAATATAGACAACAGTACCGTTCCTTTGCTGTTATTCGTAACCCATGGGACCGTGTTGTATCTCGCTATTTCTTTGCTAAAAAAGTAATTGAAGTAGAGAGAAAGGTAGATCCTAGCTATGCTGATGTTTCGTCGTTTGAAGCATTTCTGGAAGAACGTCATCGTTGGGGCTCTCAAAAATTTATGTGGCATCGTGCTGTCCGTGGATGGTATCCTGCTCTTGATCATGTGACTGATGACAATGGAGTTGTTAGGTGTGATATAATTAGATTTGAACATCTAAACGATGATCTAATGTCGTATTTTAATATTCCCATGATGTCTAGAGCTCGTAATGTCACTGCCTTAAATAAAGGCACATATATGGATGTATATAACGATAAGACAAGACAAATAGTTGCTGATTGGTATGCAAGAGATATTGATTGTTTCGGATATGATTTTGATACTGGTCCAACAAAAAACTATTGGGGAATTTGATATGAGTGAATTAGGAAAGTTGTTTAATAAGTACGGCTGCGATAAAACTCAAAAGCATCAATATGAAAAAATATATCAGCCAGTACTAGAAAAACTTAAAGACAAAGAGATTAATATTCTTGAGGTAGGAGTATTTAATGGTTACAGCACTGAAGCATTTCATGACTATTTGCCAAAAGCAAACTTATATGGAATAGATATTTTTACTAGAACAAAAGCAGAAGATTTAAGTTGCTATACGATGCGGGATCGTACGCACTTTCTAAGAGCAAGCTCTATTGAGCCGTCAGTCACTCGTCAGTTTATGGCAAAGTTTCCAAATGTAAAGTTTGACATAATTATTGATGATGGTTTACATACGCCAGATGCTAATAAACTTACGTTTAGATACTTATCTCCATTATTAAAAGACGGTGGTCACTTTTTTATAGAGGATGTTTTCCCTATGGAAAAAATGACTACAAAAGAATTGCAGCATCCTTGGTTAGTTAGACATCCAGATCGATATAATCATCTAGATAATAATGTATTCCTCAAAGAGATTGAGAAATCAGGAATGAAAATTATTAGACACGATAACCGAAAGTTAACTGGAGAACCAGATAGTTATATAATAGAGTTACAAAAATGAGGGGGTTTATTATAACCCTAGATGGAAATCCTGTATCAGAAGCAGGAGCTGCAGAATGCATACGGTCATCTCATGCCGTAGGAAATGATTTTGTTGTACAATCATTCAGAGCAATACGTCCAGAAAATGCATGGGAAAATCTAGCTAAAGAAGGATTAAAGTGGGGTTATCCATGGAATACTCCGAAGCTAGACTTTGCAACAGGATTACAATTATCACCATATCAAACGGCCGACAAGCGAAAGCGAGTCGGCTGTTTCATGAGCCACTATATGCTGTGGAAAGCGGCAACTAAAGAACCCATCTTAGTTTTAGAACATGATGCAGTGTTTACTCAAAAGCTTGAGTACGAGACAATGCTGACATCTAATCATGGAATTATTGGAATAAACGATCCACGTGGAGCAACTCGTAAATCTACAGTTTATCATACGATGATAGGAGAAAGTCGTTGGCCTATTCAGCCAGTACCACATATAGATGACATAAAGATTCCACAAGGACTAGCCGGAAACTCAGCATATATAATTAAACCATGGGCAGCCAAGAAGGTAATAGAAAAAGTAAAAGAAATCGGAGCATGGCCAAATGATGCCTTGCTTTGTTATCAGCTTTTTAATTTTCTTGGAGTAACAAAAAAATATTATACAAGGGTTCAGGGACTTCCCTCTACAACTACGTTATGAAAAATTATGTAATTACTATAATGGATAATGAGAAGTCCATCTTAGTTGCTAATAGATGTATTAAGTCAGGACTATCTACTGGTGGTTTAGAAATAGAACATTGGAAAGCTACTACGCCTGCAGACGATATTGATGGTTTTATTAAATCTGAAAATATTAATATATCTGCGATGAACGAGGTTTATTCAAGAACGTCAAATTGTGTAGCTGCGTTTATATCTCATTATAAGCTATGGAAGTTATGTGCCGAAGGTAAAGAAGAAGTTACAATCTTTGAACACGACGCGGTTTGCGTAAATAATATTCCAACACACATAATCTACAATGGAGTTATATCTCTCGGTAAACCATCTTATGGGAAATATAAAACTCCTTTGGTCTTTGGAATTAATCCGCTTACTTCAAAACAATATTTCCCTGGTGCTCATGCATATAGAATTAAACCAAATGCTGCAAAGATGTTAGTTCAGCAAGCTAGATTTGAGGCAAGGCCTACTGATGTATTTTTAAATTTAAATAGTTTTGCATTCTTACAAGAATTTTATCCATGGCCAGTCGAAGCAAGAGACAGTTTTACTACTATTCAAAGTGAAATTGGATGTAGAGCAAAGCATAATAAGGTAGAAATCATTGAGGCTTGATTATGATGGATTTATGACTGGTACGGATTCCAAAACAGAATGGATGTTACCATGGTTCATAGAAAACTTTAAAAAATATAACAGCTCTCATTTGTTAGTTGTTGACTTTGGCATGTCAGAAGAGATGGCGTCATATGCAAGTAAGCATGCAGATTCACTTGCCGATCTAAGAGAGCAAAAGAGTAGAGGATGGTTTGCAAAACCACTCTCCATGATGAACTCTCCATTTAGAAAAACATTCTGGTTAGATCTAGATTGTGAAATATTAGGAGAGATCGATCATATGTTTGAGTTGATTGTTCCAGAAAAGTTAAACATGGTGGCTGATAGACCATGGTCAAAAAGATTTAAGACTACAATGTATAATAGCGGTGTAGTTGGATTTGAAAGTAAGCCAGGAATTTTAGCTAAATGGACCGCTGGATTAAATCCATCTTTGCATAGAGGAGATCAAGAAGGGCTGCATGCATTGCTTGATGATCTTCAAAGACTAATTTTTATTAACGAGATTCCACATAAGTATAATACACTAAGGTTAGATCACTTAGATGGAACTGCTCCAAAAGATATATTGATTAATCACTGGACAGGAACAAAAGGCAATACACATATTCGGAGTTTGATGAATGAGTAAAGTAGCACACATTATTGGAAATGGTGATAGCCATAGATTCTATAAGCCTGCAAAAGGCATTATCATGACATGTAATTTACCACCTATTACAGACCTTAAAAACGTATATGCAACAGCTATTGTTGATTTTAAAATGTGCCGTGCCATGGATGAAGGTTCTGTTGATTTACGTGCTTATGACTGGGTTATGGGAGCAAGACCTAAAAAATATACAGAAATGAAATCTGGCTTTTATATGAAATTTGCAAAGTATATTAAAGAATTTTATACTGTTTTACCAAGATACGTTGCTAACTATACAGATTTTAACTGCGGCCATATGTGTACTCATTATGTTGCAAATAAATTAAATTGTAATGAGATTCATATGTATGGATTTGATTCTATGTTTGATTTTAATCTTATGAGTACTACTGATTTTGTACTAAATTCAAACCGAGATCACTTTAATACT
>VMHT01205964.1_pt1 | contig 12944 bp, 10 predicted proteins | sample 4693611 | NCBI WGS metagenome assembly VMHT01 (sample SAMN12280063, study PRJNA550983) | marine metagenome | isolation source: seawater sampled from same location over 5 years 0.02-0.2 micron viral filtrate | place: USA: collected off the coast of southern California halfway between the port... ... | reverse complement strand
CAAAAAAGGATGTGAATGCGAGATTTGTGGTGATACTGTAAAACTTGACTTTCACCATTTTCACAGCCTTACTCGATTAGTAGATAAGTGGGTTAAGCAAGAAAAGCTAGAGCCCTATCTCGTTTTAGAATGGCGAGAAGAGTTTATTGAAGAACATGACGCAGAGTTATATGAATATACTGCTACGTTATGCCATAAGCACCATTTGCAACTACACTCTATATACGGCAAAGACCCACTTTTAAGTACTGCCTCAAAGCAGGAACGCTGGGTAAAAATTCAAAGAGAAAAACATGGCTTGGTATGATAATATCTTAGGAAGAAAAGTTGAGGAGGCAGTTGAAAAGCTGAATCCTGTTCAACAGTACGTACAAGAACATCATACTAGTAGAGAGCCTCATGGTGACTACGAAACATTTTACGAAGAACTAGAGATAGTTAATCGTGGCGTCAATATGATAGTAGATGATGTTTCAGAGATTCCTGTTCGAGTGGGCCCTCCTACCAAAGGTAAAAGTGTTGTAAAAGGAGTAAAAAGATCTAAAGTAGAACTACTACTTAATGTAGAGCCTAATTTATTTCAAGATATTAGCACCTTTAAAAGAAACTGCATCACAGACTACTTACTAGATGGCAATATCTTTATTTACTTTGATGGTGTACATTTATACCATATTCCTGCAGATAATGTTCAAATTCAAGGAGACTCAAAAAACTACATAGAATACTATGAGTATAATGACGTACGTTTCTCTTCCGATGAAATCATACATATAAAAGAAAACTCTTTTCATGATATATACAGAGGTGTTTCTAGATTAAAGCCTGCTGTACGTACTATGAAAATTATTAAGTCTATGCGTGATTTTCAAGATAACTTTTTTAAGAATGGAGCAGTACCAGGATTAGTTCTTAAATCCCCAAATACTCTTTCAGAAAAGATTAAAGAAAGAATGATGCAGTCATGGAGCGCTAGATATAGACCTGACTCAGGCGGTAGACGTCCATTGATTCTAGATGGCGGTATTGAAGTAGATGATCTTACAAATGTAAATTTTAAAGATTTAGACTTTCAAAATGCTATATTAGAAAATGAAAAGGTTATAGCAAAAACTCTTGGAATACCTTATCTTCTTTTTGATTCTGGTAATAACGCAAATATTCGCCCAAATATGCGAATGTATTATTTAGAAACTATACTACCAATCAATAGAAAAATAAACTATGCCTTAGAAAGGTTCTTTGGCTTCGATATTAAAGAAGATACTACAGAGATTCCTGCCTTACAACCAGAGCTTAGAGATCAATCCGCTTACTACAGTTCTTTAGTAAATGGAGGTATCATTACTATAAATGAAGCTAGAGAGCGTTTAGGGTATGAGGCTATGGAAGGGCAAGATAATATACGAGAACCCGCAAATATAGCCGGTTCAGCCACCAACCCAGATCAAGGCGGTAGACCTACTGAGGAGCAAGAAGATTAATATACGAAATAGAAAAGACAAGATATGCACAGAGGCTGCAATGTACTTTGCAGAGCTAGGAGAGATTCCTAAAAAGTATGTAGATCTTCCACAAAAAGATAAGCCAAGTGCAGTTTTACGCAGAAGTTGGAAACGACATTTTCGTAGCTGGACAGATTTTATAGCAGCTGTGCAGAAAAGAGAACCCGAACTGTGCAATTTAGCCGCTAAAAAGATAGAACCTAAAGTAGAACCTAAAGTAGAACCTAAAGTAAATCCTTTAGATTTACTCAGGGCAAGTACTACAGAGAAATAATATGGATAAAATCTTACATGTAGCCTCTACGTTCAAGTCTCATGAGAATGATGATGGTAGCGTTATGATTCGAGGTATGGCAAGTACTAACCACTCTGACCGAGCTGGAGATATAATCTCTGCAGATGCTTGGGCTAAAGGTGGTTTAGAAAATTTTAAAAATAACCCTGTAATCTTATTTAACCACGACTATGATAAGCCTATCGGTCGTGCAACAGGCGTTAAAGTAACAGAGAACGGACTAGAACTAGAAGCAAAGATTAGTAAATCTGCTCCTGCTGCAGTCTGTGAACTAGTAAAAGACGGTGTTCTTGGAGCCTTTTCCGTTGGTTTCAAAGTCAAGGATGCTGATTATCTAAAAGAAACTGACGGATTAATGATTAAGGATGCTGAGTTGTTTGAAGTATCGGTTGTATCGGTACCATGCAATCAAGCAGCTACTTTTTCACTAGCGAAGTCATTTGACTCTCAAGAAGAGTACAATGAGTTCAAGAAAACTTTCACCAATCGTGTAGATCTAACAGGTCAGTCTCTGACCAAAGAAGATGAAATTTCATCCAACCTGGTTAGTGACGCACCTACAAGCTCCGATTTATCGGAAAAACAGGAGATCAAAATGGATTCTAAAGAACCCACAATCGACTTGGAAGCATTTGCTAAGAAAGTAGCTGATGAAACTGCTGCTAAAATTGCAATGAAACAAGCCGAACAAAAAGCCGCTGATGAAGCGGAACAAAAAGCTGCTGCTGACGCAGTTGCTCAAAAAGCTGCTGAAACAGAAGCAGTAGAAAAAACTATCCGTACTGGTATTGAAACTGGTGCAGAGCGTTTAGCTGCTGATATGGAAGCTGATTTTGCGAAGGCAAAAGACGGCGAAATGGCTGAGATTACTAAAAAGTATGAAGCTGATCTTAAAGAAAAAGCTGAAGAGTTAGAAGCTATGCGTAAGAGCAAGCGTGACTTTTCTGGTCGCTCAACTTCTGGTGATTTAACTCCATTCGCTCAAGACTTCTTACACGCTAGCGTTGTAGGTAAAGTCTTAGGTAAGTCTATGGACCAAACTGCATTAGGCCAAGAAGTTCTTAACAAAGCTAATGTTGCTTACTCAGGTGCTGTAAACCAGGTTGCTATCGATGCTTTTGAAGAGAACATTCGATTAAATTATCGAGTTGCTAATTTCTTTAAAGAAATGCAAGTTACTGCACAGAAAACTGTCATTCCTGTAGGTTTAGAGCCTACTATCGCTGCACAAGATGGCGGTGGTATTGGTACTAATACTAACCGAATCGCTGATGGCGGTGGTACTGATGGCGAATACGCATTAGGTAACGTTTCTTTAGACGTTAATCGAATCATTGCCGGTCAGTTTATTGATAACAATACTGATGAGCAAATCGTTGCTACAGTAATGCCTATCATCATGAACGCTTTAGCGCATTCTCAGGCTAAGAAAGTTGAAAAGACTATTATCAATGTTATTGATGATGCAGATGCTACTGACGAAGGTGCCGGCGCTACTATGGCTCGCTTAGACTTGTTAGCAGGTCGTACAGCTCTTGGTATTCTTGGTGTTGATCCAACTAAACTACTTTACATCTTATCTGTAGGTGCTTACAACGAGTTACTCGCTGAAGGTGAATTCGATGATGTACAATTTGTTGGCACTGATGCTAGTAAGCTTACTGGTACTATCGGTAACTTCTACGGTTCGCCTGTAGTAGTTTCTGATCAAGTTGGTACTGATGGTGACGGTCTTGTTGTTAATACTGACGCATTTATTATTCCACGTATGCGCGGTGTTCAAATCGAGACTGATTACGAAGTTGCTAATCAGCGTACAGCTATTGTATCTAGTCAAACTATGGGCTTCACTCAGATCATCTCTGGGCAAGGCGCATCTGTGGTTCGACCCGCTAACCCTTAACAGTAGTATACTACTTAACTTCGGGGTGGTTCGCCACCCCCAAGTTTTTACTAATGAGCTTATAATATGACAGTTTCAATTAATGGTACAGATCTAATTTCTCTTGCAGACTATAAAACGTTGGCAGGAATTTCTTCGTCTAGTGAAGATACAAAATTAGGGGCTTTAATTGATTCAGTGAGCCAATTAGTAAAAACTTATTGTGGAGTTAGTTTTTTAGACTTTTATTCAAGCGCTAAGACTGAGTACATTTCAAATTTATACGCTACTCATTTGCTTCCGCTTACGGAAAGTCCTGTGAGACAAGTACAATCTGTTAAGGAACGATCTTCGCCTACAGATGACTATATAATTTTAACAGTAAATACAGATTTTGTACTAGATGGTACCACAGACTCTTTATTCAGAGTAGAGGGTACAAGTTACAAAAGCTGGGCGTCCGGTCCAAACGCTATAGAAGTAACTTATACAGCAGGCTATGAATCTTTACCTAAAGACCTAAGATTAGCGGTAGTAGACTTAGTTACTTATTACCATAAGAACGAACAAAAACAAAGACAGACTATTGCAGGTGCTACAATACAGAATCAAAGTACATCTAGCACTCGAAATAGCGTTGCATTTCCTGATCATATAAAACGAGTTTTAGATTTGTATAAAGTTTACTAATGGCTCAAGCAGAGGTAGATAAGCTACTAAGAAGAGCTTATAAATTTGCAGATGATACCTGGGCAAGAAAAGGCCTAGATAAATCAGTACAACAAGTAACAGTAACTAGAGGTAATTTAAGAAATGCGTTTAAAGAGGCTTTTTCAAAAGAACACGCAAAAGAATTTAAAAGGGCAAAAAACCCTTTTATACAAAACGGAAAACTTGATAATAAGCCTTTTGATAATGCAGTAGATGCCGCTTTCAAAGCTTTACTAACACACTTAGAACAACAACGAACACTAAGTAATTTGAATAGACCTGCTACAAAAAACAGAATAGTATTTGATCAACCTAGAGCACTAAAAACACCTTTTACTACTCTTAAAAATGCAGGGATAAAACAAATAAATAAAGAGTTAAAAGCAAGACGAAGAAAAGAATTAAGTGATACACAAAAATCAGCAATAAAAACTGGTGTAGAAAGATTACATACAGACACTACAGTAGGTATGGCAAGATTAGCCTATACTTTGGAACAATTAGAAAAAAATAGTGTTACTGCAAAGTTTTTTGCTTCAAGAGAATATAAAAGTCTAAGAGAGAAATATGGTGATGTTAGTACTGAGTATCAAATAAAAAAGATAAAAGGTAAAAAACAGATTAGATATATAGGAGCTGTAAGTCTTTACTTAGATGCAGCATCAAAAAACTTTGCTGGCTCAGAACACAATGACTGGAAAAAAGTAAGACCAAAGTTAGAAAAAGCTTTAGCTGGTTGGTTAGCAACACAAAATTTAGCAGATCAAGAAGGTAGTATTTCTCCCGCTGAAGATTATAAAAGAGAAGCCGTAAGTGAAGTTTTAGATAAATTTAAAACTGTAAAAAGAGCAAAAATTAAAAGAAAGACTGCACAACCAAGTAAAAAATCTAACAAATATAAACCTAGACAAGAGAAAGGAAAAGTTCTTGCAGTACCTAATACAGTAGTTCCAGCACAGATAGCAAAAGCTAGAGGAAAAAGTAGACAAGAAAATGTTAGTAGTGCAAATACAGTGCAAATGTTAGGTATTATAAATGAGCAGCTACCCGAAGAAGTGCGAGAGAATATGCAAGCACCCAGGCTTCAGAATAGAACAGGTAGATTTGCAAATAGTGTAAGAGTTACCGATATAGCGGTAACTAATACGGGGTTACCAAGTGTTGGATATACCTATGACAGAGATAACTACGAGCAATACGAAAAGAGTAGTGGTTCTCGTTGGGCAGATACAGATAGAGACCCAAGAACATTAATTGATAAATCTATACGAGAAATAGCAGCAGGCTTAGCTATCGGTAGATTCTTTACTCGGAGAGTATAATGGCAACAAGAGACTATACAACTAGACGTCAAAGCATTGTAAATGCTCTTGTAGTAAAGTTAAAAACTATAGATGGAACTTCTGGGTTTTTAACTGATGTAGGTAATAATGTAAGTCCTAGGCTAAAGTTCTGGGATGAAGTAGATGATTTTCCTGCACTCCACTTAAACTGTGGACAGGAGACAAGAGAATACCAAGGCGGTGGTTTTAAAGATCGCTATTTGAACATAACTATACGCTGTTATGTTAATGAAGAAGATGCTGTAGACGCTTTAGATAAGTTACTGGAAGATGTAGAAACAGTAGTAGAAGAAAATTCTCGATTAGCATACACAGATAGACAAGGCGCACCACAGGCCACCCACCAAATCTCAATAGTTAGTATAGATACTGACGAAGGAGTACTCGACCCTTTAGGTGTAGGAGAGATTCTACTTGAGGTTCGATATTAGAAAATACTGGCACGAACAAACGTTCAAGACCAAGTCTTTTCAAGAATACACATAGGAGATAAACTATGGCTGATAACTTTCTATTTAATCGTAGTACAGAGTTTTATATTAAATCGGGCTCCAACATTTGGCAAATTCCGATTTTAGAAGGATACTCTTTTTCACAAGCACAAAATGTAGGTGAAATCACATTTAATGAAGCAACGTCTGCTGCCGGCACATCACGCCGCGGCCGTAAAATGCATGTTAATTCTTTAGCACCTGTAGAATTTTCATTTTCTACTTATATGCGACCAATCAAATCAGTTGCCGCTGAAGCTGGTGGTTGGGAAGCCGATGGCTCTGAGGCCCGTCATCACGCAATAGAGGAAGTACTTTGGGCCTTGCTCGTTAATGCAGGGGCGTTTACAGCCTCGTCTGGCTCTACTGAAGCTGCTTGGGCAGATGGAATTGCAGGTTCGGAGAATTCACTAAGTATCGACTTTACGGGGTCAGAAAAAGGTGTACTTACAAGTGGATTTAGTGCAATCTTTTTATTGAATGGAGCCACAGGTACGGCAGGCGAAATGCAGCAGTACGAAATTACTAATTGTGCTATAAATGAGGCAACTATTGATTTTGACTTAGATGGTATTGCTACTATTCAGTGGTCTGGTTTCGGAGAAAAAATTGTAGATAACGGCCAGACTGATGTTACTGCTACAATTTATGAAGATATTGAAGACACAGGTAACTTTATTCGTAATCGTCTTACTCAACTAGCTATTACAAATTCAAATAGCCTATCATCGGGAACTCATAATGTTACCTTAACCGGTGGTAGCTTGACAATCTCGAATAATCTTACATACCTTACACCAGAAACTTTAGGTGTTATTAATACTCCTTTAGGTAATGTAACGGGTACTCGTAACGTTTCTGGTAACTTAACTTGTTACCTAAATACAGAAACAGCAGGTAGTGCAGATTTATTCGAAGATATCCTTGAAAGTAATAATGGAACAGGCACCGATCTAATAACTAATGACTTTAATTTAGTACTTTCGATTGGCGGCAGTACAGCTCCAAACGTAGTTATAACTATGCCTACATGTCACTTAGAGATTCCTACGTACTCTTTTGATGATATTATATCCACAGATGTAGCGTTTCATGCTCTACCTTCAAAGTTGGATCCATCAGCAGCAGGAGAGTTTGAAATTAGTAGTATCATTTATACAGGTACGGTAGGTTAATTTTGTTTTATTATCTTGTAAGATAAAGGCGGGGGCTTCGGCCTCCGTTTTTTTAAGGAAAAAATATGTCTATTCAGTCTAAAAGTCAAACCCAATGTTTCATAGAATTAGATAATATTCTATGGAAAGTTCCTGTATCTGACTATAGTTTTTCACAAGATATAAACCAAGAAGAGATTGTTAGAAATGAAATGGCCTCAGACACCGGACGTGTTAATAGGGCTATATCAGTAGAAAATACTGGGGTTAACGCAGGAGAATGGTCAGTTACTGTACCAATGCGACCCACTAAATCTACGGGGTCGGGAACAGGCAGATCCTCTATAACAGCAGGGCATCACCATCCAGTAGAAGAGCCTTTATGGGCTATGATGCAGGCAGGGGATCCTGTAGCTATTAAATACCCCTCAGTAAATTTATCAGAATTGCCACAGTATCAAAGAGCCACCTGGACTTTAGATCAAGTATCTACTAATTTGGATGGTAATTGTACGACCTGCGGTACGAACGGTACAGACCTTTGGTACTCAAATGATAAACATCACCGAGTAGACTTATACATATTTCCAAAACTAACAAACTATTATCAAGATTACGCTCGTGATTTTGATTGGACACTAACAACTTCGAATAATACATATACAGAAGCCGATGGCGGCATCCCCTTAGGTAGAGTTTGGAGTCTCAGTAGTAGTTATCAGGCCGAGATAAGAGATGATATTGATCCCAACAAGCCTATATTTTTTGTATACTCTAAACAAGGTAGTGCTACTTATGGCGGTAGCGCGGATGACCCTCAACCAGGAAAAAGTTATTTTCTATTTAGTCTAATGCTCCCTAAAGACAAATCACTTGGTCAGTTTATCTCTGCGTATGGAGACATAACAATAGGAGCCACTGCTAAAAACTCAGTGTCTGTACAAGGAGTAGACTCTAGCGAGCTCGCTTCAAAATGGTCTATGGGTATGGAAAGCTCACAATATGAAGAGCTTGCAGATGCAAATATGTACTTTGTAACAGATAAACCACAGGTTAGTTCCCCTGCAGGCACCGTAAACTCTAGTAATACTTTAATCGCTACAGAAGATAAGCACTGGGCCTCTATTAGATGGTATCTACATACGCAAGATAGAACCACAACTTTTGGACAAAAGGGGGTAATACAAAGAATTGTTCTAAATAGTAATTTATATGGAGGGAGAGAAGTTCCTGGCTTAGTTGGTCCTTGGAAAGTAGCAGGATTCAGAGAATATAATGCTAATGGAGATCCTATGTATAACAGAGAGTATTATATTTACCCTGACAAAGTAACTAGACTAGGAGTTGACTACACAATAGATAAAGTTAATGGAACTTGGAATGATGGAACAACCACCTTTCCGGCCCCTACTATAAAATTTACTGTCGATGGCGATAACAAAGGGTTACCTATTGTAGGTTATGTATCTGTTAGTGGCTCAAAAAAATATAGCGCATTACCTCATACTCTAATTCCGACTCGTAATAGTAGAGAGTCTGCAGGATTTGTTGCGGGCGACGTACTTACAGTGCTACAAGGAACGCTAGATGATGATGGGAATACTTTATCTACTGATGTACAGTTCATTGTTGATAGTGCAGGCAGAAATGAAGAATATATATACAATACTAGAATATACGGCGAAATACAGGATCAATACGAGTTATTTGGAAGTGGAGATCCTGAGTGGATAAATGATAATTTCTACATAGAGTCGACTTCCGACAGGACGGGAGACGTAACTTCATATACTCCACACTCAGCATCTGGACAAGATTTTAGGCGAGTAGTAACTCAGGCTATTAATGCTTCTGGAGTTAATGATGCTAATACTGCTACGCTTGCCGCCTCCAATGCTAATATTCGAGTAGGTGCAATTATTACCACAACGGGGTCGGGACTAGATCATCCAGTTTATGTTGCAGCAATAAGCGGTACAACTTTAACTTTTAGCGGAAATGTAACATTAGATGCAAATGCCGTACTAACCTTTGTAGACTACCCCGAAAATGCGGGCTTGGCCAAAGGTGAATATAGGTGGTTCAACGATAATAATAAAAACATATTGATAATACGTGAAACAGATGCTCAACTTGCAGGTATAGTATCGGGAAATGATGTAGTTAAAATATATAAATCTAAAAGTCGACACTCTGGAGGCAGCTCTGTAATTAAACTAAGCCATTGTTTAGCGTCTTCCGCCTCTATAGACTTCGATATGGATTCTGTAGCTCAAATACAGTGGTCGGGAGTATTTGGTCAACTACAGCACGAGGCCGATAATTTTACTATTGCTTCTACAGCTCCTTCTTCTCCCAACGCAGGGGATATTTTTTATGATATAGATGATGATACAGTATCTATACGAGATGGGAACAATACAGCATGGAGAGATTGCATAACAGAAGGCACAGATTCTTCTAGTAATTTTATTCGCAATAAACTAACCACTGTAGGGCTGGATAGTTATTTACAGAACGGCTCTTTAGGGTCTATAAATGCTTATCCCTTTAGAACAGATGCTGTTTCCAGTGCCCTTTTCCCAACCGCCGCTGACCTAGTAGGTCTAGCATCAGAAGCTGATCAAACTTACAATTTCGTTTTTAAAGAGTTAGATCTTGGTCTCTATGCTCCGGGACTTAAAGAAGCGGAGAATAACGCTTTCTCTAGCAGTGGTGCCTTACTTCTCGCCCTCTACTACTATGCAGACGTTACTGTAACAGTGGATGGAGTAGACTATGGAACAGCTAGTAGAAGCATTAATCCGACTGTATCATTGTTTAGCGTCAAATCAGCATCCTTAGTAATTACTCCAGATAATTCGAAACCTGTTTCCGTCTCGCTATTACTAACAGATAAAAACCAAACAAGAAAATACAATACCTTAGCAGAGTGGAACGCCGCAGACGTTCGAGTTACTATTACTCCTAAAGCTGGTTTTTACGCTCCAGAGGTGCGCAATACGCTTATATCACCAACAAGTATTCCTGTAATATCGGGAAATATTAAAATAGAACAGAGTGTACAAACTATTTACAGCAATCTTCTAGGGCAAACCGATTTGCCTTTGGCAGGAATTGTGGGGCCTCGAAGAGTTTCCGGATCTTTAACAGCTTACCTAGACTCTAATACTTCACAGATACTATCTGATATTGAGTCAGCTAGATATACTAACTCTGCTACTACAGGTATTGAAATTGGGGATAGTGCTTTATTTCCTACTGAGTACTCAACCGAGGGAGAAAGTAAACGCCCTCCAACAACCCATATGGTAGTTACTCTAGGAGGTGTTTATGGAGACTCCAATACTGCCAGTTTTATTATGCCTGCGTGTGTTTCTACAATACCTGCGTATAACTTTGACGATGCAATTACTACCACCATTAATTTTAAAGCACTCAGTACATATAACACTGAACAGTACTCAAGTTCTTCAGCCAGTGAAAGTATCTTAGGTGCCTCAAATGAACTTGAAGTTCAATATAAAGGTTCTTAAAAAAAGTTCTTGACTTTTTCCTTGAACTAAAATATACTATGTATTATAAAATTGTTTAAGAGGTACTAAAATACCTCGCTTTCTTACTATAATTACTTATTCAGGACTTAATATGGAAAACGCAACACCAGTATCAGCAGTATCATTATCATCTTTGATGACACCAAGTAAAACAGTATCTATTGACTTCCCCGGATATCCCGGCATGAAAGTATCAGTATGTTACTTGGCTAGAGAAGAGTTGGTTAAACTAAGAAAAAAGTGTACTCATACTAAATTTAATAAGCGTACACATCAACCTGAAGAAGAATTAAACGATGCAAAGTTTTTGACCGAATACTGTAAAGCTGTAATTAAAGGATGGTCTGGCTTAAAATATCGCTACCTAGAAGAGCTTCTTTTGGTCGATATATCTAGTCTAGACGCTGATGATGAACTAGTTTTTACACAGGATAATGCAGAGACTTTGATGAAAAACTCGAATTTATTTGATACTTGGATCACAGAAACAGGAAGTGAATTAGAAAATTTTACCGAGAGCAAGTAGATCAAATACATAACCTACTTGTCCGATATGTAAAGCAATCTGATTCACCTATTGATGTAGATAAGTATCTTCGTATTTGCGAGCAGTTGGGCGATGAGCCTGACCCCGAAAGAATGCCGATTGACTTATCAGGGTTTCCTGAGCAAGTTCAAGCGGCATTTTTTATGTTTGGATTTCTTCCCGATGTGTGGGAAGGTATGTCAGGAACCTATATGGGAAAAGATTTCAGTTGTCTAGAATACTATATGAACCTGTATGATATAGAGGAGCCAAAAGTAGTAATAATGTTTTTAAAAATGTACGAGTCTATAATTATAAAATATAGATCCGAACAGGCAAAAGAAAAACAAAAAGCCGACAAACGAAAACAATCGGCAGGGAGCGGTAAAAATTACGCTCATAGTGTAAAAGGCTAATGGCAAAGAATAAAGTAGAGATTGATGTAGTAATCAACGGCAAGATGCAAAAAGCAACTGTTGACGCCAAAAAACTCGGCAAGCAGTTAGATGGTGTATCTAATAGTGCGCACTCTGCTGATCGTAGATTAAAAGGCGCTTCTAGACAATCTTCTAGCGGCACTAAAAACTTTTCAAAAATGGCACAGGGTATAACGGGCGGACTAGTACCTGCATATGCAGTATTAGCTTCTACACTGTTTGCCGTTTCTGCTGCATTTAATTTCTTGAAAGGTGCGGGTCAATTAAGAACTTTACAAGCTGGGCAATTAGCCTATTCCAGTGCTACAGGTATTGGTATGCGCACTTTAACCAACGATATTCAAGCAGCAGCCGATGGCATGCTAACTTTCCAAGATGCTGCACAAGCAGCCTCGATAGGTGTCTCATCCGGATTAAGTGTAAGCCAACTAGAAAGAATGGGTAAAGCAGCAAAAGACGTCTCGATAGTATTAGGTAGAGATGTAACTGACTCTTTCAATCGACTTGTAAAGGGTGCTACAAAAGCAGAGCCAGAGCTACTTGATGAATTAGGTATTATACTTAGGCTTGATGATGCTGCAGAACGGTATAGACAGCAAACAGGACAACTGGGTAAAGAGTTATCTACCTTCGAAAGACAGCAGGCAGTAACAAACTTCGTATTAGAAGAAGCAGAAAAGAAGTATGGTGGCATACTAGATATAGTAAAAGTTACTCCTAATGCATACGCACAGTTAGGAAAAGCGTTCGATGATATACTTAATAAAGTTAAAGATGTAATAGGAAAGGGGTTAGAGCCTCTAGCACGTATACTAACACGCGTACCTGAGCTCGCTATTGCTGCCTTCGGTCTTTTAGGTGCAAGTATAGCGAAGAGTATTATACCTGGCCTGGCTAATATAGGCGCGACTTCAAAGGTTGCCTTTGCTGAGGCTAGCGCATCTGCGGGCACAGCGATAGATAAGCTCAAAGCATATAATAGAGCTCTATCTGCAGGTCGAGGAAAGAGTGGAGATGCAAAAGCTTTGGCAGGAATGGCTGGT
>VMHT01102631.1_pt1 | contig 12944 bp, 7 predicted proteins | sample 4693611 | NCBI WGS metagenome assembly VMHT01 (sample SAMN12280063, study PRJNA550983) | marine metagenome | isolation source: seawater sampled from same location over 5 years 0.02-0.2 micron viral filtrate | place: USA: collected off the coast of southern California halfway between the port... ... | reverse complement strand
TTGCAATAGTAACTGTAGTTCCACTTGGAGCTAAGTTAGTTGAAGCTGCGGATACTGAAACTATAGTTCCACCTTTAGCAGAACTACTAAGGTTTATATCAGGGTTAGTTGTAGGAAAACTTGTCTCATTAGCTATCGGTACAAAACCACCAACATCATCAACAAGGTCAATTATCCTGTCGTTGATAGCTGCGGTTGTAGCAATAGTTGTGTCGTTGTCTGGAAATGTATCACCATCTTTAATGGTTTCTCCAGTTGAAGCATTGAAGTATCTAGCTTCAGCAGCAGAAGTAGTAAAGAAAGAAGTGTCATTTACACTGTAACCAGACTGCTCACTGTTAGTAACAACAGTTGCACCATTCAATTTATCAGATGTTATTGATCCAGCAGCATAATGCTCGTTATCTAAAGCTCCAGCAGCTATGTGCTCAGAATCAATACTGTCATCAGCTATCTTTGTTCCATCAACTGCATCGCCAGCTATTTTAGAATTAATTACAGAACTTGATGCCAGTTTTGTATAAGAAACTGCACCATCTGCTATTTTATTTTCTGAAACTGCACTAGCTGATAAATGAACTTCATCAATAGATCCGTCAGTATAGTGCTCAGAATTGACTGCATTGTCTGCTAGTTTAGTTCCATCAATAATGTCAGCTTCTAGTTTTGCTCTAGTTACCGCACCATTTAGAATCTCAGTAGTTGTAACTGCATTGTCTGCAATTTTAATTGATGTGACTGCTGAGTTTGCTATATGTTGCTCGTCTATACTTGCGTCTACATAGTGTTCAGAATTGATCTGGTCATCAGCTATTAGTGCGCTGGTTATTTGGTCAGCAGCAATATGCTGTGTATCAATACTACCGTCTACATAATGCTCAGAATTTATCTGGTCATCTGCTATTTTATCTCCAGTTATAGCATCATTTTGTATATCTTCAGTTTCAACAGGACGAGTTTGTAATTCGTGAATCGCATATAACGATTGTTCTACGTTGGCATTGAGATCAACAGCACGAATAGAAGAACCGGCTGCAAATACAGCTTTAGGATCATCGTCACCACTTGTTTTACCAACAGTTGTTTCTCTATAAACTCTTACACGTACACCAGATTTAGGTGCTCCAGAACTCTCTTGTACAGAGCTATCAATACTGGTGTTGTTAAAAGTTATTTTTGTAGGGTTGCTGCTTAGATTAACAGCATATTTAGTTGTCGCTTGTGTTACTCCGTTAAGAGCAACTTTTATATCTTCAGTTTGTATAACAGGGAAGGTGAACGTAAATTCCAAATCGGAACCATTGGGTGCACCTCCACCGTTGTCGGTATATGTAGTTGCCATTTAATTTCTCTTATGAGATAAGGGTTTGGCGGTGGATTTATTTAGGCATTTCTAGAATCTTGTCTATCGTGCCTTTGTTTGCTTTTCTATTTTTTAATTTTTGATCTCTTTCTTCGACGAGTAATTTTTGGACATCGGGATCATTTCTAAGGCTTGCCCAAGCTCTTTTCTTAGCTCTGTCAAACGATTTTGCAATTCGTTTGTAGTGGGGGAATGATTTTGGTTCAACATCGCTCATACCATTTTTTCTATGCCAATTCATTTCAGCAATAGATGTTTGTATAGATTCTTCTCCAGCCATCTTGTCAAAGTCAGCTAATAAGTTTTGTTTACCAATAGCTTGTTGAAACATAGACCTGACTTTAGGACTGTCAGATAGATCTGTTCCATCTGGAGCTGAATATGTAGAGGTTTTCATGTCGTACCCACTATCAAATAACAACTGTCTTCCTACTGAATAATCTAAGTTAAAGTTCACAGGTGAGACTGCATTAAACATACGAGTAATAAAGTCGTGATCTTTTATAGGTTTACCAGTTAAGATGTCGTATTTAATAGGAAGTGCTTCTCCTGCAATATTTTCAGTTATAAGGTTTCTATTTCTTATAGAACTACCAATATCAGAACCTAGTTCTCTCGTGTAAGGAGTTAATACTTTACCTATCTCATTCCTTAGACCAGATAAAGGGACTTGATTGTTCATTAGTGAAGCAATAATTCTTCCTTGTTGTCCGGGTTGTCCAGAAAACAAATCAACAAATGACTGTAGTCCAGCTAAGTAAGATTTACTTGTAGCCGTACCAGCTAATGCCATTGCTAATTTTCCTAAATTATTTTCAGCCCACTCTTCACCCATTAATTCTTGGTGATCTCCTATATCTCCTACTAATGCAAGTATTTGGTTATAAGGTTCAAAAGCATCATAATTAATCCAAGTTCCACCAATTTTAATTGTTCTTGGTTTCCACCCAGCATCCATCCATGCTTGCCTTTTCTTTCTATCTGTTGGTCCATTTCCATGCAATCCACCACTAAGGTATGCCATAGAAGCCATACTTAATGCTGCTGTACCCATACCAAGTCTTCCTCTTTGGATAGCTTGTTGAGTAATAAGATCTCTATTACTTTTTATTCCATACTTTGCAAGATGTCTAAGATCATCTCCGGGTTTTGTTTTAGCAATCTGATTAAACTCATCAACTAAAAAATTTAATCCGGGAGTATGTTTTGCTGTTAAGGTCAAACCATTAACACCTGTTCTTGCAAATAGGAAGAATGGTCTAGCCCATGGTGCTGACTGAAAAGCATCTCCTAGTTTCTGTGAGAAACCAGTTAAGTCTTGTGTTAAGGTAGCTTCTTTCTTTGCATACTCAGCAGTCTCGTCAGCTAATGTTCCGTCTGCATTAAATATTTTCTCATTAAACTTATCTTCCATATCCTTAAAGAACTTGGCATCTAAGTTTGCAAAATTAGAATCAGGTAATTTTTCAGCAGCTTGTAAAAATGCTTTTTCTCTAGCTCTAGCTCTACCAATAATTAATGTAAAAGCATCATCAGTTGATGCCATAATTTTAGTGGAGTAAGTTAAAAAACTACTGTCATTCATAGCTCGGACAGTATTAGCGGTTCGATATAAAAGTTTGTCAGAAAGATCTCCTCTAGTTTCTGCCCAATGACCATAAGCAACCCACTCGTCATCCATCTTTGTACGTTCAACAAATCTAGTTTTCATTGTTGAAATATCACCAGCCCAATAACTATTAAGCTTGCTTTTAAATAATTTAAATGACTCAGGTATTGCTTCACGCATAGCGTTTAACGAAGCTAGACCAGCTCTTGAAGTTGCAAAGTCACCACTCATTAAACCTCCAACTGCCATTGACATTGGACGTGCGAAGGTTGCACTAGATGTTCCCATAATTGCTCGTACAGCAGTCTTAGGTCCAGACAAAACACTATGAGTAAACATAGATCCCATCTCTCTTAGAAATGCACCAGTTTTCTTTTTATCTCCAGCAAACGTACCACCTCTCATTTTCTTACGCATGAATGCGTCAAGATCATCTAAGGTATGTACTCCGTCAGCCATAGAGATACCTTCAAACATAGCTTTGAATATTTCATCACCATCTTGTTCAGTAGTCATATCTAAAGCCATACGGAAAGCATCTATACTTTTTTGTACATCTTTATCAATCTTCGCTTCAAGTTCTACTCTGCTTAATTTTGTTTTATTAGAAAGACGAGCATCACCAAATTCTGATAACTGTTGGGATACTTCTGCACTAGATATTTTTCTAAGTCTTAGACCAGCAATTAGTTTTTCAACCATCTGCTGAGCTGGACCATCTATATCTTTTATGTTAGCTATATTTGCTAATTCTCTTGCTGCTATACCTGAATCTCGTATGTCATTAAACAATGAGGTATTAACCATGTCTAATGCTTTTATATATTCTGGTTTTACATATTCACCAACTTTTTTACTGTATTCCTTACCAGATTTTGAAGTTACTCGTTGATAAAGCTTTGTTTGATCTTTAGTGAAATTCTTAAAAAATTCATCAGTACTTAAATCGCTTGTATTTCTGCCTTCGTAAACAGACCTAAACATATCAAGATCTTCACCAATACTTTCTTGCAGTGTTTTCCCTTGTCTTCTTGCAGTCTCTGTTAATTGATCTATAAATCCTTGACTTCTAAAATTACCTAGGATTTCTTTTATTACTTCTTCTGTTTCTCCTGTTCCTTTACTCATCCTTTCGATTTGAGTATTAGAAGTAAGGGATCCTACATTACCTTCTTCGGCACCCCATTCTTTTTTAGTACGTTTAATAGAACTATCTACACTACTTGCTTCACTATTAGAAGTAGTAGCTCCTTGCCATGGATCTGCAATAGGTTCATTCTTTGGTGCTCTAAATCCGGGATCTTTCATCTGGGATTTAGCTTGTTCTCTTTTCTGTGTTTCTATACTGTCTAGTCTTGACTTTCTAAACTCAGCAAATTTACTTCTAAAATCATCAACGTCGAAATCAGCTACATTCCTAACTCCTTTGCCAAGAGCACTTAAATCTTCTGGATTAGCTGAAAGCACCTCTTTTTTAATTGAGGAAAGCTCTCCACGAATTGGAGCAAGGTCTTCTTTTAAAGCACTTTTTAAAGCACCTCTTTCGTCATACACTCTTTTACCAGCAGCCGCTACTTCACCAGCAGCATTACCAGCTTGACCTTTTAGCATTTTTGCTAGTGGTGTCATTTTAAATATAGTTGCATCAAACACAGCACCTATACCCATACCTTCAGCAATATGTTTTAGTTTTCTAAGTGCTGGGTGGTCTGTGTCGTTAGTAGCAAAAGGTGTATCTATCCAACCGTAATGTTTTGTAAGCATTCCAGTTAAGTTATCTTGTGACTCATTCTTAGCCACAAGGTCGTAACGTAAACCAAGTAATGCACCTTCTTTTAGTGTGCTACCTATTGTTCTAGCTTGATTTAATTGTTGAGCTTTAGAAAGTAAACCAACACCTTTACCAATTGCTCCTGTTGCAACAATAGTACCAAGAACATCTGTAGAACCTCTGACTAATCCACCCCACCATGTTTTGGTTTCGATAGGATCGCCATCGCCATACATAAATTGGTCCCATTCAGTCTGGTATCCTTCTTCAGTTTTTCCTTCCTCTTCCATCTCACCATTGAAAAAGTCAATAACTCTTTCTGGTGTAGTGATGATGTTAGAAGCAATATCTCTTGCTCCAGCACCTAAACCAACAAAAGTGTCAGCTACATAATCGCCTGCTGTCGCACCTTCTTCTTTTACTACTTCAGGTGTTGTCGCTTCAATAGCTTCTTCTTCTGCAACCTCTTCTTCAGGAGGTCTACCTAGTTGTATATCAGCAGCTTGTATTTGTTCTACTGCTGTTTTTGTATCCTCTTCGGACAACCCTTCTCCAGATATTCCTACCTCGAGTGTTGGGTCAAAATTTTCATTCATAGTTACCACGGTAAATATTGCCCTAGGAAAGGCAAGTAAACCTTAGTTACTTGTCCTTTCTCATAAGTGCTTTTTTGTTATAAATGGATGTTTTAACATTTTGTTCTCCAGCTCCTTCTACTTCGAGTCGTGCTCTTGTAATGCTTGAACGAGTTGGAAATTTATAGATTAGTTCTAAAACTTTATCGTCATACTTCTGTTCTTTCTTATCTTCTTTTACTTTTTCTTCTGTGTAGTATTTGAGCTGTTGATTAGCTAAGTCAATAGGATTAACTCCCATTCTCATAGCAAGATCACGATAGTATTCTGGTATGTCAGAAGATTGTTTTAGTGGTGTTTGACTCCAAGATATCAATTCATCTTGTGTCTTAAGATCAACGCTAAGTTTTTTCTTTTTCCAATTACCACCAGAAGCTTGCTGAAGATTTAACTGTATTCTTCTACTATATGAATCATCGTCAGGGTCTAGTTCAGGAACCATTAATCTATTAACAGTTCTTGCATCACTAAGTACTTCTTTAACAGCAGCTTGTGCAGCTTTAAAAGCATCTTTAGGTGTACTTACAACAACTCCATTTTGCATGTAAGTTTCTTTGTAAGTTGAATTAAAAATATCTTCTAAGTTTCCATATAGTGTTAAATATTCTTCAGACTTAGCATCAGTCTCACCAAATGTATTACCAGTTGCTTCGTTGGTATAAGCTTTCAATAAATTCTGAGCTTTTTTATAATCAGCAGTACCAGCATTTAACGCACCACTTGCAATAATTTTATCTTTGTATTTATTAAATACTTCTGTACTGACGTTTTCCATCTCATAATCATATACACCACCGTTGTAGCGTAATGATTTTTCAATCATATCTTCAGCTACATCATCATCTAAATGACCGCGTAAAGCATCAGCTAATTCTGTAGGAACATATCCGTCATACTTTTCTCTATATACAGCCATAAGTTGTGCTTTCCCATCATTAGATAAATTCTTGTTTTCTCTAATAACTTGTAGATCAGCAGCAATATTATTTGCTTTAGCTTCTTCTCTAGCTTGTGTGCCTTGCTTAGCTGCATCAGCTAGTTCACCTGTTAGACCAGACCATTCTTTCCAAGAACCCATAGTCTTGATAGAACCATCACGAGCTTCTATTTCGTGATTAACTACAGACATAGCTTCTGGATATGTAATAACATTCTGACTAACTAGATCAACAAGGTTCTCTTTGAATGCTGTTCTACCTGCTCCAATAGTAGTTCTATTTCTAGCGGCATACCTAGCAGCCCAGTCGTGAGCGAGCTGATGTCCATCTCCAGGATTTGCAGTAGAGAATCCTACTGAAATCATTCTGCTGTCAGAAGCTTTTACAGTTGCCTGATAATTAGCTTCTCTTTCTACAGCTTGTTTCTTACGTCTAGCATCATCAAACTTATCAATCTCAGGTTTAACAACAGTAGCTACAAGAGCTTCGTTTAATCCTGCAAATTGTCTTGCATATTCAAACTTAATCTTGGTGTCTAAAGCTGCTTGTTCTGAAGGAGAGAGATTATCTAAGTGACCAACAGAAACTTGTTGACCATCTCTTACAACATCTATCTTTGTAGTTTCATAAGCCTCATAGACATACTGGTCATAACCTTTAGCTTTTTCTAAAGCATATTGTTTTGCAACCATATACTTTTCCCAGCCAGCCATGTTACGAAATTCTTGAGCGGTGATACTATCGCCGGTCTCTTCTTCGTACTTAGAAGCAAATTCTTGAGTAGCTAAGTCATCGTCAAATAACGCACTTTCATCACCTCTAAATCTTGCTTCTAGTTCTGGACTTACACCTTTAGTCATTATGTCTAAAGATATCTGTGCTTCTCTATCAGATCTATGTTTGTCTTGTTTCTTTTTTATTATCTCACCGAAAGTAGACGAAAGATCAGCTAACTGACTCCATGTCTTTTCGGTGTTTCTTACACTATCAGCATTGTTCTTTTCTAGCTGCTGAAGGTAGCGTTCTTCTGACGCTTGTATAGCTGCATCAGATGCTTCTTGTTCTGGAACAACGTCAAGGATCTCTTGAGGAGTTACTGACTGCTGAGTTATTTGATAATTTGGGATCATGAGCTAAACCCCCATTTTTTCATTAGACCTTCATTTCCTGATATACCAGCACCTACCGCCTGACCCATGCCAAGCATGAATGTCATTCCTACGTTCTGCATTACTGGTTTTGGTGGTGCTAAATCTGCTATTGGTTGAATAGCTACTTTTCCAAAGGATCTGTTTAGTTGACCTTTTAATTGTCTATTGACATCTTCATTACTTTGTTTAGCCATATAACCAGCTTGAGCTAAACCTCTGGATCTCAGTGCTTGACTAATACCAAAGTTGCCTTTGTTCATAACTAATTGTCTAGCTACTGCTCTACCTCTAACTCCACGTTCAGCAGCAGATACTTCTATCGCTCCTTCGTTAACTAACATTTTTTTAAAGTCTTCTTGATTTTGAAGAATTGCTAGAGATTTTGCATTATTTAATTGGTGTTGTGTTCTTGAGTAAGCTCGTTGAGCTGCAATACTTGCTTGGTCAACCTCTTGCTCAAACTGTACTTTTTTAGTTGCGTAAGTAGTTCTTGTTTGCATCCACTTACGTTCTCGGACTTTTAGCTGATGTTCATAATTACGTCTAGCTGCTTTGTTTTGAGCTGACGCACCCATCGCGGAGCCTATCGCTCCCATCGCTGGTCCTATTGCTGCTGGACTGCACATATTCTTACAAATTCTATAAAGGATAATTTGTTTGGTCCGTAGGGAAATCTCCTAAGAAATTTAAAACCTAAAAACCTAAGTAACTTGATATGGACTTTGTTTCTTTCGTCAACAATGTTCCACAGTAACTTGTCTTTTCTTGACTTCACAAAACGCTTTGCTTCTCTAGCAAAGGTATGTGGATAATCTAAAATAAATGGAGTACATAACATCCAGATTGCTCCATTTTCATAGACGCCTGCAATGCCACATATCTCATTATCTGGGTTAGTAAAATAAACTGACTCAGAGTTTTGTACTCCGACAACCAGAGCATTTAAAGGGTCATGTCCATGACCTTCTACAACTTCCCGATAATCATCAGGTAATAAATTAGAAGCCACACGAAGTGCAGCTTCTGTAGTTGCTGGGTGAATATGTTTACTCATTTATAATGTTGTTTAATTTATCCAAAGTATCTTGCATCCAAGATTCCCAAGGATTACCTAGGGGTAGTTTCATACCTTTATACATACGATTCTTTTTAAGCCATTGCATGTAAATACGTATTTCTTGTTCGGTAAGGGTGATGTTAAACACGTTCGTAATTATTTTTTGTATATACTCCTTCCCACGTCATGTTGTGAACAGTGGCTGGAGCTGGGTGTGTTGATTTAAGTGTTAAAGCTACGTTTATATTTCTGTCGTAAATAGGAACTGTTCGTAAAATATTATCGTCAGTTATTGCTCCAGTGTTTGCTACATATTGGTTAGCACTAGCTACTTCAAATACTTCTGTATAATCAACTCTTCCTGTTCTACTTAAAGTTGTTTCATAAATGCCTACTGGACCAAAGCCAAATTTAATTCTATGCAAAATAGTATTTGCTCTAGTATCGGCTTTCCATGTAGTACCACTTTGAGTAAGGTAATAGATAGTTGGAAGATTAACTTCCATAGTGTATTGATATCCAATAAGAAATGTCTCACCAGACCAATCACCATCTAACTCTAAATTACTACCGTTTATAGTAATAAGACCATATCTACCTAAGTTGTTACCAGTATCTACGTCATAAGCTGCAAGTTGATTTGCGCTTTCTAAACCAGTCGGCTTAGCTTTAGTAGATTTTTTAGTAGTTGCGTTATAACTCCAACCACTTGTAGACATTAAATGATCTAGGTGTACTCTGTTCTCTGCCAAAGCAAAAGTATTAGAGTCCATCTTTATTGAATATTTCAGTAATTGATCCTTATTGTTATTACGTACAACTACATATAAATTGTCATCTTGCATGCAGTGATATTGGATAGTTCCTGTCACTGTCCATTTAAACCAAGACGCTAGTTTTCTATCTTCAATTTGGTCAAAGTATCTATAACCATAAAGAGTAGATGAACCTTCTTCACTAAAAAAGACAACTGAGTTTTCTCTTGAGTTAGATATAAGCTTTAAATCTTTTTCAAATAATTTTGAAACTACTGCACTCTGTTCAATTACTTGTGGTTCTCCTTCTCGAAGAACATTCGTCATCTCAAAGAACCTAGAGAATTTACCAGCATTATCTAGAAAACCTACTGTAGTACCAAGAGAGATAGGGTTAGTTGCAAAGTTAAAGTTGTAAGAAGAAAGAGCATTAATTTTAGCGGTAGTAGGGCTGAATACATCACTATCAGTAGTGAGCATAAATTGTTGATTTTTAGTAAATAAAACTAAACCTGTGTTTACTTGAATACCGTCATATAAAATTGCTGGGTATTCAGAACTAGCTGCTATATCTATTGGATCACTAGCTACAAATTGTATAGCTGACTTATTAAAGAAATTATAGAAATCTCCCGGTCTAGATAAAATTATATTTTCATCAGAAAGTAGACATAATCTATTGCGGAAAAACAACATCTTGTTGATTTGTTTACCTATGAAAGAAGGTTCAGGGTTAGTTATATCATCACCAACTAAAGCATCATCCCATTGTGGAACTGTATAGCTTACACCTGAAATCGTATAACTAGATCCATCTAATTCAGTTAATCTAAAGTTACCATCAGCAGTTCTTATTAAAACCACTGGCATAGTGGAATATTGAATCCTCTTTTTTCTTCCCGGCTTAGCACATTCTTCCCATGTACCTTCACCATCTCGATCACTATTACCAAAGAATTTTACAAAATGATTATCTTCATCAGCAGCACTATTAACTATTTCAACTACCATTCCATGCTTACATTGACTAGGTAAATCACCTACATCATTTATTTTCCCGGCAACCACATTAAGTAGTTCACCTACTGGAGTAGAAGCATTGAAAACAGAACTACGTTTTATGTGCATTCCAGTTCCAATAGTAGTAATATCACTAGCAGAAAAACTACCACTAGCTATTATTGCTGACCTTATATCACCAAGAATACTTTCAGCAGTAATAGTTGTTTCCGTGTCAAAAGGAGTTGGTTGTGGTCTAACTAAAGCAAGGTTTCCTTGGACAACTGAAGTACTTATAGTTTCTATACTTACTTTATAAAAAGCATCTTTCATCCATACATAAAAGTAATCACCTTGCTGCCAACCTTCGCCTCCATGTAGTAGATCATATGTAGTTGTATATCTTGCTTGATAAGTAACATTACTACCAGCTCCGAAAGGTGTTGATTGACCTGTTGTAGATATCCGAAAATATAAGTTTTTACGACCAGACTGACCAGATTGATTAGATGAGTTATAAACACTGACTGAATAACTATATGATCTATTAGTTATACTTCCATCAGTTTTTTCTCCACCAACAGCACCTTCATCAACCAAAGTTATACCACTGTCTATGGAAAATATTTTAGTTCCTACATTAGGAGCAAAAGCATCTCTACCGTCCAGAGAATCTTCAGTACATCTGTGTATTTGAGTACCACGAGAAGCATGATCTACCATATGACCTCCACTCTCACAGTAGTTATTACTTGATCTAAGTCGTTCAACATTAATCCTTGTAGCTGTAGTTACAGTTGAAGTAGTGTTGTTGTCAAAAATATTTACTGAATACTGTTTTGCATAAGATATACTTTTTAACTCCAGAAAAATTTCTTTCTGAAAATTTGTGTCTGGTTCTAAAGTATTTCCAGCAGTATCCATTGCTGTAGTTTTAGATCTATTAGTTAGATATGTAAAATCATTTAAGGTTAATGTTTGAATATCTTCGTCATCAGTATGAGTCAAGTAATTGTTATTTCCTATTGCATTGACTACAGTTTTTTCTGCTCCACTTAAACAGTCCCACATTTTAATAACACCGTTCTGTGCTATTTGTCCTATGTACTGTTCGTTCTCATCACGGTAATAATGAAACCACCTACCGTTAGTTGTGGAATTATTTGAACCATCAGATAAAGATGCCACAAACTTTCCAGCAGGTCTTTTTGTTAATCCTTGGCTGACGTCAGGTAAAGCATTTACCATATCTTTTACCTGACCGGGAATTTTGTATTCATCAGGTTGCTGCGATATACCCTGAGCTAAATTTGGAATAGTTTGTGTTATGTTTGCCATTATCTAATAAGTGCTTTGTAAGGTTGATAAGATCTATAGTTACTTCCATGTGGAAAACCAAAGAAGCTATGATCTCCTTGCTCACAGTCATATTCCAAAGCAGTAGCTTTAGTCTGTGCTTCTTGTAGTTGTAAAAGTTTTACTAAATCTGCATTAGAAACTAATTGTGTTGCTGCTCTTACTGAAGCTCTAGCAATTATGTATCTTTGAATTGCTGGAGGTACATCATTAAAAGCAAGTAAGTAGGTTATGTCGAAATAGAAATCTTGAGTAAAAACATCTGTGTGTAAAACGTTGTCGTATAACTTTCCATTTTTTCTAACCACATCTCTATTTCTGTCATACAATCCATCGTGGATATCGTACCTAAGATAGTTAGTAGGAATTATAAAATTACCATTGGTGTCAGGAGAAACTTTTACATCATCTTCTTTATTGAAATGCCAGCCTTCGTTCTGCACATCTTTAGTCACTTCCATTAGAAGACCATGTATTAATGCAATTTGAGGATTGGCGTAAGTGTTTACTATTTCTTGTCCTGTATTAGTAGAGTCTGTAGTTACAGTACCTAAAGTAGTAACAGGTGATTGACCAATGCTACCCAAGATAGAGTTCACTGCGGATAGTTCGGTATCGGTTGCTATTTGAGTAGTCATAATTTATTAAATGTTTAATCCGCTTTGAGTGTTGTTTGTCGGTGTATTTAATTTAGGTTTCTTTTTACTAATTCTTAAAGAACTTGTTGCACCTTTCTTTCTACTTCCACTACCTTCTTTCTTAGATTGGTAATCTGAAGCAGCTTCTAAATTATTTTTACTGTTTAAGGTGTAATCTCTTTGTCTTTCAACTGATGCTGTTGCTTGAGGGTTGCTTATTCTTGCAGCAGACATTCCAGAACCTGAGATATATTTTGCATCGTCTTTTTCACTCCACTTTTTCTGTTCAAGTGCTTCATATAAAGAATAAAAAGGACCAGCTACTTTAGAATTACTTTTTGTAGTATTACTTGGATCTGCGTTATAAGCGTCCATTATTTTTTTTGAATTAGAGTTAGGATAAAATTCCTCATCGTATCTTTTCTGTTTAGTAGGTCGATAGTCATCCTTAACCCTTCCCATGACATTGCTTGGTGCGCACATAAAAAAAAGGGAGCCGAAGCTCCCATATAAAATGTATAAATTTAGAACGCTGAAGGAGCTGTAGCACCAACATAAAGTTCTACTGCGGCAGCAGGGTTTAGGTAATCTGCACCCATTGCCATTCTTCCAAGGATTACATCACCTTGGTAAACAACTGAAACGTCGCCTGAAGTTACTTGAACCTGTGGT
>VMHT01188008.1_pt1 | contig 12948 bp, 18 predicted proteins | sample 4693611 | NCBI WGS metagenome assembly VMHT01 (sample SAMN12280063, study PRJNA550983) | marine metagenome | isolation source: seawater sampled from same location over 5 years 0.02-0.2 micron viral filtrate | place: USA: collected off the coast of southern California halfway between the port... ... | reverse complement strand
AATTATTTAAATTTAATTAATTAAAATGACAATTGTTAAGGCCAAAAATAAAGATGATTTTTATGATTCTGATAATGAAGTTGAACGTAAAATAATTATAGATTTATATAAAAAAGACCTTGTATGCGATCTTTCAAATAATAAGTTAATTGTTAAAAAACACACGGAAGCATTTTTAAAAAAAAAAAAAGAAGAAAACCAACTTACTAAAAAAAACGGAAAACCATATAAACCAATGTGGTTTCAATATCCGCCTGCAAATGGTAAAAAAGGAATTGAATTTCTAGGAAATGGTGGCGAAGGTCCAAAACATTTATTGGCAAAAACAAGATTTATTAGACTTGTTAAGAGTGGTAAACAAATATATATAAAAAAAAAATGTATTTATTTTTGTACTTGTGGTTATATAGAAACATTAAAATTACCCATATGGAATAAACAATGTAAAATAAAAGCAGAAGAAAAAATTTATTCAGATGGTAAAACAAAATATGCTGATATTAAATATACACATTTTGACCCTATTTCAAAAGAAAAAACAATTATTGTTATTGAAATTTATAATACACATAAAACTCTTGAAATAAATAGAAAAGGACATGTTTGGTATGAAATTAAATCTGATGAAATAAACGAATTAAATGAAAATAATCATGATTTTAAATTTAATTGTTGTAGAAATTATTGTTGCGAAAAATGCGAAAATGAAAATTATAATTATTTTGAAAAAGAATACAAAAAAATACTAATGGAAATTAATAATTTAAAATATTATAAAATTAAAAATAATGTTAAAATTATTAATGAAAAAATTAAAAATAATTTAGATATTTTAAAAGAAAAATTAATTATTTGTAAAAATAAATGTAAATTTGAAAAATTAATAACTGAATTTGAAAAATTAAAAAAAAAATTAAAAAAAAAATATATTGCAATTATTTTTAAAAAAAAGAAAGAAAATAACGCAGCAATTATAATTCAAAAATATTTTAAAAAAAAATTAAAATATCAAACAAATTATGCAATAAAAATTCAAAGATTTTATAGAAAGAAATCATTTAATAGTGCATTATATAAAATTGTTTATAGTAGAAATATTCATCTTAGTTTTTATAAATTTGGTTTTATTAATATACCTTTGCGAAATAATTTTAAACATGATGGATATATTGAAGCAATAACTAATATTAAATATTGTATTAAAAATTTGATTTAAAATTTAAATTCTATCCTTCAACCATTTATTAAACCCAATACTCTTCTCCAAACGAAAAGACGATTTTAAATGTTCTTGTGCTATTTTATACGCAAGTTGGTCCTTTTCATCAAATGTTGCAATATACTCTTTCATTAATTTTTCCATTTTCTTTCTTTCCCTATTTCTTTTCTTTCTAAGTTTTTCTTCTTCGTTTTTAGATTTTTTTGATTTACCTACAATTTCATTTTTACACTCTTCCATTTTGTGTATTTTTATTATTGTTATTTAATTGATTTTAATATTATTTTTAAAATCAATTTAATTCTTAAAATATTTATTTTTTATTTTATTCTTATTTTATTCTTATTTTATTCTTATTTTGTTCTTGACATTGTCTTTGATTTTGACCTTGACTTTGACCTTGATCTTGACTTTGTTTTATTACTACTTGGGAATAAACTGGTTAACATATTCTTAAATGTTGTGTTTTTTATTTTATTATTATTATAAGATTTTTTCTTTTTAATATATGTTATTTTATTTTTTCTATTTAACGATGCCGATTTAGTTTTTCTTTTTGGTGTTTTTTTCTTTTTTCCACCTTGTGGTGTTAACGATTTAACTTTTCTTTTCGCGGTTTTTTTTGAACCTCTTCGTCTTGTCCCATCATCATTTCCTCTTGGTCTTCCTCTACCTCCAGGTCTTGTCCCATCATCATTTCCTCTTGGTCTTCCTCTACCTCCAGGTCTTGAACCATCATCATTTCCTCTTGGTCTTCCTCTACCTCCAGGTCTTGAACCATCATCGTTACCACTGACTGAACCTTGATTTCTTGCATTATTTGGTATCCATACAACTGTTCCACCAGGAACAACCATTGAACGTCTTCTTCTAACTCCAGCCATTATATATTAATATAATATTTTTTAATAACGATAATCATTATTTTTAAATGGACCAAAAACATTTACTCCTAAATATTCACATTGTTTATGTGACAATTTTGTTAATTTCGCTCCTAATTTATCTAAATGCAATAAAGCAACTTCTTCATCATATTTTTTATCTAATTTATATACTTGTTTTTTATAATTTTTATTTCTAACTAATTCTATTTGCGCCAATACTTGGTTACTAAAAGAACATGACATTACAAATGATGGATGACCCGTTGCACAACCTAAATTAACTAATCTCCCATCTGCCAATAATACTATTGATTTGCCACTTTTTAAAATATATTTATCAACTTGTGCTTTTATATTAATCTTTTTTATACCTTCTAATTTTTTTAATCCATTTACATCTATTTCATTATCAAAATGCCCAATATTACACAAAATAGCACCATCCTTCATATTTTCAATATGCTCTGTATTAATAATATCACAATTACCAGTTGCTGTTACAAATATATCCACTTTATCTAAAACATCTTCTATTAACACTACTTCCAAACCATTCATACAAGCCTGTAAAGCGCAAATTGGATCGGTTTCTGTAACATATACTATTGCACCTGCTGAACGTAATGATTCAACCGAACCTTTACCAACATCACCATAACCACAAACTAATGCTTTTTTACCAGCAATCATAATATCTGTAGCACGCAATATTGAATCAACAAGAGAATGCTTACAACCATATAAATTGTCAAACTTTGTTTTTGTTACACTATCATTTACATTTATTGATGGAAATAATAATCTCCCTTCTTTTTCTAATTCTTTTAAACGTTTTACACCAGTTGTTGTTTCTTCTGAAACACCAATAATTTTATTTGCCATATCTCTCCAAAAAGTTTTATTTCTTCTTAATGTATTTGTTATTACTCTCATCATATTTGAAACTTCTTCATTATCATTTTCTAAAATTGGATAACTTCCATCACTTTCAAATCTATCTTCATAATAAACACCTTCGTGAACTAAAAACGTAGCGTCACAACCATCGTCAACAATTAAGTCTGGACCTGTACCATCAGGCCATACTAATGAATTATAAACACAATCCCAATATTCCTCAATAGTTTCACCCTTCCAAGCAAATACAACCGCACTTTTAGATTTAACAATCGCTGCAGCTGCTTCATCTTGAGTAGAATATATATTACAAGAAGACCACCTAATATCTGCTCCCAATTCTTTTAATGTTTCTATTAATACTGCGGTTTGAATAGTCATATGCAAACAACCCGAAATTTTTAAACCTTTGAATGGTTTATCATTTCCATATTTATCTCTAATTGCCATTAATCCTGGCATTTCCTTTTCTGCCTGTTCTATTTCTTTTCTTCCATATTCCGCCAAAGTTATGTCTTTTATTTTACTTTCCATTATTTTTTATAACATATTTTTAACTTTATATTTTAAATTTTAATTATATATTATAATAATCTCTCTTTTTCAGCACTATTTAAACATTGGATATTATTTTCCATTTCTTTGAATATTTCTTCTTCATCTATTTCCTCAAAAATTGGTTCTGAATAAATATATTTTAATCCTTTTACTACATCTAATTTAAATGTTTGTGGGAAATATTTTTTTAGTTTCTTATTACTCATCACTTTACCACATATCTTTGGAAGAGATTTTTTCATTTGAGGTGGCATAATAATCAATAATTGCTGTAAAGGACAATATTCACACTTCGGCAAATTAAAATTAATATTACCCATGTCTAATTTCCTATATTTTAAATTTGTTAATATATCACTTGCAAAAGGTGCAACCCTATACGCATAATAATATTTCCAATCCGGTACACCACATAAATAATATTGTATCGCAAATTTCCAACTTTTCATATATTCTTTGCAAATATCTGAACGAAATTTATTATAATTTTCTTTTAATAATTCATTTTTATTTGAATTCTCAAAAAAATATTCATAATAATCTCTTTTCCAACTGTCACTATAGTAATTTATTCTTTCAAAGTCTTCCCTATATTCATTATATAAAATATGATCTTCTTCAAAAATATATCCATGCTCTAAATAATTAAACTCATTCTCATAACTATCATCCAAATTATCTATTTTTTTCTCTATATTATTCTTATTTCTTTTTGTCATGCTTTTCTGATATCCTAATAAAAACCTTTTTTCCAATTTTGATAAAACTTCAAATATTTCTATTAAAAATCTATTATTTATATATACCTTGGTTTTCACTTTTTTTGTTAAATATTCCCCATTCTTTTTATAATTTTTTTTATAAATATCCAATAATAAATTATAATTTCTTCTAATATTTAAACTAGGCAAATTCTTAACAAAATCATCACCGAAAATCATCATTAAAAATATATAATCATTTAATACTTTGTTTTTTTTACTTTCATCTACCTCCATATATTTACAAAAATCTTTTGATATTTTGTTTATATCCAAAAAACCATATTGCATGTCTTCAGGTAATGATTGACTTTTCATAATATTTACATTATTTCCCAATTCTAATGACATCATTAAGAAAATTAAATCGGCATCATCACCATAAACACAAATATTTGATTTATTTTCAATATTTTCTTTAATATAACTCAAAATTTTATGTTCACCCTCCCCTACTTCCAATGTATCACTTATAATTACATCCTTCACATTAAATCTTGCTTTATTTTTTTTTAAATATTTTGATAATTTATCCATAAAAATAGTTCCTGGACTTATTTGATTTGAATCAAAATACATATTATTCTCAATATTGTATTTTTTCTTTAAAATAGATTTTAATTGTTCCGTATATACCTTTTTATATCTACGCAATCTTTGCTGTTCCATTTTTGCACGAGGAGGTACACCATCCATCGCTATATATAATACCTTTTTTGGTTTAATAATATTATTTACTACATATAGAGTCTTTTCTACAATATAATTTATAATTTCTTTTTGTATCTTTACTTTCGTCTTATTTTTTAAATCATTATGTTTGATATACTCTTGATACGCTGTATGAATAATATTATTATAATCCATTAAAAAATAATCAATATCTTTTATTGATAAATCCAATATTTCATTGTTTTTCTTTAATAAAGTTTTAAAATAACCAGGAACACCCATTTTTTTTTTATATATAATTATCAATATATTACTATATCAATTTTATAATAATATATTAAAATTTTTATATAATTTATAATAAAATTCTTATTTATAATTTGTTATATAATTTATTTAAATATAAAATATTTATAATTTATTAATGGAAGAAAATACTATTATAGACGAAGATTTTATAGAAAATACAACGACTACTATTGCGATTTTTGGAGAAAATGCATTAAAAACATCCGCACAATATATTTCACATGGAAAAAGAAATATTATTACACGCGAAGATATTAAACGTGCACTAATTCTTGAAATGTTCATATTTAATAAAAGAAAACTTGATATAAAACATTTTAAAAATTTAAAAAAAAAACTATTTGATAATGAATGCGAAGAAAAAACTGGAGAAAATACACCAAATTATATAGTAGATAATACAGAAGAAACATTTTCATTAAACAAATGCAATTGTAAATTGTGTGATTGCATTAATAATATTTACGAAGAATGGGAAGATTGGGAACCTTCAACACCATTTGAAAATATATTCCAAAAACATATCAATAATATTTAGTCATCTTTAAATTGAGACCATTCTTTAAAACCCCTCCCTTTTGATTTTTTTTTGGACCTTTTTCTTTGTATTCTTTGTCTTTTTGTTCTTCTACCCTTTTTCTTCTTTTTTCTTCTACCTCTTTTCTTCTTTTTTGTTCTTTTTTTCTTTTTTTTACTTTTTCTCTTTTTTGTTTTCTTTTTTTGTTCTTGTATTTCATTATTTTCACTTTCTTTTGTTGTTTCACTTTCTTTTGTTGTTTCACTTTCTTTTGTTGTTTCACTTTCTTTTGTTGTGTCCTCTTCATTTATTTTTGTCAATTGATCTTTTAATCTTTTTTCTGCAACGGTTCTCTTTGCTTTTTTACTTAATTCCTTTAATTTTGAAATAATATGATTTTGGATATTTTTTTTCGCCGATTTTAATTTTTCTTCCTCCGTTTGTAAAGTTTCCACTTCACTTTCACTAGTATCTTCTGAATTATTAGAACTTTCACTTTTACTAGATAAATCTACTATATCAGCCTTTATAGGTATTTTTTTTTGACTTATTTTTATTTTAATTTTTGGGTGATTTTTATGCTTCATTGTCTTTTTTTTACATGATTTGAAATATGGCATTGAACTTTTACTTTCTAAATTTTTTACATAATTAGTTAAATGTTTATAATCTCTTTCTCCATTATAATCTATGTGTTTACCATTTTTAAATATACGAATAGTCGGAAACCCGTTTATTTGATTGTTGCATTTTAATGAACCCATTGATTTATCAGACGCAGTTGCAATAACACCATTTATTAGTTGGTTTTTTGCCATATTTTTAAATTTTTGCCACTCGGGTTTAAATTGTTCGCAAAATCCACACCAATTTGCTAAAAAAGCAACTATTTGCAATTTATCTGTTCCATTATTTTTTTCATAATAATTATTAAAATCATTTATGTTTTTATTATTTGTTAATTCTATTATTTTCATTATTATATATATATGAAAATATTTTTTATTCTTTTAGCATTTTTATTTGGGTTTTATATTTGTTTAAATTATTCTAACAAACAAGTTGTTGAATATTTTCAAAATAATAATAACAACAACAACAACAACAATAAACGAACATGTCCTAATATTTTAATACAGAAAGGCAACGTCTTATGGTTATATAATAAAGACGAAAAAACAATACCTGGGATTAATCCCATAATATTTGAAAAACTATCCGACTATGTTAAATATGTTGAATGGCAACAACAAAATAATATTGAATGTCCCATTTTATATTTTCAAGAAATAGAAACCACACAAGGCGAAAGAAAATTACGACACTTCCCCAACTATTTAAACAAAAACGGAGGATTACCATCATTCAATAATTTACAATATACCAAAGAAAGTAACGATTATATACCAACTATACGAAAAACTTCCGATTTCTATCCATTAGATAAAATATATAATGAAGGTGCTTTACAAACAGAAAACGCCATGGATTCTAACTGGATTGGGGCAAAAAAAAGTAGAAAAAACGTTGATAAAGCAAAATTTGCAAGCAGTTATGCAAATCAAGTCAATATGGGAGATAACACCCAAAAAAGCGACGAATTTATATTAGAACAAAAAAATTTTGATAAAATGATGGAAGGCGAAATTACACAAGAAGAACTTCTAAGCAACAGAGTAACACAAAGAAATAATTTTGATTTTTTTCACGCTTTATCATAAATTAATAAATTTTTGCTTTTTTTTTGCGTTTTTTTTTATATTTTATTATAATAAATGTACTACATATCAATCAATAAAATACATAATACTATCCGCAAATACAACGACTTGTATGTAGAGATTAAATATAATAATAAAAAAAGACGAACTACAACCATTTGGAACCAAATGTTACCAGTATGGAATGAAAAATTTATATTTGATTTAGATAATAATACATCACACTTTACTATCACTATTTACGAAAAAAATGTATGGACCTCAACACAAAAATTATACGAAAATAAAATTAAAATTAATACCGATAATATACAAACTTTCAAATATAAATATTTAGAAATATCTCATGGTATACCATTCCATAATAAAATTAAAAATATAAATATAAAAAATAAAATAATTAAAACTTCCAACGATAATCTTAAAAATATTAATAAACAACTCAATAATAAAATAAAAAATTTAGAGGAAGAAAATAAATACTTACAAGAAAAAAATGACTCACTTAAATATAATTTATTAAATAAAGATGATGTAAATAATAAATTAAAAAATAATTTAAATGTAATCAAGACAGATATAAAAAAAATCACCTCTATTTGCAATAAGTATTAGTAATATTTAATTAAATATATAAAAATATTATCAATTAAATGAAAAAACAAAAAAAATGTAAAAAATGTGTAAAATGTAAAAAAAAAATAAATAATAACAATAATTCTCCTTACCAATGCGCTATTCATAAAAATTGTAAAATACATATTTGGGATGAAAATAAATATTGTAAACACTGCAAAATTCACATAACATATAAAACATCAATGTGTATACATAAAAATAAAAATACCGGAATTTGCATTATTTCATAATTTCTTATATAATAAATATTTATAAATATTTTCTATACACTTTTTAGATATTCTACGTTGTTTTCCGGTACTCGTTTCATATTTAATATCCATTAATTTTTTTCTTTCATTATCTGTTTCAATCTCTTTTATTAAATTATAAATACTTCCAAATTTTTCCATTAAAACTAATGATGTTGTTGAACTTATTCCCGGTATTTGATTTAAAATAATTTGACCTATGTTTTCAGGTACAATATTATTCTTTTTTACACATTTTACATTTTCTACATATAAATTACAATCTTGTTCCTTTGATTTTTTTGTCTCTTTTTCTTCATTATTATAATACGCTACCTTCTTTTTTTCTCTTTTAATTTTGTCCATTATTCTTAAAACAAATTTAAAAGTCTCTTCAATATTTTTTGTTCTTATTACAGAAAATCCCTTATAATACATAAGAGAAAAATAACTACTCTCTATCATCTTTCTTTCCTGACTCTTAAAATTTGATTTATTTTGCCCTTCTATTAAATATATAATATTATGATTGTGAATAGGATAATTATTTAGACGAAACGATTGTTCCCTATATCTACCATCCTTAATTGATGATACCAAATCTTTTAACGTTTTTCTCTCTATAACTATTAATTCATAACCTTCATCATCACATATTATCATATCGCCCAAAGGCAAATTCATATATTCTATAGAAAAACAGGGGTTAACTATTTTAATTAAATCTATGAATTTTCTCTCCCTGTTATCTATTTTTAATTTCATCTTAAATTAACCTATTAATTTTTTCTTATATTTTATTTTTTTTTATTTTATTTTTATATATAATTTTTTATATAGTTTATTTTTTTCGTAAAAAATAAATTATTTTTACCTATATAAATGACATGCTTCTGGGATGGAATATTTAAATCCCTCAATAATGATGACTTTAAACTCATTGGTGAAAAAAAAACAAATATTCGCAACTTTATTAATATACTTAAAATTAAAAATACACAAATGAATGATGTATTGTGGCAAAAAACAAAACTCAAAAAACAAGAAATTAAAGAACATATACAAGCAATAAAAGATTACAATGTTAGCAAAATACACGGGGGACATTTAACTTCTTCATGCGATTCTTTCCTATTACTCGTTTGTCAACTTTTTCAAGTTAAAATTATACATCGGTATATGAAAAATATTATCATATACCAAAATTCCAAAAAAGAAAGAAAAACATTGAGTTATTCTAGTTCAAACTCACATTTCGTTTGCTCTCGGTAATTTTTTAACATATAAATATTTTTTAATTAAACTAAATATTTTATTTAATTTAATTTTTTTTTTGTAATTCTGCCACTTTTTGAATATAGTTTTGCATATTTTCTCTTTTTTTTTCATCAACAATCATTGGTAATTTATTCAATAATATTTGCTGTTTTTTTTGTAAAAAAAAAATTATTTTTTTATAACCATTTCGTATTCCCTTTTTAATTCTATTTCAGCATATTCTGAAAAATCCCAATTTTCTTTATCTTTTATACCAATATGTTTTTGATAATAAACAAACTTGTTTTTTAATTCTTTTGATATTTGTTCCGAAACATATTCTTGAAATATTTCATTTCCCATTTCATAATTTTCAATTAATTCATCAAATTTTATATTCATTTATTTAATTTAATTGAATTATTTTTATATTTAAAAATTAATATAAAATCAAATTTCTATACTCTTAACGTCATATTTTTCTCTATTTTCATCCTCTGGTCTTCCTCTAGGATTTGAAATAAAATTAATATCATTATATTTATATTCATATTCTTTATGTGTATGACCAAATAACCAATGACTAATTTTACTAGAAATTTTTAATAAATTTACTATTTCCGTATTTCCTTCTGTGGCCATATCAAATTTATCTGCAAATATTTCCAATGGTACAGTATGTGTAACTATTATTATTTTTTTAACTGTTTCATCTTTTTCATACTTTTTAATAAAATAACTTAACCTTTTGTTATCTTCCTTTGCAAAAGATAAACAATTATAACAGTAATTTTTTGAATCTGATTTACTTACAGTATCCCAGTTGTTAAAATAATTCATACTTTTATCTTTTATTGTTTTTTCATCCGAATTATTATAATCCCACCAACCATTAACACCAATTATAACAGTTTTTCCAATTTGATAAGGACTAATAGAGAGAAAATGTAACTTATTATTACTATTTCCATGAGACTTATTTATTTTATTAGTTAATTCTTCTATTTCATATTGAGTATACATAGTCGGTATTTTATCCACATGTTCATGGTTTCCATCTATAAACAATACTTTATCATAATATTTACCTATTTCATCCATTTTTTTAATTGACAATTCAAGACTATCTGAAGTGTCGCCAGCAACTATTAATATTTTTGAATCGGAATTCTTAAAAATATTAATATCCAATGGATGATTTGACCTTTCTCCACAAGGATGTTTAATATTATATTGGGGGTCCCACATCTCTATATGCAAATCACTTACAAAATCTATTTTTGTTGTCATTTTTTTTAATATTAAAAATTTAAAATTTTATATTTAAATTATTTTTTTGTTTTGATTTAAAACTTTTTTTAAAAGTTTTATTTTGATTTAAAACTTTTTTTAAAAGTTTTATTTTGATTTAAAACTTTTTTTAAAAGTTTTATTTTGATGCTCGCGGCACGAACTTTTTTAAAGTTTTATTTTGATGCTCGCGGCACGAACTTTTTTAAAGTTTTATTTATATATATATATATATGAATCTTAAACGTATTTGCACTTTTAAACAATTACTTAAAAATAAACTATTATTTAAAGATCATGTTTTTTATATCAAAAATCCTTCCGTAATTTACTACTTATATTACAAACACTTTAATAAAGATATTTGGAAAAATATACATAAATTTCTATACCCACAAAAAAATCATATTTTAACTTGGAAAAAACAACATGTGTCTATTTCATATCTCTATATTAATTTATTTAAATATTTATATAGAAATAGTAAAAACTTAAATAATAAAAAAACAAAATATGTTATTAATTTTCTTAAAAAAAAATATAGTTATCTAAAAGTTGTAAGAGACCTTTATTGCTTACAATATAAACTTTATCAAAAAGATATTAACCTAAAAAACTTCAAATTTGAAAATAATATTATAAAATATCACAGTCCTTCAAAATCTTAGGTTTCCTTTTTTCCAATTCAGCTTTCCACCCCCTGTAAAATAAACTTTTTTTCCTATGTGTTCCTTGACATTTATTCATCTTCTTACAACGAGGATCCGTACATTTATCTGAATCCGTTATTTCATATTTCCTATTACCATATGATCTTGAATAACACGTTATTAATTCTTCACCCTTTCGTATATTTCTTCCAGCAAAATATAAACATAAATAATTTTCTAGTTTTACATACCAAACATTCGGTAAATTACAATTATTACCCTCGTTTACCAAATGAACTCCGCTTTTTATATTTCTATCCGCAGATATTATTATATCAACTTTTCTAGTACCCATCATATACGCAGGATCACCCTCTATATTTTCAATATTATCCATTTTTCCCGGATAAAACCCTATCCAATCATACTTTTCTAAATCTTCCCCTGCAAACAAACCTATACCAGCACCATTTATACACGAATTATCTATATATGTTTTAGGAAATGTTACGTATTGTATATCCATTTAATATTATATATTTTAAATATTTTTTTACATTATTTTACATTATTTTTTATCATTAAATATAAAAATTGATTTTTAAAAAACAAATATAGTTATTTATTAAACAAAACAAACATAAATATGTCTTTTGCTGGATACCTTCATAATAGATTTGGATATGAGTATATTCCCAATAGTTATCAAAAATCAATTAATTATCTTGTTGAAAAGCAAAACAATAATAAAAATTATAATATTTATGATCATATTGATTCAGTTATTTTAAAACATTTTAAATCATTAAACGATTTACATAAAAATGGTTTAGTTAAATATTTTAATCAACTAAAAACAGAAATTTTGACCAATAAATTAATCCCTTTAATTCTATACGGTGCTGATAAAAATAATGAAAATAAAGATTATTATAATTATATTAAAAAAGACAAAAAAAAATGTATCATCTCAAGACATTCCATTTGCTACATTTTACTTCGCGAATATATTAAATTTGATAATTATGAATGATTTTTTTGATTATTAATGATTTTTAATTATTATTCCTTTAAATATTTTATTAATACCCAATCATCATATATTATTGACATTATAATACTACTATATATACCCTTTTCTATTAATGGAATATTATTTGCGGTTGTTAAAAAATAACCCTGATATAACCAATTTTGTGCACAACAATTAATATATATAATATAACTTACATATTTCATCATTTTTAACATTTTTTCATTTTTTACAAATACACGCAATGATAAATATATATTTACATTATATGCTAATACAGAATATATTGCATAAATTACAATTTGATT
>VMHT01120832.1_pt1 | contig 12949 bp, 24 predicted proteins | sample 4693611 | NCBI WGS metagenome assembly VMHT01 (sample SAMN12280063, study PRJNA550983) | marine metagenome | isolation source: seawater sampled from same location over 5 years 0.02-0.2 micron viral filtrate | place: USA: collected off the coast of southern California halfway between the port... ... | reverse complement strand
GTCGGAAATGTCATGCCTTCAATTCATCGATCGACATCGACATGCCGACATTTTGAAAGGAAGAACATGCCACCGATTGATCCGCTGCTGAAGTTACATCACGAACTCGATTTGATTCGAGCAGGTCTTGATTCTCAACCGTGCCAACGGAGAAGCGTATACGACGTGGAACCGTGGCGAGCCGTCCAAGACTTGCGGGATGTGATGCGCAGTCTGTCTGGCCTCATCATCTGTGAGAACTCGAACATGCCGCAAGGCGAATGCAATTGCCACATCTGTGAATGAAAGGAAGAACAGATGAAGACGACCGAAGAAAAGATCCACGACCTAGAAGAACTCTGGGGTGATCTGGAATGTCGCCTGGTCAAGGCGAGAACGGGATCGCTGGAAGAAGAGAACATCCGCAAATCAATGCGGTTGGTTGTCTCCAGGATCAACACGCTTGAACAAGAAGCAATCAATGAAAGGAAGAACAATGCAACTGATTGGCAAGAAGCCTGAAAAGGCAGCGAAAAGATTGAAGATGATGCTTTTCGGAACCGCCGGCGTAGGCAAGACCACAGCGGCCATCGGATTCCCGAAGCCATACATCATCGATACCGAACGAGGCAGCGAGCAAGATGAATATGTGGACCGTATCAACGCCGTCGATGGTGCCGTGCTACAGACAACATCCTTCGATCTCATCATTGAACAGGTGAAGGCGTTGGCATCTCAGGACCACGAATTCAAAACCCTGGTGGTCGATCCCATCACCGTTGTATATGACGGCATTGCCGAGGCTCACGAGAAGAAGATCGGAAGTGATTTCGGTCGGCATCTTGCCGCGGCCAAGAAGGATTGGAAGCGGCTCACATCGTTGCTGTCGAATCTGGATATGAATGTGGTATTCACATCACATGCCAAAACCCTTTGGTCCAGCGAGAAGACGATGACTGCAATCGGCCAGACGTTCGATGGTCCGAAGGGTGCCGACTACTACATGGATCTCGTGATCGAGGTTCAGAAGAAGGATGGCGTACGCCTTGGCGTTGTCCACAAATCGAGATGTACCGGCCTCGATGAAGGCGACGAATTCATCTGGAGCTATGAGGCATTGGCAGAGAAGTATGGCCGGGATGTCCTGGAGAAGAATGCCGAAACAATTCAATTCGGCAGCAGCGAGGATGTCCAGGAGGTGCGGCGGTTGTTGGATCTCCGCCACGATGGCACCGAGATTGAGAACAAGATTCTTAAGAAGGCCGGAGCTGAGGATGTTTCCGACCTAACCGCAGAACAAATTGGAGCGACGATTCAATGGCTGACGAACAAGAACTGATCGATATCGATGCAGCGATCAAGCTCATCGGCGAGAATTGCAATTGGTATCCGACCAAGAGAACCATCCGCAATTGGCGAGAAAGCGGCAAGGTCAAATCCACTCAGATCGGTGGTCGTATCTTCTTCGAGAAGAACGAAATCATCTCAATGTTCGCAACAAGAAAGGAAGAAGCGAATCATGAAGATTGTGCCTGAACCAGAAACGGAAAAGCTCGACTATCCAACCGCACCGAACGGCGTGCATACGATGAAATTTGTCGGATACCGTCCAGATGTGAGTGGCAAGCCTATGGATGTTTGCGATTTCACGGATGGCGTCCACGGTTCATCGCTTTGGATTCGTGGACCGATTCCAGAGGAAGGCCGCAAGGGTAATCTCTGGATGTATCGCAAACTTGCCGACGCTCTGGGTGATGATGCCTCAGAGAAATACCCGCAGACTGATGCCAATGGCCATAGCCTTTTCGATCCTCGTCAATTCATTGGTCGATGGTGTAAGGTAACGGTCGGCGATTATGGCGTGAATCGTATCGATCGTGCCGATCCTGCCGTTGTCGAGGCTTTGAAGGCCGAGGCAAAGCCAGAACAATCCGCCAACATCAGTGCAGGCGACGACATCCCATTCTGATTCCATGTCTGGCGGGTCGCTCCTTTCGAGGAGCGGCCTGCCTTGTTCGGATACATCATGCTTGAAGGCGCATTTACATCACCCAAGATTCGCAGACTCGCTGTGATCCTGGACGTACCGTGGCCGCACGCTCTTGGCCTCGCTGGTTTGTTGTGGCGATTCACGGCCAAGCATGCACTGACCGGAGAGATCGGCAGACACGATCCAGAGATGATTGCTGCTGCTCTGGAATGGCGAGGCAGCAGCGATGATCTGATCGATGCTCTCGTGAGATGCAGACTGCTCGATCGTGTCACACCGCCAGCCAAATTGTTGGTGCATGATTGGCCGGAGCATGCTCCTCGATATGTTCGTGGCAATCTGGCGCGGAAGAACAAGGAATTCAGCAAACATTATGAAAGGGGTACTACAGATGGATCTGTAGAAGACACTACAGATCCAACAGCAGAACGATCTGCAGAGATCACTACCTCTACCTCCTCCTCTTCCTCCTCCTCTTCCTCCACCTCTTCCAATGCCTCTTCCACAAAGGAATTCGCGTTGAAGGTCTGGGAGCTGTGGGTCCCTGGAAGGAAGATCAACAAGAAGCAAGGCGTTGCCTCAATCGAGAAATCGATCCGACGATTGGCGCGTGGTGGCATGTCGATCAGAGAAGCAGCGGCAACGATTGCGCAAGGGACGAAAAGAGACGCCGACCGATATCGGAAAGAGGTTGAGGAGAAACGTACGGAACTGAAATTCGTTCCGTTAGGTTGTACATACTTCAATCAAGACAGATGGAATGATGAAAATGAACACATTGATGAGCGAGCCGTCCAGGATGCAGGAATCGAAGACCAAATCAATCGAGCGCGCGCAAAGGATCAGGACATGGGATCAGAACTGGATTTTGATTCGCAAGCTCTGGCCGAATTGGACACCGACTGATGAGCAGGTTCGGCATGTCTGGTTCAAATCATTCGACAAGCCGCATGGCATCCGTGGTCTTGACAAGGTGAACCATGAGGCACTGGAGATTGCAATCATCGCTGCCGCCAAGAGCGATGTGATCTGGAAGGAGCCACGATTCTTCACAATCGCCGATCTCTACCGACACGAACAACGCAAGACGATTTCAGATCTGGAACGACTCAGGATGATGAACAACGACGAGGCCGAGAAGGCAATCTGTAAGAGTGAACACGATGAACGTGTCGGTCGCATTTCGCAGTGGTCATCAGAACGATTGCAAGCAGCCAGAGAGCAGGTGGCAAAGATCATGGACACCTACGATTGCAAATCCGCTGATCCCTCTTCTTGGTCTTCCGTCTATTCCGGTCTGCTCATTGCCGCAGACGAGAAGATCGGAGGAAAAGATGATTGAGATCGAACTCGAATTGATCCATCAGATGGCGGTGGTCGATGCACTTGAGATCTCGAAGAAGCATTGGCCTTCCGAACGAGTGCGGGATGATCGACGATTGGTCGGATTCATGGGTGAGGCAGCAGCGTCGATCTTCCTCACCAATAGCATTCGTGCATGGACGGCAGGCTTCAACGCTTGGAAGGAAAGCGAAGTCAGTGGTCCAGACATTCACGAATTCCCCGGCATTGAAGTCAAGACATTGCCAGAGACAACTCATCGCCTCGTGCCGTTGAACGCACCACATCGAACATCGATCCAGAATTGCACCGGATTCCTCGTGATGCAACATATCTCCGGAGTGAAGTTGGCTTGTATCGGATGGATCACGAAGGAAGAAGCCGAAAGGAAGTACCGTGCCAGACCAAGACATCTCCCATCAGGGACTCCAGCCATCCTCACCGAAGAGCTGGATCAAGCCACGACTTGTCCGTGGGTCCGACGAGACATGGCAACCTCCTGATTCAGAATTCATATATGCCAGCGAGGTGCCGGATGTCGTGTTGCATATGACTCGCAAGGTCGTGGATGTCCGAGCCGGTTACAGATGGATCAAGATGGGTAGGCTTTCACCCTACAAATGCCGGAAGACTCGGCGACTTATGGTAAGCAGAGCCGAGCTCTACGATTACATCTTGCCGTTCGGAGGCAAGGCTGATGGGTAGAGCATCACGCGAAAAGGGAAAGCGTGGCGAACGAGAAGTCGCAGAGCTGTTGCGGCAGATGGGTTTGGATGCTCGAAGGTCGCAACAGTATTCAGGCAGCGGAGGCACGGCCGATCTGGTAACATCGCTAGCGGGTACTCATTGGGAAGTCAAGCGGTATTCGAGAATTGCTGCGTGTAGGTTCATGGATCAAGCGGAAGAAGATGCACTCGTCGATGACGTGCCGATCGTGGCACTTCGAGAGGATCGATCTTCGTGGATGGTCATGGTCAAACTCTGCGACCTGAGAAGGCTGGCTCAGACCATCCTCATGCACAGTCGAGAGATGTCCGCGACCACATCGGACTCATCACCACGCTCTGCCTGCTCTGGAAGCGACGAAGCAAATTCCCAGCTGTAGACTTCCACGAACTCAAATCCATTTCCATCATCGAGGCGGATCGATTGCTTCGGGTCAAATTCGACCCGGAAAGATCATCCGCCTCGACGTTTCTACATCGGTTTCTGGTTGGCCGTGTCGAATATGAAATCGGAAAGAGCAGCGGAAAGAGGAAACACGCGGCAGGCTGGATCAGTCCGCATCGTCTTGATCCGCCACGGGTCAATCTGACTCAACGACCAGACGAGATTGTCGAATGGCAAGACACGTTGCAGGCGATCCATCCAGATCTCCGCGATGTTGTTGTTCGGATATCGGAAGGCGAATCGTTGCGAACGATTGCAACGGAGCTATTCCGCATTCCCATTTTCAACAATATCAGTGCCGGGTGTTCCTCGATCGACCAGGTCGAGAAGGAACTACGAAACATGATCCGTTCTGAACTTCGAAGGATTGCCAGTGAGTGAAGGAAACCGATACGGCATGACCATGCTGCTGCAAAGTCTTCAGCTCATCACATTGGTCATTGGGGTTGCTGGTTTGTTCTTGGCCGTTGGTCGCAAAGACGCAAGGCTAGAAACAAACTCCAGCGAGATCGTTGAGCTTCGAGACATTGCCTCTGATCTGGTCAAGGCATCAATCGAGGCGACCACCACCAACCGCGATCAGGATCGTAGGCTCGACGACCTGCGAGAACGAATCCACCGAATGGAGTTGAGCAAATGAATCAATTGAGCGAGATTCTCAGACAGAACCGAAAAGCCAGCGTGTTCATTTGTTCGGCGATTGGTTTTCTCCTTCTTGCCGCTACGCTCTCTGCCTGTTCCATCGAAGACATGATCCAGTTCGATGTGCCTCCCAAGGTGGCCAAGGCCATCGATGTTGAGGAATCCGAACCCGTCTCCAGAGCCAGCATTGTTTGGGACGATTGGCAGGTCTACGTCGAACGGGAGAGCGCAAGATTGGCCGATTCGATGGACGACGCTCAGAGGTCCGTAGGATTGCTCAGGAGCCTTTCCGATACCGGATTGGCACTGGGACAGTCTGCCGCCTCAACGCTGCCAGGCGGTGCTCTGATCTCCTCTGGCCTTGCTCTGATGGGTGGCCTGTTCCTGAAGCGTCCAGGAACCGACAAGCAGGTATCGAAGGAGAAGGAAAAGAGCTACAAGGCCGGGATCGAGGAAGGCCAGAAGCTGGCTTCACAGGTCGCCTCGGCGATCTCCGCCGCTGGTCTGTCGGTTGATATTCAGAAGAAGTGAAGGAAGCGGAAAGAAGCGGACGCCATCCCGTCATTTGATCGGAGTTGATCGGTCATGCTCGAATGCTCACAGACCTCGCCAGGGTGCTACCGGATCGAGATGAACGAGACCGACGCGAACTGGTCGCAGGACTTCTTGCTCCGATCTGATGCTCATCACGACAACGCTCACAGCGATCATCGGATGGAGCTGGCTCATCTCGTCGAGGCTGAGAGTCGGGGTGCTGGCATCCTGGATATCGGCGATCTGGCATGTGCGATGCAAGGCAAGTACGACCGCCGATCCGACTTGTCGCAATGTCGTCCAGAGCATCAGCAGGGTCGATACCTCGACAGTCTGGTCGAGACGGCAGCGGAGTTCTACGAACCGTTCGCAGACCGATGGCTCTTCATGTCTCCAGGGAACCATGAACAATCCATCCTGAAGTACCACGAGACCGACCTCGTCGAGCGGCTGGCTGAAAGGCTACGCATCGCTGGCAGCCGCGTCGTCTGTGGCACCTACGCTGGGTTCATCCGGTTCCAGCTCAACACCAGAGACAACCGCAGTCTGTCCCGTGTCATGTACTACACCCATGGTCATGGTGGCGGTGGCATGATGACGCATGGCGTTCTGAACACGCGCCGGCGGCAATCGTTCCTGCCGGATGCTGACATCATCTGGAATGGACACACCCACGATTCATGGGTGGTTCGTCTATCGAAGACAACGCTCACCAGCAAGGGTACGATTCGATTGGATGACGTTCACCACGTTTCAACACCAGGCTACAAAGATGAATTCTCGCCGATGGCCGGATGGCACATCGAACGAGGAGCACCGCCGAAGCCACTTGGTGCGGCATGGCTACGGCTCTCGGTCGATCATCATCGAGAACCAAACAACCATCGAAGGCTACGGGTCGAGATCTCGGAGGCAAGCTAGATGAGCAACAAGAATGAGCTCCGAGCCAAACTGAATCGAGTGGTGGCCGAACTCATCGAAGAAACATCGGCCGATGCCATCATCATTGGAATCACCAGGCAGAGAAGAAGGCGAACAGAGACGATTGCTGTTCCGTTCGGTAACATTCACGCTTGCAGAGGGGTAGCAGAATTCATCTACTCATCGCTCTGCGAAGACCCCGAAGAGGATGCGGAGGAAACGGAAGAGGGATCGGAACGCGAGGAGTGACATGAGCGAAGAATCAGAATCATATGATCGAGATCAACGCGGAAGATTCGCTGCAGGCAACAGAGGCGGACCCGGTGGGAAGGTCGGCCAGAAGAAGTTCAGCTTGAAGCGAGCACTCGAACGGATCATCGAGAAGCAAGAAGCAGAGGGACGAGACGTACTGGATGCCTTGGCCGTCGCAGCTATCAAGGCTGCTGGCGAAGGCGACTTCAGGTTCTGGAAGGAGATCATCGACAGATTCGACGGTCCGATTCGACAACAGATCGAGCAGGACCAAACCATCTTCATCGAACGCATATCGCGAGCGGTCCAGGAGCAAGGCGATGAGACAGTATCCGAATCTGATTGATGGCAACGCGATTGAATTCGGCTCCGATCCGAATCGGACCGGCATCAGTCGATTGTTCGATGACTTCCTTGGCGGTGCAAACAACACCCAGATCACCTCTCAGTTCCACGGATTCGGAACGACGAGTGGCGGCGTTTGGAATACCGGACAATCGTTCGACACGCTGGAGCCGACAGGCTTTGACGACTTCGGCACGATCCAGGCCGAGACGAACACCGGCTCGACGGCTCGCTCGATCATGCACCTTGCGCAGCTTATGAAGGCGTCCCCGTCTGACGGCGATCGCTGGATGTGGGAGGTCCGGGTCAAGCCACATCTTCCGACCGGCGACGGGTTCTGGTCGATGTCGATCCTCCGAACCGATACCGGCGACGGCTACTTCAATATCGACGGCGCTCCGATCACGAACAACATCCCTCGCATGTCGATCTTCGCAAAGAACGACGAGGCGAAGTGGCAGAAGCACGTCGCCGACAACACAGCGAGTGCGGCAGGTACGACCTCAGCGACCTCGATCGACTTCAGCAACAACACATACGTGCGGGTCGGTTCGCTCGTTGAATTCAACAGCTCGGCAAGCCGATACGAAATCAAGTTCTTCATCAACGGCGTCGAGGCGATTTCCGATCGACTCACCGTCGGGTCCGGCTCGCCGTTCGGGAAGTGCTTCCTTTACAACAACGGGACCGGATCGGTCCAGCGTGCGACCTATGATTGGTCGCTGATCCAGTTCACCCGCACCGGCGCGTCTGACTATCTCGACATCGACACCGTCTAGGAGACACCATGCAAGCGATCATCGACTTCATCCGTAACGACCGAGGCCTTGAGGCTACCGAGTTCTTGACGGCTGCGGTGCCAGTGACGGGTGGTGCTGCCGTGGCTTTCGTTTCGCTCAAGGACGATCTGGTCGCCAAGAGTGCCACGCTCATTGAGACCATCGCCGTTGATCCGTGATCTCTGAAAAGGCATACGCGATAGCTCTCTGGAGACTGAAGAAGCATCGGGTGCCTGATCGGCACGATTGGTTGCACGTAGCAATCGTTGAGTATCTAGAGAAGCAACCATTCGTTGACGATGGAAGGCTAGGCAATTGGCTTGGCCTTGTTGCATGGCGGAAATGGAAAGACCACATGAAGAAGTGGAATGTGCATCGTTTCAAGAATTGGGACGACTGGCACTTCGAATCTCCTGAAAAGGAAGAGAAGGACCAATCAGAGCGCGATGAGCTTTCGAAACTACTAGGTGAAAGAGATCGCGTGATCTTTCGCCTATGGCTCGAAGGCAAGAACATCCCGCAGACGGCGAAGGGTCTCGGCCTTTCGTCTTCTCGGGTGCATCAAATTCGAGCAAGAATCCGGGAGCTTGCTCATGGACTGTCCGGCCATTGTTCACAACATGGATACCGTTCGCGTTGACTGGGACGGCATCCAATACATAACTTCGACGACCAAAGAAGAGAACCAGGCCACTCGTTATGTAGAGGCAAACTACTCGCGAGCATTCTTTGATAGCGGCATCTTCGTCGATGGCGATGTTTCGTTTACAGGCAGGCTCCATCCGTACAAGCAACTTCGCTTCCGGTTCACAACAGAGGTGCCGGAAGGAATGGTGCCGGTCATATACGATCAGGAACTATGCTTCGATCCTCGTGTCGGCAAGATCATTGCGACATACAAGACTCACGCTGCCGCTGGCCAGACGATTGAACTGGATTTCTCGTGGCATGTTGATCTGTTCAAGCAATCAGATCTGAACCAGGATGGCATCGTTGATGGTGCGGATCTCGGGTTGCTGATGAACGATTGGGGTGCCATTGTCAGCAATGCCGATATCAATCTTGATGGCATCGTTGATGGAAAAGATCTTGGCTTCTTGCTCATTCAGTGGGACATTTAGAGGAGATTGAGATGATGGAAGTGAACAGCGAACAGGTGATCGATATCTTGCTGAGTCTTCTCGGCACCGCTATGCTTGGCCTTATCGGCTTTGTTTGGAAGACAAGCCATCGTGTCAGCGAACACGAAAAGGCAATTGAATCGATGAAGGAATTGCAACGGAAGAACGGCGAGGCGGTTCGCCGAGACATCGACTACCTGTTCTCGAAGGTCGAGAAGCAGAGCGACAAGATGATGTCGATTGCGAGGGACATACCGAAAGGACGTTGAATGCAAACAGAGATTGTGCCGATCAATGAACCGACACCAGATCCGGCCAACGCCAGACAACATGGCGAGCGGAATATCAAGGCGATCATCGATTCATTGAAGGCGTTTGGTCAACAGAAACCAATCGTGGTTGATAAGCGTGGCATCGTCGTCGCAGGCAACGGCACGCTTGAAGCAGCCAAGCGTCTCGGGTGGTCGGAGATTTCGATCGTTCGGTCTGAGCTTGATCCGACACAAGCAACCGCATTCGGCATTGCCGACAATCGAACCGCCGAACTTGCCGAATGGGATGATGAGGTGCTTCGGTCGCTGCTCGATTCGATGGATGATGACTTGCGAGAAGTCCTGGATGTCGCCGACATTGCCAAGGAAACGATCGACAAGCTAGGCAACACGATGGATGCCGAAGATCTTGGCAACATCGAATGGCGTGTCATTGTCGAGGTCAAGGACGAAGAACAACAGGCCGCCTTGTTGCAACGACTGGAAGGAGAAGGTTATACATGCCAGCCATTGATGTCGTAGTCGAATCAGGCATCAATCTAAGCACGCGAGCCAGGCAGGTTTGCGGCATGTTTGATTGTCCGCCTACAGAAAAGCAGAAGCTCCGATGGCAAGCAGATCTGCCGATCGAGAGTCGTGATTGGTCGATTGGCTTGGTTGTTGGTCCAAGCGGATGCGGCAAGACCACGATTGCAAACGAGATCTGGCCGGATCAAATCAAGCAATCATTCGACTGGTCTGGTGGCTCTGTCATTGATGATATGCCTGGCGATATCGAAACCATATCGAGATGCCTCAATTCGGTTGGCTTCAGTACCGTTCCGGCTTGGCTACGGCCGTTCCATGTTCTCAGTAACGGCGAGAAGTTCAGGGTCGATATTGCTCGGCGTTTGATGGAAGCCAACGACGTTGTGGTGGTCGATGAATTCACAAGCGTTGTCGATCGCCGAGTCGCCAAGATTGCTTCGCACGCCATCCAGAAGTTCATCCGTAAAACACAAAGGCAATTCGTTGCCGTTTCATGCCATGACGACATCATCGACTGGTTGCAGCCAGATTGGGTGTTTCGTCCAGACGAGAGATCGTTCTCTTGGGGGTCGGTTCAATCCCGACCACCGGTCAACATCGAGGTGGCGAGAATCCCCAGAGAAGCGTGGCGTCTATTCGCTCCATTCCACTATATGAATGCCGATCTTCATAAGGCGGCACAGTGTTTCGGTCTTTGGTTTGAAGGCGAGCTGGCAGCGTTCATTGGTTGTATGCACAAGCCTCATCCGAAAGCCAAGAACCTCAAGGCTGCAAGCCGATTGGTGACGCTCCCTGACTTCCAGGGACTAGGTCTGGCGTTTCATCTTTCAGAAACAATCGGAGCGGCATACAAAGCAATAGGCATGCGCTTCAGGAACTATCCGGCGCATCCGGCATTCGTTCGATCTTACCGATCTGATCGTTGGAAGATGACGAAGCGACCAGGCACATTCCAAACCAGCACATCAAGGAATGCCGTTGCCGCTCACGTTCACAAGACCAGGCCATGCGCCGTTCTTGAATATGTTGGTCCCGCTATGGACAAACAAGAAGCGATGAAGCTGATGGCTAGATGATTCTACGAATCGAACCAATCGAAGACGCATTGCACGCCGGACAGCTCAAGGTGCTCAAAGACGCTGCGCGTTTCAATGTTCTTGAATGTGGCAGACGATTTGGCAAGACGCACCTTGGCACACAGCTCGCAATCGATCAATCCGTTGACGGTGGCGAGGTCGGATGGTTCGCACCGACCTATCGTTACCTTGCAGATCCTTGGCGAACAATCGAGAAGATCCTTGGCAAGATCATTGTGCGCACTGATCGCGTCGAAAAGCGTATGGATCTGGCGACTGGTGGTTCGATTGATTTCTGGTCTCTGGATTCTGTGGACGCAGGACGTGGCCGAAGATATAGCCGAGTCATTATCGACGAGGCATCTATTGTTCGTGATCTCGGACCAGCGTGGCAGGAAACAATCCGAGCAACGCTCGCCGATCGGCAAGGCGATGCCTGGATGCTCGGCACGCCGAAAGGTCGCAACTTCTTCCACCGATGCTTCGAACGAGGCCAGATCGGCGATCTCGGCTGGAAGTCGTGGAGGTTGCCAACGACATCCAACCCACTGATCCGACCAGAAGAGATAGCAGCGGCACAATCAGAGCTGCCGAAGCAGGTGTTCGAGCAAGAATTCCTCGGCATCCCGGCGGACGATGGCGGCAATCCGTTCGGTTTGAAGTCCATCGAACATTGCATCGCACCGATGTCGGTTGCCGAACCGGTCGCCTTCGGCATCGATCTTGCCAAGTCGGTCGACTGGACGGTTGTGTGTGGCCTTGATGCTGATGGTGCTGTTTCGATACTTGAGAGATGGCAGGGACCGTGGTCGGAGACATCAAGAAGGATCGATGAGATCGTAGGCGACAAGCCTGCTCTGATTGATTCGACTGGTGTAGGCGATCCGATCGTCGAAGGATTGCAGAAGTCCCGGCCGCGTATTGAAGGGTTCAAGTTCTCACAGACATCGAAGCAGCAACTCATGGAAGGCCTAGCCTCGGCATTCCAGACAGAGCGAATCCGCATACCAGATGGTTGGCTTCGCGTCGAATGTGAGACTTTCGAGTATACCTACACCCGGACTGGTGTTCGATATGAAGCACCATCCGGATTGCACGATGATGGTGTCTGTGCTCTAGCGTTGGCCTTGCGGTGCAATGACCTCAAGGCGAAGAACGAATTCGACTTCAGGGTGCTTTGATCCATGCCGATTTCCGACCTGTTTGGCCTGCTCTCCAAGAGACAGACATCACCCGACAAGTACCTTGCGTCCAGTGTCAATGTGGTGTCGGCAGGCCAACATGGTGCGATGCGTGCGCCATTCAGCCAGCACGCTGGTATCTCTGCATACCGATCCTGGATCTACGCGGCATCCACAATCAATGCCAACGCTGTGGCATCTTTGCCGCTTAGGTTGTATGCCAAGAAGGATGAAACGCCTTTCCGTACCAGATCGATCAGCAAATCAAGAAGGCAATACCTGAACGGCGATGGTGCCAATCATCCATCTAGCGGCGTCATCCGTAAAGCGGCTATGTTTGGCGATGACTTCGAGGAGGTGACCGATTCTCATCCAATCACGGATCTGTTGGGATCGGCCAATCCTTACCTGAATGGTTTCGACCTTACGGTCTTGCGCGTGCTTTATGGTGAGCTGACCGGGAATGCTTACCTTCATCCGGTGGTAAGTGAGGCCACCGGATACCCAGAGGAACTCTGGCCGCTCGCACCTCACTATGTGGAAGTGATACCAGATGAAGATGAATTCGTTCGCGGCTATGTATATGGCATCGACTCAACTCGCAAGCAAATTTTCGAGCCGGATGAGATCATCCACTTCCGGCGTCCGAACCCTGGCAACCTCTTCTATGGAATGGGTAAGGTCGAAGCAGCATTCGGCGTGGTACAGGCAAATCAGGCCGTGCATGAAATGGATCTGGCTACGTTCTCGAACATGGCTCGGCCAGATTATGCAGTGGTCGTCAAGGGTACTCCAACAGGCGACCAGCTTGATCGGTT
>VMHT01224027.1_pt1 | contig 12951 bp, 24 predicted proteins | sample 4693611 | NCBI WGS metagenome assembly VMHT01 (sample SAMN12280063, study PRJNA550983) | marine metagenome | isolation source: seawater sampled from same location over 5 years 0.02-0.2 micron viral filtrate | place: USA: collected off the coast of southern California halfway between the port... ... | reverse complement strand
AACGTACAATCTAAAGAAAGAGAGGCCAACGATCTTTATGAAAAAGCGGTGAGCTCCGGCGATGCGTCTTTGATGTCAAAAGCTGACACTTTGAAAAGTGAGGTAGCTTTACAAAAAGAAAAAGTAAGGCTTGCCAAACAAAAACAAGAACAGATAGCAGACACAAGCTCTGCTCAAAACGTTGTGGCACAACCTGAGCAACAACCGCAACAAATGCAAACAGTACAACCAACAAAAGAGGCCCTAGCTTGGGCGTCTAAAAATCCATGGTTTAATGAAGATGTAGAGGCTACTGCTTGGGCGCAACACGTCCACAACACCTTAGCCTACGAGGGTTACGATTTAGACTCTGATGATTACTACAATGAGCTAAACAACAGAATTTATAAAGTTTATCCAGATCTTAGATCTGATAATGTCGAGCAAAATGAGGACCGACCCGCTGTGCAAAGAGTCGCCTCAGCTGCCGTAGGTAGTCGACAAAAAACACAAGGCAAAGAGAACGGCGTACGTTTTAGTAAATCCGAAGTCGAAACTCTACAAGGATTGAAACCACACGGCATGTCAGATGAAGCGTGGTTGAAATCTGTCGCTAAAGAAAAACAAAAACTAGCAACAAGGGAGGCAAAATGACAGAAGAAAATAGCGAAAACGTACATTCCAGAATATCCCGTGAGTCCGAGTCTCACGATAAAAATTCTCGTAGACAACCTTGGAGACCGGTAAGAAAACTAGAAACTCCACCCCCACCAGAAGGTTACGAATATCGTTGGATAAGAGAATCAATGTTGGGTCAGGAGGATAGAGCAAACGTAGCAAGAAGAGTTAGGGAAGGTTGGGAGCTCGTAAGAGGATCCGATTTACCTGATGAATACGCTTATCCGATTGCCGAATCTGGTAGACATGCTGGTTTAGTTTATAGCGAAGGACTTTTATTGGCGAAGATACCTGTCGAGACTCGACAAGAACGAAACAGTTATTACGAGGATCAAACTGTCAGAAAAAAAGAGGCGTTGGATAACAACATGTTTAACGATGCCAGAAAGGATGGCAGATACGTCAAGTACGACTCCGATAGAAAGTCTAATGTTACTTTTGGGAAAAAGTAATAAATATTAATAGGAGTAAATCTTATGGCGAATAAAGATGCCGCATTTGGTTTAAAACCTGTTCGTATGATGGGCGGAGCACCATTCTCTGGAGGACAATCCAGATACAGAATAGCAAGTGGTGCCACTACACCTATATTTCAAGGCGACTTAGTTACACAACTAACAGCCGGAGTATTAGGAAGACACACCGCAACCGGAACCGTTCCGATTGTCGGAGTGTTTAACGGAGTTCAGTACACTGACCCCACTACAGGCGAGCAAGTTTTTAACAACTATTATCCTGGTAGCATTGCTGCCTCGGATATAATCGCAAGCATAATCGACGATCCTAATGTCGTTTTTGAAGTACAAGCAGACGCAGCTATGCCTGTTGCTGACTTGTTTGGAAACTTTGACATTGTTGATGGATCACCGGTTGGCGATACTAAGTCTGGAAGATCTAACTTAGAGCTTGATGTAACGACAGGAGCTACAACTGCTACATTACCTCTAAAAGCGTTAGATATTTCTCAGGATCCCGATAACGACGACGTAGCATCAGCAAACACCAATGTTTTATGTGTGATTCAAAACCACATCATGGGACAAAAAGGTGCTGGTTTAGCATAAGGAGTTAATACATGGCAATTTCAAGAGCACAATTAGCGAAAGAGCTTGAGCCTGGTCTAAACGCACTTTTCGGAATGTCCTATGATTCTTACGATCAAGAGTATGAAGATATTTTTGTGATCGAGGATTCAAACAGGGCGTTTGAAGAAGAGGTGCTTATCACAGGTTTTGGCGGAGCACCCGTCAAGTCAGAGGGTCAAGGCGTTGAATTTGACAATGCCTCAGAAAGTTTTAGCGCAAGATACACGCACGATACTGTTGCGTTAGCGTTTGCGCTTACAGAAGAGGCGGTTGAAGACAACCTGTACGATTCTCTTGGTAAGAGATATGTTAAAGCTTTAGCAAAATCTATGGCTAATACCAAAGAGGTTAAAGGAGCTGACGTATTGAACAACGCTTTCTCATCTAGTTTTACAGGTGGTGATGGCGTATCTCTAGTAAACACTGCTCACCCACTTGCAGGTGGAGGAACAGCTGCTAACAGAGCAACTACGATGGCAGATTTGAACGAGGCGTCTTTAGAAGATGCTTTGATCGACATATCTACTTTTACAGATGACAGAGGTTTGACTATCAGCGTTACCGCGGACAAATTAATAATTCCTCCGCAATTAGTATTCGTCGCTGACAGAATATTAAACTCTCAACAAAGATCTGGGACTGCTGATAATGATATCAACGCAATCAGAAACACAGGTGTCTTGCCTGGTGGTTATGCGGTGAATCATTACCTAACAGATCCAGACGCTTTCTTTGTCTTAACATCAGTTAATGCTATGGGAGAAGGTCTAAAAATGTTCCAAAGATCTCCAATGGAGACTTCTATGGAGCCAGACTTTTCTACAGGCAACATCAGATACAAAGCTAGAGAAAGATATTCGTTTGGTTTCTCTGATTGGAGAGGAATCTACGGATCTCAAGGCGCGTAATTTGAAGTCGTAACACACTTTATTACTCAGTGTTACAAAGGGCCCGAAAGGGCCCTTTTTTTTGTCTAAAATATTTAATATTTATTGTTGTAAATAGTTGTAATAATTTGCAAATATCTGTAATATATCTATGTGAGACATTCAATTAACCAAACCAAGGAGGATAAAAATGGCTAAAGAAACTTACAACATAATCATTAAATGTGATAGTGACGAAGATAGGGACGAAGTTTTGAATACGATCAATGACGGTTTAGCGCCTCTTGATATTCAAACTTTGTATGAAAGAAAAATTATTAGATATGGAAAAGAATCTAACGTTTACTTTTCAGAAAATGATGAAAAATATCATCACGACAAACCTAGAGCACTTAATTAAGGAGGTAGCGTAATGATTACAGTTTATCAAACTAAAAAATTTTATTACCACAAGGAGGGTTACACCAAAGTCGCCACTGTTGATACTGACAGTGTTGCTGAGGCTTTTAGGCTAACTCAAAACATAGATGGATCTTGGTCGCAAGGTCCTGAATTATCTTACGATGGTAAAACTTACGCCAATAAAGATTTTTCAGACAAGGTGACGGTCCTAACAGATCTTGAAACTTATAACGGCGAAGTGGTCGGACTCAGATCAACTTCTAGTGGTGACGTCTTGTTTGACGGCGAGAAGTATTGGTTTTTAGTTCCATCTTACGGCGACAGAAACGCCACAGAAAGTTACAAGACTAGAGGCCAAACGGTGGCCATCGACAATTTTGATATAAACGGTTTTGAATACGACGATAAGGAGGTAGCGTAATGGTTAAAGTAAAAATTAAAAATAAACCTAATGAATTAAAAGCTGTGGCTTTTTTGGGCAGGTTTTCTCAACACAAAGGCTTATTTGACGAAGTAGTCAAAACCCTTGATTGGTTAGAGGAAACAGACAAAAAAATTAAAAAGGAGGATAAATGAGCACAGAAAAAGACTACAGTTTATATAATATTGAACAAGATTTGATAGCAGACCTTGAGGACAATAAAAAAGAAATATTAGAAAGCGAAGGCGATTATTTACATGAATATGTAGATGGCAATATTTCTGTTTATACCTATGACCAAATAAGAATTTATGCTGATAATAAAGATTTATGGTCTATGACTTCTGGTTTAGGTGGCAAAACAGTACAAGAACAGATAGTAGATGTTATCTACGAACATTTATCTGGTGTTGCTTGGGAATGGTATAACAAACAAGAAGAACTTAATGAGGTAGCGTAATGAAATTAATTACAAAAGAAATTATGAATAAGCTCAAAAAAGCAGGAGCAGAACCCGTGCCTGTCACTGCTACAGGTAATGATATTAAACCATGGTTAAAATTATTTAATCCAGCGGGAGCTCAGACTTGGTTGATAGCAGCAATCTCAGAAGATGAAGACACGATGTATGGTCTTTGTGATCTTGGCATGGGTTTTCCAGAGCTTGGCTATGTAAGTTTGCAAGAGTTAAAAAGTCTTGATCTTCCTTTTGGTTTAACCATAGAAAGGGACAAATTCTTTGAGCCAGACAAAACTCTTGCAGAATACGCAGAGATAGCAAGATCAAATCAAAGAATAGTAGATTAGGAGGATAAGTAGTGACAAAAATATACTTAGATATGGACGGAGTTTTGGCAGACTTCGTAACCGGTGTGCAAGGGCCTGATTATTTAAACGGCCCTTTGAAAAGCGAAGAACAATACGACGACACCAAAAAAAATCTTATACTCAAAAGATTATTCAAAAATTTACCGCCCATGCCTAACATGCTAAAGCTTGTATCTTATGTAAAACAAACAGGCTTGCCTTGGGAGATCTTAACTTGCTCAGGTGAGATCGAAAGACCTCTGGTGGTAGCCGACAAAATAAATTGGATTAGAGAACACGTTGATTACAACGTGGTCGTTACTTCTACGCTCAAAGGCAAGCACAAAGCCGTTTTTGCAAAAAAAGGTGACATTCTAGTAGACGATAAAAAATCTAATGTGGAGGCTTGGAAAGACGCAGGCGGCATTGGCATTTTACACACAGACATAGACGAGACTATAAAAGAACTGAAAACAATATTGTCTTTTTAAACCCTAAATAGTAATATCAAAGCGTACGATTAATTGTTACGGGCATAGTGCTCGTGATGGCTATTTTAAAGGAGGCTGATTATGACTACGCATTTTACTTCGGGTGTTACCAACGTTGGAGTTGATTCAACATTAGGTAAACTAAAAGCACCCGCTCCACATAAGTATCACACTTATTTTAATGATTTTGATACTTACTTGGCGTCCGATTGGACAATCACAACAACTGAGGATGGCACAGGATCCGCTACCGAGGCATTAGCTGACGGTGACGGCGGCTTACTGTTACTGACCAACGCTGCTGGTGACAACGACAAAGACTTTTTACAACTTGTAAAAGAGGGTTTTAAGTTCGAGTCTGGCAAACAGTTAGCATTTAACATTAGATTAAAAACTAGTGATGCTACACAGTCTGACATTGTTGCTGGTTTACAACTGACTGACACTTCTCCCCTAGATGTGACAGACGGTATTTTCTTTTTAAAATCAGATGGAGCTGCAACAATTAGCTTTATCGTTGAAAAAGACAGCACACAATCCACATTGACTTTGCCTAACTCTCTGGCAGACGACACTTTTATGACGTTAGGTTTTGTTTACGACCCTAAAGATCAAAAGTTTCATGTTTTTCAAAACAATGTTCTAGCCGGCACAGTGGTAAGCACAAACGCTCCAGATAATGAAGAATTGACTGTATCGTTTGGTATACAAAACGGTGCTGCTGCTGCAAAAACTTTGACAGTCGATTACATCGGCGCAAGCAAAGAACGTACAGCAACCACAGAGCTATAAGGAGTAAACCATGGCTGATACAGTAACAAGTCAGACCATTCAAGACGGAGAAAAAACTGCTATCTTGAAATTTACAAACGAGAGCGATGGCACAGGTGAGGCCTCTGTTAAAAAAGTTGATGTTTCGGCGTTAGCTAATAACAGCGCAGGCAACGCTTGTTCTTCGGTTTCCATTTCAAGGATCTATTGGGCCTGTCGTGGTATGGGCGTTGACATTGAGTTTGACGCAAGTACCAACGTTTTAGCAATACCGCTATCGGCAGATAGCACAGGTGATGAATATTACGATTTATTCACAGGTATTCCCAATAATGCAGGGTCAGGCGTAACCGGAGACATTGACTTTACTACGGTAGGTCACAGTAACGGTGACGCTTATTCTATTATTTTGGTGCTTACCAAAAACTATTAGAGTGGCGACGACTAAAGATGTAAAAAGGACTCCCAGCGGTAGACTTAATTATCGCGGGGAGACTTTTTCTGGTTACAACAAACAAAAACGAACGCCTGGTAAAAACAAAAAGTTTGCAGTGTTAGCAAAAAAAGGCGATCAAATAAAAATAGTACGTTACGGAGATCCAAATTTAAGTATCAAAAAAGATCAACCAGCGCGAAGAAAAAGTTTTCGAGCAAGACATAACTGCGATGCAGTGCAAAAAAAGAAAGATGTATTTGCAGCGTCGTATTGGTCGTGCAAAAATTGGTAAATAATCATGGCAAAAGAAAAAATTAATAAAGTTGTGAAACAACTTAAAAAAGCAAGCAAAACTCATGCCGGTCAAGCAAAAACGCTTGAGTCTATAAAAATGAAAAAAGGCGGAGGCGCAAAGTCGGATGTGCCATCTAACGTTGCTAACCCAACTAAATACAGACAAGCAAAAGCTAAGGCGAAAAGAAAGTTTGATGTTTACCCGTCTGCTTATGCTAATGCTTATATGGTAGCGGAGTACAAAAGGATGGGCGGCAAGTATAAAGGCGCTAAGAAAGCAGAGGGTGGCGAAATGAAAGGATTAAAACCTGTGCCTGCTGATAACAAAGGTCTACCTAAATTACCAAAAAGAGTAAGAAATAAAATGGGTTTCATGCGACAAGGTGGCGCAGTAACCATGGTGCAAGGTAGAGGTTGTGGCGCTATGATGCAATCTAAAAGAAAAAAAACCAGAGTTCCTAGTTAGTAATGGTTGCCAAAGCGAGCACAATAAAACGCAAAATCAAACAAGGAAAAAAACTTGGTTTTAGCGAGCGTGCATCAGCAAAAGCTAGAGGTTTGATAAAAAGAGCTGACGGCACAAAACGAAAAAGTCCAAAATACAAAAGAAAATGAAAAAGAAGAGAGATCCTAAAGTTGGCACAGGCAAAAAACCTAAAGGATCCGGCAGAAGGTTATACACCGATGAGAACCCAAAAGATACTGTCAGTATTAAATTTGCAACCATGAAAGACGCTAACTCTACGGTAAACAAAGTGAAAAGAATTAAAAAACCATACGCACGCAAAATACAAATATTAACAGTCGGCGAACAACGAGCTAAGGTTATGGGTAAAACAGGAATAGCTAATATTTTTAAAAAAGGTAAACAAGCGATAAGAAAAGCACATGGCAAAGACTAGCGGAGGATTAACCAAATGGTTCGAACAAGATTGGGTCGACATAGGTGCGCCTAAAAAGGGAGGCGGCTTTGCTAAATGCGGCAGATCTAAATTAAAAGCGGACAGAAAAAGAAAATACCCAAAATGTGTGCCGGCTGCTAAAGCGCGACGCATGACTAAAGGACAAATCAAATCAGCGGTGTCTCGTAAAAGAGCAAAAAAACAAGGTGTTGGTGGCAAACCAACAAATGTGAAAACTTTTGCGGCCACAGGTGGTATGATAAAATCAAAACCTAATATGGGTTTATACGGAAGGAGCTAACAATGAAAGGAACTAAATACAGAGCTATGGGTGGTTCTATGAAAGGAACTAAAATGAGAGCTATGGGCGGTTCGATGAAAGGCACAAAAGGTATGGCAATGGGTGGAGCAGCAGCCAGAGAGCGTGCTGCAACCGGTATGTCAAACATGCCTGCCTCAGTTATGAAAGCGCTTATGGGCGAAGGCACCAGAGCAGCAGGTCAAACACCAGCTTTACGCGGAACTAAAGGCATGGCCAAAGGCGGAGCTATGAAAGGCACCAAAGGCATGGCTAAGGGTGGCGCTATGAAGGGTACTAAAGGTATGGCTATGGGTGGCGGCATGAAAAACACAAAACTCAGAGCTAAGGGCGGAGGCCTTTACGGTAAATAGATAATTTATCAAATTAAATTTAGTGGCGTATTTAATTTCAGACATACCTCAGTTTAAATGCTGGGTTCGTAAAGAGTTTACGGCTAATCACCAAAACTATCATGGCGAGTATTTGCACGCTTTAGCATTTGCTGTGAACACCATTCCTGACCGATCTCTTTCTTTTCAAGTGGTTTTTACCGGTTGTGAAACCGACTTTGAGGATTATCCAGACGAAAACGTACACGGTGGCGCTATGTGGGCCCGTATGCCTATCGAGGCGCTAGTAGCCGACATACCCTTAGCTAAATGGCCAGAACCCATGGAAGATCATTTAGCGCAACCTTGGGACTGTTTGAGCCATCATCACTCGGTTATAACCATGGACAGAGTTAGCTCGTCTCCTTGGATCTGCAAAATAGGTGGAGAGTTCTATACCGGCAGATACATGTTTACCGTTGATTACACAGAACACAGCATAGCCGATGATCCGGCTCAACATAAGCAATCACATGTGCTATATTTAACTGACGCCGGTGACTACACAGGCAATATTGTTGCATTACCGAACAATAGAGTAAGAGCGACAAATCCTGCGTTATGGCGTGTGGGCGAAGGCGCTCCCGACTTCTCACCAAGTCAGTGGGTGCACTCAGCTGAGGGACATGAAAGTTACATGGATCCTGAGATTACGTTTAACAACTTATACAGTGACGGGATTGAAGAAGATTAATGGCAACATCAGGCAGCAAAAACTTTGAATTAGATGTAGCTGATTACGTTGAAGAGGCATTTGAACGCTGCGGAATAGAACTTCGTACCGGTTACGATCTAAAAAGCGCAAACAGAAGTCTTAATCTTATGTTGGCAGAATGGGCCAATAGAGGTTTGAATCAATGGACCATCACAGAAAAAACTGTTGACATGGTTAAAGATACAAAAACTTATAACGTTGATAGCACAAACGGTACGGCGCCGATAGATGTATTGGACGTGTTTATCCGAGAAACGGTAAGCAACGAAACCACAGACATACCTATGAGTAGATTGAGCAGAGCCGAGTACGCACACATAACAACTAAATCTACAACCGGTAAACCAAATCAATTTTTTATCAACAAACAGCTAACGCCAACCATATCGGTTTGGCCGACACCAGATAAATCTAGCACTTACACAATTCACATGAACGTTTTAGTAAGAATGGACGACGCCGACGCTGGCGCAAACACATTAGATTTGCCGTTTAGATTCTATCCTTGTTTAGCCGCAGGTTTGGCTTACTACATATCTATGAAAAGAGCGCCAGAAAGAACGGCTGCTTTGAAAGCGATTTACGAAGATGAGTTTCAAAGAGCTTTATCACAAGATGAAGATAGAGCATCTTTTAGAATCGCACCAAGTTTGAGGAACTACAACAACGCATAATGGCTTTTGCATCAGGAAAATTTGCATACGGAATCTGTGATATCACAGGATTTAGATACAAACTGAAAGACATGCGCCGTACATGGGACGGCTTATTGGTTGGCCCAGATCAATGGGACGCCAAGCATCCACAACTTATGCCAAAACCAGCGCCGCAAGATCCGCAAGCGTTGAAAGACGCAAGACCAGATATAACGGACGACAACTCAGCTTTCTTGGTTTACACAAATGTAGGCGATGGCAAATTAGGATCTGTGCTAACAACTTTTTCTGTTAGTGTTGGTTTAGGAGAGGTTACAATAACAACATGAGTTTTACGTTAGCTACATTAAAAACGGCTGTGCAAGATTACTTACAAGTATCTGAATCCACGTTTACAAGTCAGTTAGATAGGTTCATACAAGAATCAGAAGACAGGATCTTTTCCTTAGTCCAATTACCGAATCAAAGAAAAAACGTGCAAGGCACGCTAACTTCTGGCACTAGATTTTTGGCAACGCCGACAGATTTTTATGCGCCTATGAGTTTGGCGATAATTAATTCATCAACATACGATTACTTGGATTACAAACATCCATCATTCATCAAAGAGTTCTCGCCTGGTACAACACAAGGCACACCTAAATATTACTCTTTGTTTGACGAAACATCTTTTGAGGTGAGTCCGATACCTGATAGCGGGTATACGGTTGAACTTCATTATTTACATAAACCAGCCTCTTTAACAAGTGGTAGTGACAGTGGTACAACATTTTTGTCTACGGATTATCCGGACGCATTGTTGTACGGAGCGTTGGTAGAAGGAGCAGTCTTTCTCAAAGAACCGCTAGATGTCGTTGCTCAGTTTGAAGGGCGATTCAAGGAGGCGATAGCCAGAATGAAAAATACATCAGAAGGTCGCGGCACACGCGACGAGTATAGATACGATTCAGTCCGCTCTAGCGTGACTTAGTGGAACCTATACAAGAATTACAAGGTAAAAAAGTAGCAATCATAGGCTTGGGTGTGTCACAAGTCGATTTTGCTATAGGTTTAGAAAACTCAAGAACATGGGATGAGATTTGGTGCATCAACTCAGCAGGCTTGGTATATCCAGCAGATAGAATATTTGCGCTAGATCCGGCGAGTAGATTTTTTGATTCTGACGACGCCGGCAAACAAACAGAAGCCATGAAAAAGTTGATGCGTGAAACCGATACGCCGATCTATACTTCGGAGTTAGATTCCAGAGTAAAAAATCCTGTGCTCTATCCGGTTAGCGAAGTATGTAACGCGACTAAGTGTGCCTACATGAATAATACCGTGGCTTTTGCCCTTGCGTTTGCTTTGTGGAACAAAGTAGCCAGAGTGGATCTGTTCGGCATAGATTTTTCTTACAAAGAAAATATGCACTTTGCCGAAGCGGGTAGAGCCTGCGTTGAGTTTTGGATTAGTAAGTTGATGTGCGAAGACGTGATAGTTGGCATCAGCGGAAGATCTACGGTGTTAGATTCCAATGTGCCAGCGACACAAAAACTTTATGGTTTTCATAGATTAGCAAAACCTCTGGTCGCCGTGCCACATAACGGTGAGTTTATTATCGGGCCTTATGACGAAATCAACGAAAAATTAGAAAAGGTTGGATTAAAAATTAATGAAGATGTAGTCCCGCCAGAACCATACAAAGGTTGATATGAGCGTTGATAGCGACTTTGAATTAGGACAAATATCTATACATACGACCGATAATAAAGGTCACGATCCTGAGTTTTGGGCGGCACAAGCAACAAAAAAAATATGTGAATACTCTGAAAGCGCTCCCGAACATATCAAACAACAGGCTATTGCTTTTCAAAATCAAGTTTACTCTGTTATATTACTAGCTATAATAAATGGAATAAATTCTAAAAAAGTGACGTATGTGAATTTATTAAAGCAACAGGGCCATGATGACATGGCCGATATAATAAAGGAGCTTTAATTATGGCTATAACATCTGCGATTTGCACAAGTTTTAAACAAGAGCTTTTGGTTGGCACGCATAATTTCACAGCGTCTAGTGGTAATTCTTTTAAATTAGCTTTATACACTAGCTCTGCGACATTAGGCGCAGGCACCACGGCTTTTACCACCACAGGTCAAGCGTCTGGCACTAATTACACATCGGGCGGTAGCGCTTTGACAAATGTCACGCCGGTCGCATCCGGTACGACTGCTATCGTTGACTTTGCTGATTTAACGTTCAGTACGGCAACTATAACCGCTAGAGGTTGCTTGATTTATAACGACACCAACTCTGACAAAGCAGTTGCCGCAATAGATTTTGGTGGTGACAAGACTTCTACCGCTGGCGATTTTACGATTGTTTTTCCAGCAGCTACGGCCACAGGAGCAATAATCAGATTGGCTTGAACCTAAGTACCTTGTGTTAGAATCTTTCCATGCCTCTAACAAAGCTAAATTTTAAGTCTGGAATCAACAAAGAAGAAACCGATTACTCAAACGAAGGTGGTTGGGTAGACGGCGACAAGGTTAGATTCCGTAAGGGACGCGTCGAAAAAATCGGTGGTTGGGAGAAGTTTTCACCTAGCTCCATCATCGGCTCTGCAAGGGCTTTACACGCTTGGATATCACTAGCCGGTGCCAAATACTTAGGCATTGGCACAACCAACAAATATTACATAGAGGAGGGTGAGTCGTATAACGACATTACTCCTATACGAAAAAATACAACAAACACTGCGACGTTTGCAGCGACCAACGGTTCTTCTACTGTGACCGTTACTGATAGTGCACACGGAGCGGTACAAGGCGACTTTGTTACATTTTCTAGCGCAGTTTCTTTGGGGGGTAACATCATTGCAAGCGCTCTGAACCAGGAATATCAAATAGATCTGGTCACGGGCACTAACACTTACACAATAACGGCAAAGGACACAACAGGCACAACGTTGACCGCAAACTCAAGCGATTCCGGTAACGGTGGATCTGCTACCGATGCGGCATATCAACTCAACTCAGGATTAGATTTTTTCGTGCAATCCACGGGTTGGGGTGTAGATACTTGGGGTGCTGGCGGCTGGGGATCGTCAACAAGTTTAACAGCAAGTAATCAGTTACGATTATGGACGCACGATAATTTTGGTGAGAATCTAATCATAAACCCAAGAGGTGGCGGTATATTCCGTTGGGTTGAAGATAACGGCACTACTACAAGAGCTTTACAATTATCCGGAGTATCAGGAGCAAACTTGGTGCCAACCGTAGGTTTGCAAGTTATCACCTCAGAAACGGATAGGCATTTGATAGTATTAGGAGCAGACCCCATATCGGGTAGCAGCAGAACAGGATCCGTAGATCCCATGTTGGTTGCTTTTAGTGACCAAGAAAACGAATTACAATTTGAACCGTTAGCCACAAACACTGCCGGTTCGCTCAGATTATCTAGCGGATCTTCCATAGTAGGTGGCCTCAAAGCCAGACAAGAAATATTAATATGGACCGACACATCGGTTTATTCCATGAATTTTATAGGCCCGCCGCTTACCTTTGCTATCAATCTAATTAATGAAGGTGCAGGCTTGATTGGGCCCAAAGCAGCAACTAATACGCCTAGAGGTGTATTCTTTATGTCTAAAAAAGGTTTTTATTATTACAACGGATCCGTACAAAAACTGCCTTGTTCTGTGCAAGACTTTGTGTTCTCAGATCTTGATGAGAGTCAAGCTTTCAAATGTTTT
>VMHT01148583.1_pt1 | contig 12951 bp, 21 predicted proteins | sample 4693611 | NCBI WGS metagenome assembly VMHT01 (sample SAMN12280063, study PRJNA550983) | marine metagenome | isolation source: seawater sampled from same location over 5 years 0.02-0.2 micron viral filtrate | place: USA: collected off the coast of southern California halfway between the port... ... | reverse complement strand
TAATCATATATTTTATAGATGGGAAAACTAATGCAAGATGGACCTTTTCAAAGCGAGTTTGATATTGACTTAAATGGTGTTGTTCGTAGAGAACTCATTACATATCGCTATAAAGATGGTGTAATGCTTATAGATCAAGCCACTAGAACAAATAATGCAGGTGACTATAAGGATAGTATATATGTTATGCCGATGCCAGAATGGGAAAAATAATGACTATATCAACAATTATATTACGTGCAATTGCACTTGGTTTATTCTTTGTAGTAGTAGACCATTACTTTATTACAGGAGGATTATATTAAATGAAAAATAAAATTAATTATAAATTCAGTGAAGATGTATACCTCAATGAAATCACTGACTACATTGAATCAACGTATAGTCAACATTATTCTAAAAAGAAATTTCAAGCATCAGAGTTTATCTATGATGCTGGTCACGGCACTGGCTTTAATATGGGTAACGTTATGAAATATGCACAACGTTACGGCAACAAAGGCACTACAGATGACCACCGTAAAGATTTGATGAAGGTAATTCATTACGCGATTCTTCAATTGTATGTTCACGACAGCGAATAGCCAAATGAATTCTATCTTTTATTTTTTTATTTCTATTTTCTAATTCGTCTGAAGAATATAATTCTTGTTCGGGTATCACATCATAAACATAAGCACCATAAAACAATACAGTGATGAGTGATATTAACAATATTAAATAAACTACAATTATCATTTTTCTTTACACTCTGCTTTTCTAGGGCCTTCTCTTAGTCTTATAAGCCAAGATATTTTGTCGGCATGATACTGACAAGTTTCTAAATCTTTATAAGTTAAGTGGTCAAACGTAAGAGTGTTTACACCCATAGTGATAACTATAGCAAATAACATTATGAAGAAGCTTTCCATAAAACATATACAAATGCAAAACCACTTACCAAGAGTGTGATGCCGATAATAGCAAATGACTTAACATTTTCCCAAAACTCTGCTTCTTCTTTGCGTTTTTGAATTGCTAGTCTCTTTGCCTCTTCCTTTGCTTCTTGCATTCTTTTTGCTCTAAGGTCCACAATAGATTGCCAAGTGTCAGGACCGAAGCGCATGTTGATCATGTTTTTCATTTCTTGCAATGCTTCGCCAGCAAGTTTAGCGTCTATTACCTCTTGTGCTACGTTCTTAATTCCAAACTGATCGCCAACACCGACACCAGAAGCCTTACTTCTTTTCTTTTGTGCTTCGTCATGACCCTTAAAAAGATCATCCACTGCACCGGCAATCTCACCGATGTCTTTCGCTGTATCTATATTAGATTTGATGAAATCTACACTGGCTTTTACCAGTGATATTCCTGCTAGTATTTCTGCTACTGGCATCTTGATTAATCCTTATACTGTTATGGATTAATGTAGATCAATGTGCTTATTATATTCGCTCCTGCTCTCTTATACTATTTATAAGACTTACCGATTAGCTAAAGGATTATCCAAACTTTTTTGTAGTTTTCTATCAAGGTCATTTTCAAGCGAAGTTAATTCTCTTTTGACATAACCTTCCATGCCAGATACTTTGTCATTGAAACGATTGCCTGCATCTTCAATCATAAGTCTTGCATCCGACTTTGTTCTGTCCATAAGTACCTGAGCTTTGTCTTCGACCGCATCAATATCATTTTCAACTTTATCTAATATCTTTTCCATACGAACCAAGTCGCCACGTAAGTCATGCTTTGCGTCACGCATGAAATCAACTTGTTCGCCAATCGCATCTTTGATAATGCCTACTTCTTTTCTGGTCATTACCATTTCTTCTTTGATTAACGCAAGGTTCTTATCAAACTCTGATAAGTCTGGTGCTACATAATTTTGAATCTGTTCTTTCATATCCATATAATCTTTGTAGAACTCAAAGCCTCCCCATAGTCCACCACCAAGTGTCCCGATAAGAGGTAATACTAATAGGAGCTTACTGCCACCCACTTTGATTCCACCGTATTCTATTTCAGCCATTTCTTTCTCCTATTTGAAATTGTATTGCAAATCTTCCATTGCACCAAAGTTAGGGTCGTTTAAGAACCATCGTGCATAAGCATGGTCAACCGTAGGCTTTGGTGGATAGAAGTTTGCTAAATCTAATATGTCATCTTCGGCATAATCAAATCCTGGCACGAATGATATAAGTGCCAATAGTTGTCTCTGTACTAACATCTGTTGTTCTATAGTAACAGCGTTTTCAATTTCTTTGGTAAGCGCAATAGCTTTCATTGCAAGAAGCATCCTGATCTTATCATTCTTTGTGCTGACCTTTTTATTCTTTTCAGTCGGTTTATCTGCTTCTTTTGCAAGGGCAGCAATTTCTTTCTCAATGTCATCTTCCTGTGCAGTTTTTCCAAATCCAGATTCGCCATCACTATTGTCTGGGCGGTCATTTGATTCTATCTCTGCTTCTGCGATTTCCTTATCTTCCTTTTCATCAAACTGTTCATCATTATCTCTTTCTTTCTCAAAGGGATTATCTACTTCATCTTCTTCTGCCTGTGCTTCTAGTTCTGCAATCTCTGTCTCAATATCATCTTCCATAGACTGTTGTTCCAAATCGATGTTGTCATCAACTTCTTGAAACCCTGTGCCACTCTCTCCTGTATATGTTTCGATAGCAACTGGCTGTTCTATAACAACAGGCGCTTCTATTGTTGGTTGAGTAAAGTCAAGTTCTGCAACACCAACTTGAATATCTGGTTCTGATATGGCTTCTTGTACTGGGTCAAAATCGCCTAAATCTACTAGTTCTGGGTCAAGGTATGTCGGACATAGTTGGTCATACTGACTATCCATTTCACATTGCTGGTCAAAGTATGCCTGCTGATAGCCAGTACATTGTACATCATATAGAGGGTCATAGTAACACCTATCTGCAAGATATGCCGCGGCGTAACCTGGACATGATGCATCATATAAGGGGTCATTGTTACATTGTGCGGTTAGATGTCCAGTGCATGATTTATCATATAGTGGGTCAAGCTTACATTGTTGATTCAAGTATGCCTGCTGGTACCCTGTACAAGATGGGTCATGTAGAGGATTTGCAGTACATTGTTGTATAAGATATGCCGCGGCATACCCTGGACATGATGGGTCATATAAAGCATTTAATGTGCATTGTTGATTAAATAAAGCATTTGCATAGCCCGGACATGTTGCATCATATAGCTGATTATTGTAACAAAGATTTGCGGAGTAGTTGACTGTGATTTCAGATTCTTCCCATCTAAACTCAGGTCCATAATAACCACTCCATCCAGCAATGTCTTTGCCTGTAACCATTACTTCTACGTTACCGAACATAGATGGATCGAGAAATTGTGTATTGAACGTTTCTGTACCGCTGTCAGTTACCCATCCAGTAAAGGCACCACTGTAATCATAGGTATAACTTTTGAATAGATTACCACTGTCATCGTATACATTAACAACAACCTCTAAATCATCTGCACCACCTTGCTGATTATACAAATGAGCGTTACCATTTTTATACACCCATTTGTAATTGTATCCATCAACTTGTATACCGGAGGCTTGCAAAGCCATACTAAGTGCAATTGTATTTGTAATGGTTTGTTGAGTACCACTAAAATAGAAAGTGCCTTGTACACCACCAGCACCAGCACCGTTATGAACATCTCCGTTGTCAGTGCTTCCTGCCCAACAGTCAACTCCATAGGTACACTGAGACAGGTTTCCTGTCCAACCATTTCCTAATATGAGGATATCACTAGACGTACCAGATGTGGTTGAGGCTGTCTGTGCGTTAGAGGAGTAAGAGGAAAAGAAGAGCAGTACCGATAGTAGCGCCAGCAACAACCCCTTGTTTTTTCTGAATATCACTCTTTGTCTCCAAGACTTCTGCTTCTGGAATTCGACCAGGATTCTTTTTCCAACCTTCGGTTGCTTTATCACCTATTTCACCAAGAAATGGACATGGTGTTCCTGCCATTTCCATTGCGTCAAAGGTACGTCTGTCTTGGCATAATACTGATACTGCCGCAACTTTCATACCCATATCATAGAGCGTCTTGGAAATTTTCAATCTTTCACAGTTTTGGTCACGATAAGTTTCCCCGGATGATATACCGAGAATTTGTGTTTGTACTGCTCCAGCAACTCCAACAGTACATAAGTCAGATGATGATGAATTTACAGATGGGGTAATAGCAGAAGGTGGTGGCGAAATAACAACAGTTCTACCAGTTGTTTCTATTTCAGAATTGCTTTTAGTGGTGGTTTCAACAACTGTTTGTGCAAATGCTAGATTCGCAGATAACATGATATATAGTCCAGCTAACATTATTAATCTATTGCACATACGATTATTCCTATAGGTCACTTTTTTCTAAAATTCTATCTCTATTTATAAAAATATAGTTTACAAACACGGTCTTTTCTGTTATAATATATAATACTTTAAGACTTAAACTCATTGGAGAAAATACATGAAATTTTTAAAAGCGGCTATTGTAGCTGCCACATTCTTGTTTGGAACATCCGTTGCAATGGCTGAACCACTAAAGGTTGGGTTTGTATACGTTGGTCCTGTTGGCGATCATGGTTGGACATACATGCATGATAAAGGTCGTCAAGCGGTTGAAGCTCATTTTGGTGATGCTGTTGAAACAGTCTATGTTGAATCAGTACCCGAAGGTCCTGATGCAGTACGTGTTATGGAAAACATGATTGCAGACGGTGCTGACATGATCTTTACAACATCGTTTGGCTATATGAACCAGACAATTAAAGTTGCAAAAGACAACCCAGACGTTATCTTTGAACATGCAACTGGTTATATGACTTCCGACAATGTGTCGGTCTATTCATCACGCTTCTATGAAGGTCGTTACATTCAAGGTGTGATTGCTGGTCATATGTCAAAGAACGGTAAAGCTGGATATATCGCATCGTTTCCTATTCCAGAAGTAATTCGTGGAATCAATGCTTTTTATCTTGGTGCTAGTTCTATCAATCCAGACTTTGATGTAGACGTAGTATGGGTAAACACTTGGTATGATCCAGGCAAAGAAAGTGATGCCGCAAAAGTATTGATTGCAGGTGGTGCTGATATCATCACACAACATACAGATTCACCATCTCCTCTTGCAACCGCAGCCGCGGAAGGTGTAAAAGGTTTTGGTCAAGCATCAAACATGATTAGCTTTGCACCAGAAACACAACTTACAGCAATTCTTGATATTTGGGGTCCATACTATATTGAGCGTATTCAAGCTGTAATTGATAACACATGGACAATGCAGAATACTTGGGGTGGCATGGATACAGGAATGGTTGGCATGGCTGATTATACAAACATGCCAGCAGAACTTGCAGGTGTAGCAAAGCAACTTCAAGCTGATATCACATCAGGTAAATTTAAGCCTTTTGGTGATGCTCCTGACGGTAAGCTTGCTACAATGATGGAATACGTTGATGGAGTAGATGCAATCTTACCTTAACGTATAAATAGAAGTATAGTGATGAAGCAATTCGAAAACTAGGCTGGACGTGGGGGCAGTACCCACCGCCTCCACCATAAACACATTTACTGAGTGTGCTTATGATGGGGGCGAAATAGGATCGACAGATAGACAATAGAAAAGTGGAGCTATCCGGATGTAAGCTCGGTTAACGCGAACAAAAAATGTAATTGCAAATGACAATTATGCGCCAGAAATGGCAATTGCTGCCTAGATAGGTAAGCGGGGTGGGAACTACCTAGCAACAGAAGTGCCAACTTAAAAGGTGATGTTATGGAAACAATTTGGCATATATTACTCACAGTTTGTCTAAGCGGTAGCTGTGTAGAACAAGACGTACAGTGGTTTGATAATGAAGATAAATGTCTAATCATGCTTAAAGAATATGTTGATATTCCGCCTGATGGTAGCTGGGATACAGTGACATATGTTTGTAAACCAAAAGAAAGTATCGGTACCTAATGGCTGAAGAAAAGAAAAACGGCATTGTGTCTAAATCAGATCACAATGAATTTGAATTGATGCTTAGGTTTTTAGGTAATGAACTTATTGCTATCAGATTGGCAGCGACAAACTTTAATGGTAAGTTGATTATGTGGAGTATTGTCCTCATGATCTTTACGTTTATGATTATGGAAGTGTTTGGCTTAAGCGCAATGTTAGGTTTTGGAGACACGTAGATGATAAAAAAACTTCTAAAAGACAAGATATTTTTAGCGGCACTGTTTGTCTTTGTATCTTCAGTATACATATACGCTGAAGCGGCTCCAGAAAATCACACCCCAACCGAAAGACCACCAGTCTGGGTTCAAAAGCCAGTTCAATGTGCCACACCTCAGTCCGTGTTAGATAGAATTAAGCGAGACGGTATGTTACCTTTATTTAAATCGATAGGTAATGCCAGAATTGAAAATGACATGTACACATTGCCTTATGGTTTTTTCTATAATCCCGAAGAACAGTTTTGGCTGTTTGTAGAATTTACAGACCCAGAAACAGCATGCGTTGTTGGTGTAGGACAAGGAGTAGACTTTGATGTCGGTTCTTGAAAGTAAATTTTCAGTTATTAGAGCAGTATATTTACTTAATATAATTCTGTCTCTCTTATACATTTTTACTATAGGCATTGATTTGAACACCGCACTTGTGGTGTTGGCAGTATTCTTTTTTATGAATCCATTAGGTATTGCAGTATCGTATCATAGATATTGGAGCCATGGTTCTTTTGAATTTCGCAATGTCTTTATGATGTTGTTGTGTACAATACCTCCTATGATATCATGTATAGGATCCATTTTAGGATGGGTTGGTATGCATAGACAGCATCATAGATATTCTGATACTGATTTGGATCCACATAAGGCATCAAAGGGTTTCTTTAGTATGTTATATATGGAAACATATGACTATAAACCAAATCCTAGATACGTAGTAGACCTAATGAGAAACAAATTCATTACGTACAGCCACAAATACTACTTCGCATTTCCTTTGGTTTATGTTATGTCATTAGGTATTTTATTTGGAATTCACGGCATCGTGGTTGGATTCTGTATGCCTGCGGCACTGAGCCTTATTACACAGAACACAACAAATTATATAAATCATTTGGGTGACAACGAATTTACTCCAAGTAATGCAACTTGGATTAATATGTTTAATTTTGGAGATGGTTGGCATAAAAATCACCACGATAATCCAAAATCATACACAACTCAAAAAGAATGGTGGCAGATTGACCCCGCCGGATGGATGATAAAATATGTCTTTGCTGAGAAGAAATCACTTTCCAACAGTTAAGAAACTAGATTATAGTTTTGATATTAAAAGAATATTAGAGTGTTTTGATACTGTAACTTATGAACAAGATACCATAAATTCTAAATGGGCTAAGGACGATTGGCTCAATAAAGAATATCATCAGAGAACAATTACAGAGTCCACAACTGGTAATGCGTATGACGAACAATCATACGGAGTTTTATTGGACAAATATAAAGGTACTTATATTGAAGAGGTAATTCAAACCTTTCAATCACCAGCAACTCGTGTTCGTCTAATAGTTAAAAAACCAGGCGCTTATATTTTACCACATATAGATTACGACACTACTTACAGCATGAGATATTATATACCTTTGCTTACAAATCCGTGGGCATTTACTTTTGTTAGACCAAAAAATGGTGAGATAGAACAGCACAATTTAAAAGCAGATGGCAGTGCATATTTTGTAAATCCAGGGTATGAGCATGCCGCTATTAATCTAGGGCCAACGGATGATATAAGACTTATTTTAAGCGTTAACGGACAGGAAGACATCAAATGAAATATGTACACGTTTTCACAGAACTGGAATTAGATGCAGATGACATTGCATACTTGAACAATCATTCAGACACTAAAAAAAATTTAGCTACCGCATTTAATGGTACATACAAAATGAAATCTGGATACCAACAACATTTTCTTGAAGAAGATTTTACTCATCCATTCTACGATAAAATAACTGCTTTATATCCCAGCTGGCGAGGTGAATCTAAACCTCAAATATCAAGAGTAAGTGGTGAGCTAAAAGTGCATACCGATTTTAGAGAGTATGCTTTATCAATACCTCTAGTTGATTTGAAAAAACCTATTACATTTTGGAGTAGTAGAGATGATGATAAAGAAATAGTTTATCAATATAATTACGTAAAATACCAACCTGTAATTATTAATACACAGCAATTGCATAGTGTAATTGACAATGATGAAGAAAGATTATTTTTTCAAATGAAATGGTTTGAAATGCCATGAAAACTGATATTACCTTTTGTGCATTAGAATTAAATATAGATCAAAAAGCAATTGATGTAATGCTATCTGAAGTGAGAAGCGTAGAACAAGAACATTGGTATTGGGACTCTTTTCGCGGATGTAGTATATTACCACTAATAAATGGTAACGGTACAACTGGTGCACCTAATGGTGTATCAAGAGCAAACGGCAATATGACTTGTACAGAAGCATCATATAAGTGTTCAACTACAATTGAGATTATTGAAAATAAAGTATTCTCTTTTATGGATCTAAGAACTAGAGTTAGCGTTTTGAAAACACAAGCTAATAAAGGTTTGAATGTTCATGTTGATTCTGGTACAAAATCTTTAGATACAAGACAGCATAAATTTAGGATTGTTTTGTCAGGCGAGATTGATAAGTTATATTTCTTAGATTCAAATAACCAAAAACAATATGTGCCTAATGATTATAACTGTTATGTTTTAGATGGCACGCATCCACATTCAATCGACCCTGGCACTGAAGAAAAGATAACAATTTGTTTTGGTACTCCATGGACAGGCAATCATACCGATGCTTACTATAATTTAATAAAAAACTCACCATATAAAATAAAATACGATAAACCAATGTTACTTGATGAGTGGATAGAATGAAAAAAACTTTAATTGATTTAGATAAAAATGGAAACACCTTATTTCATGCTAGGCCTGAAAGCAAGCCTTTGTATCATGAATTACCAAGAGAGAAGACATTTCCTACAGAAGAAGATATGGCATGTGAAGCTCAGCTATCAGCATTAGGAACTTGGGAACCTTTATCGTTTAAGATAAAGGGATGGAATGAAGATGAAAAATTTTTAGAAAACTATTGGGTACCTTTTCAACCGAGAGAGGGTCAATATAATGACAGAGAATCAATTCTTATATATGGAATTGAAGGCGCAAAAGCTACAGATCCTTGTGGTTTATCTCAGTTAGCTAGAATATATGGATATAAACCATCTGAAAACGATATGAATATTCCCACAGAAGCTAGAGATTTATTAACTTGTATGCATGAAGTGTTTGATTATTTTGAATTAGGTCGTACATTTTTAGTAAGACTTAATGTAGGAGGTCACTATCCTCCTCATAGAGACCACATGCTTCTTACTCGTCCTACATTTAGATTGATTGCCTTCTTGGGTGATAGTGTGGATAGTATGAGATGGGAAGTAGAAGATAAGCCTGTACAATTTCGTCCTAATACTATATATTATGTTGACACTAGAAAAACGCATAGACTTTGGAGTTCATCCCATAAAGGCACTATGATGGTTTTTAACGTAATGAAGAATTGGGAAAACACTATGAAAGTTCTAACCAAACTTAAATATCAAGGTTAGAGCAATGATCTACTTAGATAAAAAGTATGTGCTTTATACACCGTTAACAGATATAACATATAATAAAAACGCTATGCTTTTGGAAGCAATGTCTGCTTTACAAGATTATGGTGCATGGATTTCCTCTAAAGGCATAAAACTCATTAGACCAAAAAATGCTACAGATGAAATTGAAAAACAATCTAGACAAGAGCAAAGAGATGAAAGGCCAGAAGACTTTCCAGTACAAGGTGTTTTGCTTAGAGGTATTAATGGACTCAAGTATTCATTTAGCTACCTAGTTACAGATAGTAGCAAATTTGAATGGACTAATATTGATTGTCCTGAACTTAAACAATTTGTAGAAACTTTACCATTTGAAAGAATAGGTAGAGTAAATATACAAACAGTAGAACCAGGTCATGGACTACATAAGCATATTGATAGTGTATTTCGTATGGATACACAAACAGCGTCTAGAAGAAACGAACATTTAAATCAATATGATATTACTGATTATAACCAGGACATAGATTGTTTTATCACATTGGTATTACGAGGTTCTGGTATCAATTTTCATTTTGACAGATCTGGTGAAGAAGTATGTATGAACGATGAATTATATTATTTTTGCCCACATTTGATACACCACAGTATAGATAAATGTGACGAACAAAGAATTATATGCAGAATTGAAGGTAAAGCGTCAACAGAGCTTATTGACATGATACAAAGAAATGCAAAAGCGAATAGAAAAAAGGTACTGACGATATGAATATTATCAGTCGGCACTCATATAATGGCGAATCTTTAGGTAAAATTAAAAAGATTTATAAATGGGATGAAGATAACCCATACGATGAGATAAAGATATTTAAGTCTGAGGGCAACTTAGATGATTATCCAGTATGTGCAAAGATATTAAGTGGACTAGACCATAAGCAGTTGTATAATGATTATCTGTGCCATCAAGAACATCTACTGAACAGACCTGGTACATATCTTAAAAGATGGTTTCGAAATAGAAAAATTGATTGGGATACTGCCAAACAAGAATTGGATGATGTGAATTTCATTGCAGATGAATACAAGCAATTTAATATTATGGGTTTAGAAAAGGATACAAGAAACTACAGTCAGTGGTCTAAAATACTACCATGGGTGGAGCCGTACACAAAAGAAGTTTTAGACATGTTTCGGTCTCGTGTTATAAGAGCCAGATACAGCGTTGCATATCCTGGTTGGCATTTAAAACCACACATTGATTATCCACATCCTAAGACAAATGGATTTAGAGTACACATTCCTGTTTTCACTAACGAGCAGATTCGCACTTATTTTCTTATTGATGATGAATGGTGTGAAATATACTTTGAACCAGGACATGCTTGGTTTATGAATGTGAGTGTACCACATAAGATAGATCATGAAGGCAATTTTGATAGAGTTTACTTGACACTTGATTTATGGGATGACCTAGATATTCCTGCAGAAAAGCAAACACAAAAAATTAATTACCTACCGGAACGATATAAGTGAATTTGATTATTACAGATATGACGCCTAGGTTTAATGCTGACTATGGGCACGGTACTCCTATCAGAACACCAGGAGCTTATAGAATTGCAACCATATTAGATTGTCCCGTTGTAGATTATTTTTTTCATGTAAGTTATGACAGTCAAGTAAAAATATTAAACAAATATCTAACAGACGATTCTAAATATCTTGGCATATCTCTTACTAACATGAGAGGTCATACTAAAGATTTTAGTCAGCATTCATTATTTGATAAGATAAGACCGTTAGGCACACAGTCGAATGGCTTATTCTATTATCATAAACAAGTAAGCAAAATTCTAAAATATGTGAAGAATAATTTTCCACAAATAAAAGTCATCATCGGTGGTGGTCAAATAACAAATATATCTCAGAGAGGTTTAAAATTTGTTGATGAACACATTGATTATATTTTTACAGGCGAATCAGATATTGCAATTGCATCTATGGAAAAACCAATTGCATATGATGTATGGAATCTAGGTAAAGAACCATATATCTTTAGTAAAGCAAAGGTAATTCATTCTGATAAAGACTATCCATTGACAAAAGAATATGTTGCTAATAACATGTCTATGGATCATAAAAGAATAAACAGTTGTTTTTTGCCTAATGAATGGACATTTGTAGAAATCAGTCGTGGCTGTATTTTTAATTGTTTCTTTTGTTCATACAGACACAGCAATAAGCGCAGGTCAATACAATCAATAAAAGAAGAATTGATACGAAATTATAATGAGTACGGCACTACCAGATATAGATTACTGGATGATACATTTAATGACAATAGAAAAAAAGTAGTTGACATATGCAAAATGTTTAGAGAACTACCATTTGATATTGAATGGCACTCATATGCACGTACCGATGTGTTCAGTACGCACCCAGACCTTATTGATATCGTATATGATAGTGGATGTAAATATCTTAAGTTTGGTTTAGAAAGCACAAACGACATTGCATTGAAGACTGCAAATAAAATGCTTGGTCATACAAAAGCAAACAAAGTTTTGGAAGAAGTGCATAACAGAACAAATGGTAATTTATACACACATAGTAATTTTATCATAGGTTTACCGGGAGAAACACCAGAATCAATTCGACACACATTTGAGTGGTTAAAATCTTGTCCACTCAAAACATATAGCTTCACTACGTGGCATAGAGATAGGTATGATGAAGCTGCCACAGACATAAAAGAAATGAGCGTGTTTGGTAAAGATGAACATAATATACAAGGTTATGGCAATGACTGGGTTCATGACACGATGACTTCAACTCAAGCATATGAATTGTATAATGAAGGTAAAGAATTATTAAATAACGTTAGAGGTCCATTTTGGTTAGGTTCAGATATATATCCTATACTTAGAACATATGGTATAGCACATGAAGATGTGGATCTATATATGAATTTTGTAATGGATCAAGACGATGGAATAAAGAAATGGTTTGAGAACAAATTCACAAATCACACAAAAGAATATTTTAATAAGCTAGATATTCCTGTGAAAATCAGAAATGCAGTAGCGTGAATCTGAATCATAACCTACCAAAACACTGTCTGCGGCTTTTAGATTCCATCCAGCACATATCATTTTCTGTACGTGCCAATAATTGTTGTGAGTATAATAGTAATCATATTTATTTAACAGTTCAATAGTTTTTTCCATGGATGTGTAATTATAGTTTTTGATTAATACTTTCGATTTGAATAGTGT
>VMHT01090814.1_pt1 | contig 12952 bp, 19 predicted proteins | sample 4693611 | NCBI WGS metagenome assembly VMHT01 (sample SAMN12280063, study PRJNA550983) | marine metagenome | isolation source: seawater sampled from same location over 5 years 0.02-0.2 micron viral filtrate | place: USA: collected off the coast of southern California halfway between the port... ... | reverse complement strand
CTCCTCTTTTCATTTTATAGATATATTATACACTAATTCTTTTGATTTGTAAACAAAAAAGTGCATTTTATTCGAAAAAAATGTTAGGGTTTGGAGAATCTTCATTTCCAATATCATCATAGTCATAGTCAATTTTCATCTTAAACGATTTCTGTTTGTATTCAGAAACATTAACTAATCTTTGAAAGTAAGAGTGATTATCCGTTGGTGGTCTACTAGGCAAGTTATCGAACCAAACGTCTTCGTACAGATTAACGATAAAACATAACATGATGTAGTCACCAGGTTGAGACACGTATGGCATATGAATATCCATAGTGTCTTTGAGGTCTGACTCCTCAGCAAACTCCATAAGCAAAACTTTAACACCCGGCACGTAATTGAAGTAATAATCTCTATAGTCATCGCCATTTTGAAAATAAGCTACATCTAAAAACGTGTTTGGTAAAAATTCTTCGTTGAGAAGATCAAGATGAATTCCTCTTGATTTAAACATATCTTTTTGTTTATCAAATTTAGTTTGTTTACGACTGATATACTCACTATGGTGATACAACATGAAGTGAGATGGAATCTGTTTTGGTGCTTCAGTTTGTTTTACTAAACGCAAGAAGTCAACTACCATACTATTTTCAAAGATGTGGTCACCAATACATTCAGATATTACTAGATCAGCTTTAAGCTCTGGATAATCATCCATGAAGTCCTTAGCTGATCCGACGTAAACCGTGATATTATTAAACTCGTTTCGTTCAATATTTGTGATAAGCATCTCAGCAGTTGCTGGATTTCTTTCGATAGCAAATACTCTTCCCGCTACTTGAGCTGCGGCCATTGCAAGAATACCGGTACCACTACCAAAATCAATTACAATATCACCAGGCGATACTGCTTTATCAATTGCTTCAAGATAACTGTTTGTTCGGTACTCGTCCTGAATCATAGTTTGATGTGGAACAAGTTCTCCGTATTTTCCTTTAAACATGATTATACTCGTTGTAGGCTTGACCATTTTCATTATAAAAATGGTATTCCCATCCTCTACTATCTAGTTTTTTTCCGCATATTGTTGTGTTAATTAAGCCATAGTAATATTCTAATTTACTACTGAAATCTTCACCATGATATGAAAAAATATTAGAAAAACAAATAAAGTTAGTTTTTGAAACATCTACATTTAGATATTCATTGAGTAGATTACACTCTACAAACTCAACGTCATCAATCATTTTTAAAGTATCTGTCCAATCGCTATTAGAAAATATTTTCTCGTTCATTTTTACTTTTTTAAAATCAACATCAGCTATAAGACAATCTTTAACTGTCGCTGTAGAATACTCTAGATCCTGTGTGACAAAAAGTGTTTGCTTCCATTTCAATGCTAGTGGTTCATAGTCATAGATGATAAGCTTTGTTTTGTTGTTGCCAAATTTTTTCCATAAGAATTCTGATATTGATCCTGATGCTGGTGCATACACTACGTCATATTTTTTTTGTGGAAATTCGTCGTAACGATTAAACCTTTCGTTGTTCTCTGTATAGATTGTTCTAGTCACGCACAAATTCTTTTATCATAGGGAAGATCGGTTCTAAAGCATCAGCACACTGTCTGGCTAACTCAATATGTTCCTTCTGTGTACCATGACCTGAACGTAAATCAATATAGTGAATCCAAGATCGCATCGTACCGTTTACATATAACCGAGATTCCATAATACCTTCTGGTAATACCGCCCGTGCTTGTTCTTTGGCTATACCATTCAAAACTGCCCAGTTATAAGCTTGTTTAGACGCTCTGGCTACAATCTCTTGTTGTTCATCCCATAAGAGTTGCAACTCTGAGTCATCTGTTTCAATTGAGTTTTGTCTATTCTTAGTGTCCTGCAAACGGGCTTCTCTAATTACAAAATTAAGATCCTGAGTTGGATCAGCGTATCTTTGAGAAAACTCTTGAAAAGAAAATGATCTATGTCTTAGTAGTTGCCTAGCAATATCACGAGTTGTAGTAACCTCTAAGCAAGCGCTAACCATTTCAAATGGCGACCAGTGTTTTTCTCTAATGAGGTATCGTAATAGTTTTTCCGAGGTTTCGGTGTTATCTTGGTTCGAGGGATTCGAAACACGGGCCGTATATGATACGAGCTCTTGGACATCGTTACCGACATAAAGTTCCTCCGGTGGTTTTGAATAACTGATAAGTCTTACACTCAATGGTTTCTCCTTCCGTCGAATACACACATGAAGTAACATCCATGTTCACCAGCATGTACCCGATGAAATACGTTATCTTCAATCAAAACGACATCGCCTGGTTTTACAAGAAAGTTAGTTTCGTTTAATTCCATAGTACCACCACCTTTTACAAAATAGTAGACTTCTTCTTGGCCAGCGTGTTGATGCCCACGAGTGCTTTTATTTGGTTTAAGATCAGTAGTACTTAGTACAAGATTATTTAAAAGTTTATTGTCCTTAAGCAAATAAGTTTCGTTATCTTTTACAACTTCACCGCCAATGTCTTCAACCCATACTTTCATGTTATGTTACTCCATTCATGAAGCTTATTATACTTGTGGTAGTATCCGTCTTCAATGTCCTCGTATGGTATGTCTAAATTCTTAGCAGTAAGTTCTACCATACACAATATATCGCCAAGTTCTTCACATAGTTTATCTGTTTCACCACCGAACCTGAGTATCTTACTTGCTTCCTTAATAACTTCACTACACTCTTCCATTAGTATTACTAATGTTTCTTCTTTGTTCCTCATAACTTAAAGTCTCCAAACTTTTCATTAGCAATCTTTTCACCTGCTTTTGAACTGTCGAAAACTGGAGTATCATCAACTAATGTTTGTTGAGTTTCTTCTACATCATGTAAACGCATCTTAGCTCGATCAATACCAATCACAAACCTCTTGTGTAGGGTTGGGTCATTATAACGATTCTTCAATTGTTTGACCATCATCTGACCCTCTTTATCGAGTTCTTCAGTTGAGATCAAAGCAAACATTAAATCGGCCGTAGCGGGTAATCCAAAAGACTCGGACGTATCTTCAAGCCCAACATCCGAGTTACTATAACCAGAACGAGTCGTTTGCGTTGCAGAGAAGACCGGTACGTCGAACTCGACCGCAAGGCCACGTAGTTCTTCAGCAATTGCTTTAATGTAAGTGTATGAATTGATCGATCCTCCCATTCCTTTCATTCTTGATGAAGCACAGATATTAAGATAATCGACAAAGATAATATCTGGTTCGAACTGTTTCTTTAGTTTCAGTTCATTCAATAGAGCTCTAAAGTGACCAGAGTGTGCTGAACCAGTTGGATATTCTTTTACGATTAAGTTACCCGTTGTCTTACGAGCAAGATTCTTTACTTTCTCGGTGAACATATCCTTTGGCATGTTTTCAAGTTGGTCGATAGGTACGTTCAATAAGTTAGCATCGATACGTTCAGCGATTCTTTCCTCGGCCATTTCCATAGTAATGTATAGAACATTGCGACCTTCTACAAGAGCTGCGCTAGCCACGTGACACATAAATAAAGACTTACCCACCCCAGTACCAGCAAGAGCAATATTGAGAGTTTTATTAGGAATACCACCTTTAGTAATCCGATTAAAGTATTCCAGATCGAACGGAATACGGTCTTCTTCTTTCTTATAAAAGTCATAACGTTCTTCTGCTTGGCCAATATAATCGTGACCAACGTTTGTATCGAACGCAACTCCCAGAGCCTTTTGCAAGAGCTCTGGTAGCGCGTTTTTAGTGAGAGTTTCATGTTTGCCATCAATAATGCTGATGGATTCCATGATAGAGTTATAGATTGCTCGATCCTGACACCACTTTTCAGTACTATCAAGCAACCATTGTTCATCAATCTTTTCGGTTGAAAAGAGTTGAGGGACAATATCAATGGCCATTTGAAACTGTTCTGCAGACATATTAGTCTCTTGAAGTTCAATAGCCATAGATTCACTTGAAGGAAGCTTATTGTATTTGGCAACGTATTTGCCAGCTTCCTTAAATAAAGTCTTGTATACACCTTGAAAATAATCTGGTTTGATGAACGGTAAAACTTTACGCATGTATCGTTCGTTAGTTAGTAGATTTCTTAAGATTGTTTGTTCAATATTACTCTGTAACAAATACGTCCTCAGCTTTCAATTCTTCTCCAGTTTTTCTATCAGTAAACTTTGCGCTACCCTCTTCAACACACGTGTCAAATATGGCCATCAAAAGTTCAGCCGCAGTTTCTTGGAGTTCTCCATTATCAACAGTTAGGTACTCATCAGGTGTTTCAACGATATAAAAATTAAAATTAAGATTATCGTCTTCATTGATAGCAATAGCACCAAACTTAATTACTGTCTCGTTAAAACTGCCCGTGAGTATACGACATGCCCATGCATTATCGTCATCATCTACAATTACAAGTTCGTAATCGGTACCTTCTATCATGCTACTTCATCTTCAATTTCAACGTGAGACCTACCACCAATCTTATAGCAATCAGTTAAGTATTCGGCAAAGTTTGTTTCGGCGAAGATTGGCTTCCAAAAATCTTCTTCCACCGTCTGGGCTTCTCGTACTTTAGGGTCAAGTAGTTCACCAGTTTCCTGGTCAACGCGGCAATACCAGCCTGCAGATGGCTTAGCCACATATTTACCTTGCATAGCAACGTCAAGCAAGCCAGACCACTTTTGTACTCCACCTTCCCAACTAACACTAATAGGAATCTTCGACTTTTCTTTAACATAACGTGATTTCTCTACATTGATAACGAAATCATAGCCAGTAACCTCGGTACCTTTTTTATTCTGACGACGACCAACAATCCAGATATTGTCAGCAGAATAATAGATACCTGTACCACCAGATACGATTGCTTTAGGGAACAAACCAATCTCTTGGTATGTATGGTTAACAGCAATCAACGGAATGTTTTTCATATTCAAGTATGGTGTACACATACGGAACAAACCTTTAAGTGCTTTTGCACGTGACATATCAGCCACAGATTTTTCATTGATAGCATCATCTAATTCTTTCTTAGATGCTAGGTTACCAACTGAATCGATAACGATAACAACGTTATCTTTACGACTTAGTCCTTCCATTTGAGAAATAATATCAAACTTAAGTTCTTCAACATTCGTGATTGGTGTATGAAGTACACGACTTGTATCAATATCATACATCTTAAAATATTGTTCAGGTGAACCAAACTCTGAATCATAAAATAAAAGAACTGCATCTTTGTATTTTTTTAGATAAGCACTTGCCATGATCAAAGCAAATGAAGTCTTAAAATGTTTTGATGGACCAGCTAACACAGTTAGACCTGGAGCAAGACCGCCATCAACACTACCGGAAAGCGCAATATTCATCATTGGCACTTCGGTAGGGATCATATCTTTTTCTGTGAAAAATTTAGATTCTGCCAAAACCTCAGTAGTCTTTACTTTGGAATTGGTCTTTAGTTTGTCCATTATCGACATATAACTCTCCTTAAAAACATAGTATATTATACCATAAATTGATCGAGTTGTAAACTGTTTTTTTCATAGTTGTAAGATTGTTTTCTATTATCTTGAACTAAGAATTTAGTCTCGATCATTTTGTTATCCAGCCTTCCTTCAATAAAGGCTTTCACTTGACTCGCCATATCTTCCGCAGTGGTGACTGGAACGTTTTGACAAATCATATTCAGATTCTTTCTTCCACCCTGAAGAACAAAGTCTTTTGGAAGCTTCATGATTTCCATAGCTTCTCTAATTGTAAGATATCTATCTTCATCAGGATGTGTAAGTGCTGTTGGCATATGGCCAACGAAAGCTCCAATCAAACCTTTCGGTATGGTTGTCATCTTTCTCATAATGTTGCCACCACTCTTTAACTTAGCGTGCATACGCTCAGCCTTGGCAGCATCTCTATCAAAGCCTTTTGATTTCATCCACTCACTAACTTTACTGTAAGGAATGTTTCGTTCTTCGATATAGTCTTGTGGGTTTGTTGTTTTTTCAATTTTGTTTGCAAACTCTGAGTGAGTGATGCCGCCCTCTATTTCTTCGAGCACATACTTATAGAAAGGATTGTGTGATGGAACCTGATCATTTGTAAGAATGTCCATAGGGTCATCTGGGTTACGTCCAACTGACCGAATGGTATCTTCGATATTTTCAGGTACACGATTTATATATTCAAGAACTGGTGCTTTTTCACCCTTCCAGAAAAAATAAAATGTTCTATCACGTACCTGGCTCAACCCATGTAACTTTGACATAGTCTTATAAATCGTAAAAGTGTAACCAGCTTCTTCACCAACCTGTCGTAATCTTTCAACCACAGGTTCACCCATCTTGCTTGCTAACCTTGGAGCATTCTCACCCCAGAATACTTTAGGTTGTATTTGATTTAAGACGTATTTAGCCGACTCAATCATCCAATCATTCGCTGCGTTATCAGAAGAAGCTGATGGTGATAGACTACTTAGCCCAGCGCATGGGCAAACAGTATTTACTACATCAACGTTTACTGGAAGTACTCGATACTCATCAAGTAAATGATATGGTACTTCACCACGATAGTATTCAACCAACTGCATATCGTTGGCTTCAAACGCTTTATAGGACAAAATATATTCTGGCAACTTACCAAATACGTTTTGCATAGCAATTGTTTCACCACCAATCAGTGGTACGATACTTGCATATTTCATTAAGCAAAAAACTCTTCTAAACTATTTTGTTGGCTTGACTCATAAGCCTTTTTGTGTTGTATGGTGGTGGCTAATTTAACTTGGCCCTTCCACGGTCCAGACGTAACTTCTTTCTCACGAATCTTAATAAAGTCTGGCCACAACTCATGTAGTATCCTTTGTGCTTCGTTATGAACTTCGAGTGTACGCCATGTTGAACAACCACCGTCGGCATTTGTGTTCGAACACCCTACCATATATTTAGCAGATACTCGATTCTTAAATCCACGAGTCAATAGTTGTAGGTTAACATCAAAATCTTCAGCACCACCCATGACACGATTCCATTGAATATCACGTGGAAGTTTAGGACCATTGAAGAACCAGTTTGTCATCATGCGTTGATTTTCTCTTACGGGCCACTGCTTTACGTCTGGGATAACCCACGCAGGAAGCAAACCACCAAAGCAGATACCTTCATCCATCCAGCTATCAACTAGATCAAAAGCGTCTGCAAAGTCTTGATCAGTAAATTTACGTGATAGCCACTTGGTACCTTCACCAGGATTCGGTTCCTTGACTACAAACTCAAGGTCATCATCGAATACCATATGACGTGTATCACAAAACTTATTGAAGATCCACTCACGAGTTGGTGCGATACGCTTTACTTCTTCTGGAAGTTTTAGAACCTTATCACCATAGATCTCATTCATCTCATCGTACTCGTGAGGCTGAACGGTAAAGTAAACTTTTTGTTTTAGATTATCAGGTAGATTTTTATACGTTATCTGATTGTGTGTTCTACCCAGAGTAGGAATTACGATGTACGGAATCATAGGTGTCTCCCATAATATAGTTATAGCATTCTTCAATCATAGTTTTTTCAAACTGCTTATCGTTCAACTGACGATTCAGTGGTGACGGGTGTGGCATCTTAAAATGATCCACACCAACTTTTTTCAAAGCGTTACTTGCGACATTGCCTAATGCAATGATCTTATCAAATCGTTGGCCAGCATCTTTCAGTCTATCGAAGTCGATGGTGTATTTATCACCTGGTTCATCACTACAATTCATGAAGTCCCATTTATCGATTTGCCAAGCTGTACACCAGTCAAGTAGACGATCGAGTGAATCGTTCTTTTTAGCCTTCTTTGCTGATGAAGGATTCTGGCCAACAATCAATATCATTAATCTGTCTTTCTTAAATCGTATATACGTTGTTCTTCTGGACTTGTAGCGTATGTAATATGTTGTTTATATGCCATATCAGTTTCAAGTTGTTTGATTCTACCTTTAAGCTCTTCAACTTCTTTTGTTAATCGTATGTTGTTGTACATTGTGATGCTTTCCGACTCTTCTTCTTCTTTGATACGATTTACCATGTATGATTCATATGAAGCCATAGTACACTCCCGCTTCTTTAAACATTGCTTTGGTTCTCATCCACGAATCAAGCCATCGTTCTTCTGGGACTTGTTTTCGCATGATGACGTTACGTACGCCCACTTGTATTACGGCCTTGGCGCATTCAGAACAAACTGGTAGCCCGTGCACATATAAAGTCGATCCATCCAATGATACACCATTATAAGATGCATTATATATGACATTCATTTCTGCGTGGACTACCAGCTCGTATTTCCTCTGGCGATCAGCATAACGATCTTCTGAATCAATCACACCACGAGGAAAGCCGTTGTACCCCTGCGCTAGGATTTGTCTTTTATCTCCTATTGCAACGGCACCAATTTGTTTCGAAGGATCTTTAGACCAAGTACTAACGAGTTGAGCCAGATCTAAAAACCTATAATCCCACTTACTTGACAAGGTGGAAATGCCTTTCGTATACATGCAAGTTTTGTACTTGCCAGATCAGATATCCAGGTTTTATTTTAGAGTTGTTTCCACCAAGATCCTGACAGATTAGATCCATTACATAACGCTGCCAAGCATAATCATTCTTATATCCGTACACGACATCGTTGGATCGCATCTGGACAACAGCTTGGAGTTCACCATCGCGTATGTAATAAGTGACAGCGTTAGTACAAATAAAATCGTTCTTACCACCATCTTGGTATTCTGCCCAGATGCTTGGTCGGTTGTAAACCATTGTAGCACGTCTTGTAGAGTCATTCGAATCTGCCAATTCACAAAGAACGTTTTCGTACTGTCTGTAGTATATATCGTCGAAAATTAGTTTGCCATAGTTAGAATTGATTTCACCATGCTCATTAGCTGCGTATTGCCATGCTTGAGGAGGATCAGTGTCCCCGCCATAAATATCCCGAATGTTAGTAGAACCTGAACAGTACCAATCGATTTCACGATCAATGTATTCTCGATTGGGCGTTCCGAATATAGCTGGTTCGTCTGCGAGAAATGATGCGCCAATAAGCTCAATTGTTTTTTGTCCAGTCTTGTCGATTGTGTAGGCTCCGTCATTGAGTTCTCCAATGAAGTGTTTACGAATATCATTTACTGTCAGATTCATCAGTTTTCACCTTTGGACGATTTAAGAAATCACGATCAGGATCTTGACCTTCCATTTTACCTTGCATGTATGAAGCAAAGAAAGTAGCATAGTTGATTAGATCAAGACATGAATCTTCAAGTGATTCAAAGTTTTCAGAATATTCTGGATCAGCTTCCATTGCTTCCATAACAGATTGCATACGAAGTACTTTAGCAGACATCGTATCAAGAATAGTATGGCAACCACGTGGATAATACATGGCTTGTTTGATTCGTGAGTTTGGATTCTGATAATCAGAAGATTTTTTGGTTTGTATCTCAGCTGCGCGCTTGAGAACTTCTAGTGAATATTTCATAGCATATTCCTCTCCACAATATTATCAATGTGGCGGTTGATGTTTTCGTCGGACCAATTGCTGAAGTCCAACGACCGAGCATACGACTTGCTCGTGTGATCAGCAGTGATGTAGTAAGCTGTTTCTTCCAGCTCAATACGCTTGTACTCTTCAAGAGTACCAGTAGGTACCCGCTCGGACCAGTACTCGGTCTTGTCGGGATGAGGCATCATGCCCATGTAACAACCAGGTTGCTTGCTGAATTCTTCAGCTTCTCTACGCTGGTCCATGATAAAATCGTGAAGGGCGCCGGACATGATATAAACTTTTTGCATAATGTAACTCCTCAATTTTTCATTTTGTAGATATATTATACACTAATTCTTTTCATTTGTAAACCCCTAAAATGCATTTTATTTAAATATTTTTGTAGACATATTCAAGGGCACGATCTGCTTCCTTATCAAGTGGACGATTCTTATACCAGTTACCAGTGTCTTCATCGAACTGACGACATAGCTGAGATATTTCACCAGCGGTAATTGGATATTTCTTACGTACTGCGTTACCAGCACATGCAACCATGATGGCATACATCTTAGCATACCAACCTGTATTCGAGATTGTGGTGTATTCAGCCGCGATTTGTTTTGGCCAGAACGGACAATCTTGATATGATGACCATTCAAAGTTTGCATCAAGTTTATCTTTACGATACTGAACAATTTGTTGTTGCATTGCTTCTGGTAGACGATCAAAGAAATTATTAAGGTTCGTCTTTTCAGGCATTGGGTGTTTAGTAATTAGTTCAGAAGGATCAATGTGGTCACCGCCCCGATGGCTAAAAATAAAATTGAAAGCATTAGCATACCGGCCAGGAATATAATACATTCGAGACAAATCTTTAGTTTGCTTATCTCCAAGGTCACCGAGTTCTGTTTGTAGTGCGTACCAGAACTTTTTAATTTCGTTGTTTGTAACAGTTCTTGTAAGTGGAAACACAAGACGGAACTTCGGTCTATCACTCGTAGAGCTGGCAGTGCTATAACACACAAAGCGATAGGAAGAAAAACGTTTAACCAGATCAATTTCTAATTCTCCTTGTTGTTCATAATCATCTACATCTACACAACACCAACCAGCCCATTCAATAACATTATCATTCTTACGAGTCGTATTCTTTTCATACGTAGCTGGAGACATAAGCATCGCGTCAGCTTTACTTTGAAAAGGTTTCTCAGATAGATCATACAGAACTTTTTCAAAAGCATCAAAGCTTGGAGCATCGATACGCTTGTCAGTCTTGTTATCGAATATGTTCTTAAACAGCGTGAGTGAGATATTCATGGTTACCTTCGTGTTCAGGTCCCTGCCATCCTTCGGGTTTAATTAAGTCTGGTAAACCAAGTGGGTTTGGTCTTGATTCTTTTACTCCAGGTTCTTTTGCCATGTTGGCAGCGTATACTTCTTGCCATGCTTTATGAGCATCGACGTTAAACGCATCAAGCGTACCGATAGCCACAACGCAAAGATCGATGAGAGCGTCAACAATTTCTTCTGGATTCTTTTCATCTACTGCGGTTCCCATTTCATCAAGTTCTTCTTGTAAGAACCGTAAACGGAATCGTAAGAACTCATTTAGTTTATCTTTGTTGCCAAACTTTACTTGTTCGTCAACCCAATCATGTACACCAAACTTAGCGTGCATTTGATGTATATCATTTACCCAGTTATTCATATTCATCATATCTTCGATAGTTTTCACAGTATCACCTTTATAACCATTATTATATCTCATTTTCATCGCTTTGTACACCCTTTTTTTCAAGTAAATGCTCTTTTATATCTAGCACTTTTTCATTCTCAATTATCTCGATAATAAGATTAGTTAGGTCAATCTCTTTCTTAACGAAAAACATTTTACGTTGTAGTTCTTCTAGTTGTTTTGCGTAGTACTCAAGCTCTTTTTCTTTTCTTACCTTGGTTTCTAAAACCTCAGTTAATAAGATAATTTTCTTTTCTATCATGCAAAAAACTCATCTAAGCTTGCTACAGGTTCTGGCGTCCAGCCAATCGAGTCGAGAATTAGTTTTAGTGGTTCAACAAACGTTTTATCAAACTGCAAATCATAATCTATATAGTGATCGAGTTTTAGTTCAGGCGGAAGAACCTCAGGAAACGCAATAACATTTTCATGTAATGGATTAGGCATCTTCATATAGCAGAACTTAATTCTATTCGCATTTTGAATTAACTCGTATTTTTTAGTAAGTTTAGCGTCTTTGACAACCTTGTTGTAAAGCAAGGAACCACGAACATGGATAGGCGAACCTTTCTTATATATTGTTTTTCTATCTCGATACTCGGATACGTTTGATACTGATCGAGGGAACGCAACCTGTTCGGCGTTTAGTTGTTTGAACTGTGACTTGAATTGCTTAATATATTCTTGAGTATCTTCTTCCGTTCCAGAAATAAGTATCTTGAAGATCTCCTTGAACCGGTCACGGCAAATCTCCGGCGTGCTAGACTTGATTGCCTCGATACCCATGATTTTGAGTTTTGGTTCCGCATATTGAACACCCTCGGAGTTGTGTACGTTTAGTATGTATCTTTTCTTAGCAGTCCAGATACCACGATCGGCGATTACTTCCCTACCCATTTCCATACGTGGTTTATGGCAGTTCATCATCTTAAACAGTCTATCGTACGCTGCAGCGATTTCTGGTTCTAACTTATCTTTCGATACGCCATCAAGAAACTTTACTGGATCTTTTGGTTTGAACTTTTTTACAAGTGGACCAAAGTTAACATACAAACTATCAGTATCGATAGCGATAACATAATCGTCATCTGTATCTAGCAGTTTATTCATCCATTCATTGACTGTACGTTCAGCCCATTGAATCGCTAACTGGCCAGTAAGAGTAATGCCCTCGGCAAGTCGGAGGTCGAAGTATTTGAAGTATTGATTGCCGAGGGCACCATAAAGAGAATTCATCAAAATCTTAATCGCCATTTGTTGATTGTTAAGTTTATTGATTTCTTTCTCTAAAGCTTTTGTCTTATCTTTTTGATACGCTGACTCAGCCGCCAGCATTTGTTTCTTGATAGATTTACGATCATCGTAATAGTCAATAATAATATTAGGAATCACGCCATCTACATTCTTCCTGTATGTAGAACCATTAGCTGCAACAGCGTTAACACTATTACCAGGTTTACCATTCATATAGTATTCAACACCTGATATTTCAGATTGATCAACCAGAGTTTCAGTAGACATATTCCACTGTACGATAATGTTTGGATACAGCGAGTTTAGATCGAACGATACTACCCAGTCATGCGCACCGACTTGTGGTTCTTTGACAAAGCCACCAGCAAACTTTGTTCTTACTGCCTCGGCTGTAAATACAGGTGGCATCTTCTTTTCTG
>VMHT01012551.1_pt1 | contig 12952 bp, 34 predicted proteins | sample 4693611 | NCBI WGS metagenome assembly VMHT01 (sample SAMN12280063, study PRJNA550983) | marine metagenome | isolation source: seawater sampled from same location over 5 years 0.02-0.2 micron viral filtrate | place: USA: collected off the coast of southern California halfway between the port... ... | reverse complement strand
CTTTACCATCCCCCCTGTAGATTTAGTTTGTTCTTTTAAATTTTCTTCTTTTCTTGCATCTAATCTATCTTGTTCCAGGCAATTCATAACTTTCGAGAATATAAAGGCACGATCATTTGGAGAGATTGAATCTGTAAGTATTGGTTTAGCTTGTCTTACATAATCTCTAGCCTGTTGGATAGTTACACTATATTTTGATGCAAGTTTTTTACTTATATCCATAGCTCTTTTACCTTTAGCTAATTCATCAGCAGCATAATTTATACGCTGGTCTTTTTCTTCATTTGTGGATCTAGTGTTTGTCATGATACCTCTTGTGGTTTAAGTGTTGGCATTGGGCAGTAATCATCTTCGCATTTTTCAAAGATGTCTTTTGGATTTGCTTTTTCGTATTCGACTTGAGCTTCTTCTGTCGAAATAATTTCACATCTTATTATCTTTGCTTCATCTCCATGTTTAGGAAACAAAGTAGATAATGCTGACATAGCTCCATAAGATGCACCTTTAAGATCTTTATAGACCCCATGAATCTCTTGGACATTATTTGCAGAATTAGAGAATACTACATAAGAAAATTCTTTTTTAGTCATGAGGTGTATCAGGTGTATAAGTCCAATGAGTGTGATTTAAATTCTTAAAGTAAAAATAAGCATCTTTAAGTATGATGACAGTCCAACCTATATCTTTTCTAAAAACCATGATCTTTCCAAACCGATCTGTATCATGTTCTTTTGGTAAAGTTTCATCGTCAAAGATAAAAGTATTTTCTGGTAAGTAAGGTTTTAGTTTCATGGTTTTACTGGAGGTACATAGAGTTTAGCAAAGTCGAGATGCTCATCAATATATTTATTGATTTGCATGAAATGATCTTGTAAGTACATTCGTTGAACTACAGCATCTTGAAAATCATCTTGATTATCATAATCACTAGGAGTAAGTGCAGTTGCAGAGATTAATTTCTTCGCATCTGATACATGTTTTCTAGCTTGCCAAAGATTAGCTGAGTAATCCTTAACATCATTAGGTGCAGTAGCGTTGAAGGTTGGTTCTGGGTTCATAGTAATGGCTTCGGTAGTGGAGGATAAAATGTTGTACTCTGTAAAAAGTACATCACATTCTTTATTAGTAAAGTTAAAAATTTGAGTTAAGTGAAAGACTGCATCATCATATGTCCATTTAATTAAATCGCTGAATACATGACTGATAATTTTGTTTGCATCTTTCTCAGACATTTTTTCAGTCAGTAATCTTCGGAGAAGTTTCTCGTCTGATTTGTCGCTTTCTGTCTGCATGTAACTCATTAATTTCCTCTTGAGTAAATTCATACTCATTAAAAAGGAATGCATCAAATTTGCAAGCCCATTGTTGAGGAGTGTTAACGGATTTGTTGGATTGCTGATTCATCATTTCTCACACTCTAGAAATTCTACGAAAGTTTCATAACCTCCACAAATTTTTAATTTTTGAGGAATTTGATTTAAAATCTGTACGATAGTTTCTTCATCAAATTGCAAGATTCCTTTCATAGTTGTGTCTTCAAATTTTGCTCTATTCTTTGTTCTAACAGCAAGAATGTATCTATCTATTAGTTGTTCTTTTGATTTTTCATCAAGTTGTTTTTTATTCATTAGGATAGATCCTCAATGTTTTTAGTAATAATTTGATTTAAATTTTTAATTTCCTGGGACATCTGACGATATCCTGTACCAACATATATTTGTCCTAAGACTACAGCGATAGTTGCTGTAGCCCAAAAGATATAGTATGGAGTTGATTTAACTTGATGTTTAAGTTCAGAGAATTTAGTCATCTTCTCCTCCTTCTTTCTCTCTCAATCCTCTTTCTCTCTGCCCTGATGTCTAAGAAACTAGCCATTAGATAGAAGAAATAGATAGTAGCTGCTAAGCAAGCTAAAGCAATTAAGAATTCCACTATTTCTCCTCCATTATTTCTGCGACCCTGTCACTAATATGTTTCTGAAAATATTTATCAAAATCTTCTTTACTACATTTTGCTAGTTCATCTGCTTGATCCATAATAAATCTTTCAATTTCTAATAAAAGAGAATTTTTTGAATCAGTAGCAATTTTAATGCAATCATTTAATCTCTCTTTAGTTGGAGCAGTAACAGCAAGTACCATACCGACTATTGCCTGATGGTAGAAAGGACTATCTTTAATGTTCATTCTTTTCCCTCACTTAAACTATTAAGTAATTTTTTTGACTCATACTCTGAGTAATCATGTATAAAGAATTTTTCTGTTAAATCTGTAGGATTTTTAAATTCTTCCATGACTTTTTTATGACTGAGTCTATTGTTGTAATTCAACTGACCTGTCCAATGCATTGAACTAAAAGGTTGAGATTTTAAAGGGTTAAATCTTTCCCAAACTCTTTGAATCTTTGGAGTATCGAATCCTCTTTTATAGCCATAAGGATAGCCATCATAATAGGTAGGATTTAATTCTCTTTGTAGATAGCCATCAGCAGCTAGTAGAAGTAACTTTAATCTGACTTTGCACCATTTTAAAATTAAATCTTTATCCCAGTAATGATAAGCAGAATCTCTACGTACAATTCTGGTTGGTTGAGGAAAGTTTTCTTTCTTCCAGTTCCTTTGAATCCATTGTCTTGTAAATCCAGTTAACTCAGCTATTTCCCAAACATCATATTCATTGTCATGTTTCTCTGCTGGAGATTGATCATGTCCTGATACAACCTGTTGAATGTACTGTTTGGATACACTAAACATATCTGCAATAGCTTGATAAGTTAATCCATCCTCAGTTCTGAGTTTAAGAATAGTTTTGTTTCTTTCTGTGTGAGCAGCCCTTCCCATTTACTTAACCTCCTCTGTAATAGGCTCAACAGCATAGCTCTGTATTCTCTCTGATAATGGTTCTATTAATGGATCATGACATTTGCCTAGTTCTTCTGAATGTACATGATTAGAAAGACCAGTACGAACATGCTCGTAACCTTTAGCTTTTCTTTCATCCCAATCTAATTTTGCCCACCCTTCTGTCTTCTCTAGTTCAGCATTCTTTTTCATTTGCTCTAAATCTTTTGATGAATATTCATCAGGTTCTTTATCTATATGAACTAGAGTTTCGCAGAAGAAAAGATCTAAACCTTTACCAACTAATAAATAAGTTAGATCAGATAAACGTCTGCCTTCTGATTTAGCAATTCTATTTAAGAGTGAGTAGTCTTTGTCAGATAAATTAATTTCAAGTTTTCGCATGATTTTGTGAAAAATAAAGTTTTTAATAAAGGGATTTGAAAAATTCAAACCCCCTGGATTTACTAGGCTTTGAAGCTAGTGGTGTATGTTTCTTTAGTAAGAATGGCTTTACCATGTCTTACTTCTTTAGCTTCCTCATCTTTTAAGTCAGCTATTTGTGCTTCAAGTTTTAATCTCTTAGCCTTAAGTTTCTCAGAGTATTGATAAACTCTTCTCTTACTTAAGTAAACGTGAACTCTAGGGTTCTCGCTATGTCTGATCTTTGGATTGTTTTCATTATCATCCAAGGCTGCTTTAAGATCATTCTGAAATGATTTACGAATAACATCATAATCATTTTTCTTATCTTTAATAACTAAAGATAGATCGAGCATTTGCATTAGCCTATTGTCTTGGTCGGCAACAGGATCAAACTTCTTAGTCTTAGGAGCATCTCCAGTAACTACAGTTCTTTTAGTAGAACCTATTATGTTTCTGAGTGCTTGCTTTGCACTAGTTTCGTTTGATGTTGATTGACTCTTGGTCATTGGTCTAGTAATAGTGGTGGACAATAGATCAGTTTAAGGACGTAATCATTTAGGTCACGGATTTATATGACTCCTTTATCTTTAAGAATTTTGAGTATCATAAATGCTTGAACAGATTCAACTTCATCGTCTGAATTAGTCATTTCTATTAGTTTTTTTACATAATAAGGATCTGATTTTGATTCTTCTATTAAATGTGGTATCAAAGTTTGAAAGATACTTTCACATAATGATCTACCATCTTCCATATCTCCACGCTCGAAGCATGATTTTGCTTCTAATCTCATAACTTCCATTAATTGTAAATTTAATTCTTCCATTAGTTTCCCTCCGCTAGTGCTGTTTCTTTGTTGCCCTTTATAAATACAGGCTGAAACCATCTAAGTTTCTTCTGAAGCCTTCCTGGACCTTGCAAAATGGTATGCCAATGTCCTCTTCTCCAATGAGATTTCTTAGGTTTTGATCTACTTACATCAGACAGATCTCTACTGACTTCTTTAGAGTATTGAACTTTAGTTGTAAAATCTGCTCCAAGCCAATGCACGTTAGGTACATTGTTAACCTTATGATTATTAAAACCTTTGTTATTTGTAGATACATATTTTGTTGGAGACTTCTGAACACTAATTATGTCAGGTTGCTGAGTTAATAAACATAGTAAATTAATTACAAATTTATATACTTTTGGTATCGTTTCATTTTGGAAAGCTATTACACAATCTTCAGCTAATTTGTTTCGTTCCTCTGTAATGCTATTTTTATGAATAGCCATTGCTAACGTCTTATAAAAAATTCTATCTCCAATATTATTTTTTGAAAAATTTTCTTGTGTAGCACACAATTGGCAACAGTCATGTTCTACAAATGGAATACGGAATTCATAACCAACAGGCGATGATTTTTTACCACTATAAACTTGAATATTTAATTCTTCTTCTCTTTTTGATATTGACATTCTTCTAATATTTGCACAAACATCCTCTCCTAAATCAAAATCATTTGAGAAAATAATATTTATTACAGGTAAGACATCTAAAGACATCGCTTGTTTGATAAAGTCATAATCATCAGGTGTATCTGTCCTAAATAAAGAATGAGCAAATGCATCTGTTATGTAGTAAGAAGTCATTATATTTTTTGAAAATGAATCTCCCATAGTAGGTGCATTTTTATATCCTTTATATTTACCATTTAATATATTTTCGTTAAAAGCTTGTGTTAATAGTGATTGATATAATAAAAATTCTTGATGACTTGGATAACCATAAGGTGCGATCTCGCTATCATATAAATTTAGTATTTCTTTTTTTGTTAGTCTTTGATCTTCAATCAAAGTATTATTAATTTCTTGCATAGTTACAAGAAATTTTTCTCTCTTTGTTAAATCTTTCCAATTGTTTCTTTTTGGCATGATTAAAGTAAGTGGTTGTGGATTTAAAGCCTAAGTCAGATCAACTTATTTGTCAATAGATTTAGGCAAAATTGGTAGGTACAAACATACCCAAAGGTTTTTTCAGCCTCCTTCTAGGCGATTTTGAAAGGGCAAAAATCCAGGTGGATACTGATTTTTCATGATTTTTGTCTCACTCCTCTTGAAGGGTATATGTCTGCCCATGTTTTTGAATGAGCATCTCTCTCTTCAATATCATTTATCTCCCATGCTTCTGTCCATTCACTAAAGGTTTTAAAACCATTAACATTTTCATGTAATTTTTCTCTTGCTTCATCTTCTGAGTTAGCTTCTACTTCTTTGACAAAGTAAACATCTTCTCGACAAATGATTCTATAAGTGTTCATTGGTTTTCCTCAACTATTTCTTCGATTTGATGAGATCCATCAGCATCTTCATTATGATAAGTATCAGTAATCGATAGTCCTTGATCATGTTTTGATCTAGCTTCATCTTCAGAATTAGCTTCAATTGTGTACCTTCTAACTAAAACACATGACTCTTTAATAATATAAGTTTTCATAATCAACCCTCCATACCATTAGCCCAATACCCTGCAAACTCACACCAATATGTCTTTCTCTTTTCTCCTGTGTAGTAAAATTCACATCCACCACCAGTAAAGAAGATGACAGCGGACTCTATTACATCTGAATAGTTATCAAGAATAGTTTTGGATAATTTTACCCTACCTCCTTCTTTCCAATGGCTCTTACTACAGACTAAATCAAAAGCCATGTGTAATTCCTTTTCTGTATACCCAGAAAAAACTTTTTCAACGTCATCAAACTCATCATATTGAGTTTTGATTCTTGCTTGTTCTTCAACTTTGGTGTTAAGTGAAATCATTTTTTTGAATTAATTTGTTTTTTGTATGCTTCTTCGGTAAACTCTTGGATTTGTTTACCAGTAAGAATGATGTAGCCATTAACAAGATCATCATCAATGACTTTGTATTTTTTATTAGGATCTAATTCAGTCATTAGTAACCAGAAATTGCAAGTAATAAGTCAACACAATCAGAGTATGATGCTCCTTGATTAATTGACTCTTCAATAGTGTCGTTGTATCTATTCTTATTTACACCTAGAATGGTTCTTTTTATGTGAGGTTGTGCAGAATCAGGAGAGAGTTTATATAACTCCCTCATCTCCTTAACCACATTAGTTTTAAAGTCCATAAATTCAGTATTCATTTTGTTTCACCTCCTTTGAGATAGGTTTGAAATTTGGTTACTACTTTTGGCAGTTTCTCAGTGTTTGTGTAGACATGATCTTTATTTGGATAATAGTAATGGTCTTCTAGCCAACCAATAACTAATTCCATTTCTTCCTTAGTTAGTTCCATTGGAGTACTCCATTTGTAAATAAGTTTCTAATAATTTTTCATTCATTAAAGAATTTTTATTTAAATCTTGTTCAAGGATATTTTTAATGTTTTCATCCCAAACAACTTCTCCAACATGGACTCCCATAGAGTCACATATTTTTTTATAAGTTTCAAATTTCATAATTAAAACCTCATTACTGGAATAGTTTCTTGCTCTCCTCCAAGATGACATATAGACCCTGCATTATTTCCTTCATCATCAGACATAGGGCATAGGGCTGTTCCATCATCAAGTATCAATAGAACTGGTTGATAATCCCAATAGGATTCATCAGCTTCTTCTTTGGACATCCATCGCACTTGTACGATCTTTCTTCCTACTAATTGCTTGGAGATTTTTTCTTCCCAAGTGAGTTTTTTTGATTTTGTTTTAGGCATTAGTTTTCCTTTTGTGATAATTTTTTTTGAATACTTAGAAAGATGTTTTTACCTTCATAAGTCATGTTTTCTACATCTAGTGAATAATAAATGTCATTCCAATGTGCATTTAAAAAGTTAGTTTCTTCTTTTGATAGATTCATTCTTCATCCTCCTTACCCATCTCTAATAGATCAGCGATCTCATTCATAGTAGATTCTGTAGATGAATCCCATCTATCAGCACCCCACCAAAGATCATCAATTAATTTAATTAATTTCTTACCATCTTTATCGCAAGTAAATGTACCTTTATTCTCTGTTGATTTAATAAACATTAGATTTCCTCCTCAATAAATGTATCCATAGATCTTTGAGCTTCAACTATGACACCTAACTCCCATTCTGTTTCCTGTTTTAAAACAAAATTTAATTCATAATCTTTATTATCATCTTTTCTCTCATCTAATAGTCTTTCTCTATCAGCTAAAAGAGAGTTGATGTACTGAGCAATTTCTTTTGTCATTTATATATCCTCCCCTCCGTTAGTAGAATCCCATAGTTTTACATAGTTCAAGAACCATTGTTTTTGAGATTTAATTAAGCGAAAATTACCATCAAGATAATCATCGGCTGATTGATATGCACCATTGTTTTTTGGCATATCATTTTTAAGACAGAAATCAAAATAAATTTCTCTTAAATAATCGTGCATGATTTTAAGAATAAGGTGTGCGATTTAACCGCCCCAGAATATTCTGGGACAGCAAAGGTTATCAAAGTAAAGCAGTTTAAGGACTTGATTTAGGTCACATATTTAAGCTAAAGATCCATATTGATCTGCAAGTGCATCTGCTACCCCTTGATAGGTAGTTGATCTGATTTTCCATCTATCCTCGGATGGAGATGTATACCAATTAGCGTATTTAACTTTCTTAGGTAGATTTGTTATGTCTACAAATTTTGTACCTTTTAATTTTGGTAATCCTTTGAGCCATAATCCAGTTCGCTTGGACTCCACTTCTCCAAATTCATAAGGTTGAAAATATTGTGTGGCTTTACCTAGCTTGGAGTGTTTTGTTAATGCTCCTACAGGATTCTCAATACATATGCGAGGGCAATCTGCATCCCATATAGCTTCCACAAATTTAATAGCTTCTTGTTGAAGTCCTAATCTTCTTTTCTCAGCCCACCAACGTGAACCGCTCAAACTCAAGTGAGTGCAAGGAGGGTGGGCAATAATTAAATCCCATCCGTCATTAATTATTTCAAGTACATCCCCTTGAATATGTTTATCACTTGGGATATCAGTAGGTAATAAATCACATGACCATGCATCATGACCTTTTTTAGCGAAAGCTTCTCTTACTCTTCCGCTATATTCGCAAGCTACTAGAACTTTCATTAATTTCCCTCCGTAAATCTATGTGTAGCAATATCTTCCCATTCTTTTGTAGAAAGATTAGGAAAGTCTTCTTGAACTTCTTCATAGATAGTTTCAAGAATTTCATCATTAATTAAATCTTCCATTAGTTTTTCTCCTTTAGTTTTTGTTCAAAGATTTCCATAAATTGACCTAAATTTATTTGATTAGTATCAAATTTTCTTACTACTTTGTAGCCAACAATATTGACTATTTGAGTGTAAGTATATTTTTTAAATCTAGTCATCGTTCTCATTCCCCCAACATAGGTAACAAGAACCAAAATCATATAATTGTCCTTCCATAGATACTGAATATGTAGACTTATTTTTATCTGCATCCATAAATTCTTTTAGATCATCTATATCTTCTTTATTATTAGTTTCTTCATTACTGTAGTAAGAACAAATTTTGTCGTATGTCTCCTTATTAAATAAGGGTGCATACCATCCGTTCCATCTTTGATGAGGGTTATACCATCCTTCAAAAGAAGGGGGCATATCATCTTTGTTATTACCGCATGGTAAATAAAATAATCCTCTTTCCATGTTTTGTAGTCTCCTAATAAAGTGAGTAAATAAAGTAAGGGTGGTAACCTTAATAATTAATCTAGGGCATATCGGTCGGTATGTCAATAAATTAATTTAAATTGAAATTTTGAATTTTCCTGGAAAATTCTGGGCAGGGGTATCCATCAGAATTATTTGTAAATTTCTGATTTTAAAATTTTATTTTTGGATTAAAGTTTTAGCTTTGACTATCCCCAACTTGAGTTAGTTCAATCCACATATCATGCAATGCAGTATTACCACGTTGCTTAAATTTTTCATGGGTTAAAGAATAATTTTTAACCATACCAAAACTTTTAAGTGTGTTATGTAGTTGGTCTAAATCTTTTAAGCCTGCGGTTGCTTTAATTCGTATCTTGTTTTGTTTAGTCATAATCATACTCAACATCATAATCTTGACTTAATGAGGTACAACCATACCCATTATGAAAAGCTTCAATAATATCTAATTGGAGTTGATTTAAATTTGAATCAATATCTTTGATTAAATCTTTATCAGTTTCCAATTCTTTTAGGGTTTCATGGTTCTCATATAGTGCGGCTTCATAATCTATATAAAAAGGATCTCCATCCATTTTGTATTCAATCTGAGCCACTAGTGTGGGAACATATGCCGAATAAGATATCCCATTGAATTTTGTTTGAGTCTTTTTTAAATCGACTACATGTTCTTTGAGAGATCCATCCTTATTAAATAAGTGATCATTTTCCCATGTATCCTGTTTTAATGTTTTAATAGTTGCACATGAACTAATTAAAAAACATTCTCCATAAGTTGTTTGAGTAGTCATAATAAGAGACTAAATAAAGTGAACAAAATAATTCTGGGCAGGGCAATCTATCCCAGAATTTAATAAATTTCTGAAAAATTTATTTATCGATAGCTAATAAGGCTATCATCAAACCTTAAAAAGATAAGGCTTGAAGTTAGCTTTAATTAGATGTATTTATACAGAATTTATTTATCGCTTTATCGTTTTGATTCTTAGTTCTTTTATGCTTTAAACCTATGATATAAGTTTTATCTGACTTATCATCTATTCGCCAGTCGGTTTTATCCCCATCCAAAACATCTAAAATTCTACCTTTATATTCAAATTGTTTTGGTAATGGTTCATTATGACCTAATTTAAAACTAGCGGCATAATTTAAACCTAACTCAATAGCTTTAGTAAATAAATCTACTTTAGAACCATGAGATAAAGTCAAATGGTAATTTAATTTCTTTGCAAGTTTTAGGTCGGTATCAGTTATAGGTCGTTTAGTGTAATCATACATATTTAATTTCTTACCTACTGATTGATTTAATTTAACGTCTAGTGCATTCATCAAACATTCAATAATATTTGAATATTTAATTGGTTCAATGTAGACATTAAAAGCTTTAAGGATGTAATCAGAATCATTTTGTTCAATCTTGATAGGCATTCTTAAAATATGCCAATCCGATGTACCATTAAAACGAAATCCGATTTTATCGTAGCTACGATGTTTTGAATAATGCCTAATAACTTCACTTACGCAAAATCTAAAAAACATACTTCTATCATAAATAAAAGCTTTATGTCTTCTTATTCGGCATTCCATTATTTTTGGGGAAAATATGGCACGCCCCGATTGAATTAAGCAAACATCCCTGCAAGTATCAGCAAATGGACAGGCTTGAAAGTCGTTATACATATATAAAACGGCCGTAGGTGCTTCACTAATTAATTGATTCTTAATTATTTTGGATGAGCTTAAGGTTAAAAAATTAGTACTGTCTAAATTATGTTTTAGACTAAAATTTTTAAAATCTATTGGTTTTTTAGACATTATATATACCCTCGAAATTATTAAAACCATAATCAGAAATTACTGAATCTAAAACATTTAATTGTTTAGGTGTTAATGTTTCGGATAAGTCAGATAAAAAGATAGAAATTCTATCTAAATCATTTGTTTGAATCATAGCTATTAACTTTTCAGTTACTCTATATTCAAGTTTTTTTCGGTCGGATTTTTTCATAATAAGTGAAAAATAAAATTTAATTTTGATAGTTTTTAAGGCTATCATAAAACCTTATAAATAAGGCTTTAAGCTAGCTATAAAGATTTAAGCTTACATTGAGTCGTTATAAGCAATATCACCCTTCCAAGGCCTTATAATTCCTACATATGGTCTATAACAATATTGTTCGTTATCATCATTAATATATAATTTTTGCCTAAATTCTTTGCCCGTATATAAAGGAACATTTTTACCATCTATAACTTTAAAATTTGGTAGGCTATGCCATTTTTGGCCACCCCATGTATTTTTTAATTCATCATCAATTATTAGTGATGGTATAGATTTAAACCATATATTAGATTTTGAAATTCTAGTAACTATATAGTAACTAGTTTCAGAAATTCCACAGTCGCAAATTTGCCCGATTTCAAAATTTTTAGTTAGTGTTTGAGTTTCCATAATAAGTTAGAAATAAAATTGAAAGATAGTTTTTAAGGCTATCATAAAACCTTATAAATAAGGCTTTAAGCTAGCTATAAAATAAATAATTATTCGGAGATAACTTTTATAAGTGTTTTTGCTAAATCGTCCCAATATGTATCGGAATTTAATCCTAATTCTTCAATTTCAGAATCCCACATCGGAAGATTATTTAATGCTAAACCTTGAAACCATTCTTTAATAGAATAATCATTACCGTTTAAAGTCTCTATTAAATACTTTTTATATGCCCACTCAAATTTTCCAATATAAGTTAATTGTTGAGTATCTTTTAATGATTCATTACTGAAATCATTTTCATTAATAGTATCATCAATTGCATTTAATAATACTGTTTCGATTGTTTTAGACATTGTTTGAATTCCTTTAATAGATAAGGTTTAAATGTACATTTATTTGTACTCTTTAAATATAGTCCATTTAGTGCAATAAGTCAATATTAATTTAAAAGATACTTATATAATATAGAGAAAAATTTTAAAGAGTTTTAAAAAGTTTTTAACAAGTACTTATATTCAGGCCGTCAGGCCGCCTCTAAACCTAAAAAAATGTACGTTATCAAGCAAAAAACAGGGAAAAATGGGCAAAATTGGGCAAAATTTCTTAAAAATTAGGCTATCTGGTGCAAATGTTTACACTTTGTAATAAAAATCCCTGTGGAAAACTAATTGTTACAGATGTTGTTACATTTAACCCATATTGTGTTAACTTTTACAACTTTGCCTTTATATTTCCTTAATATTTCACATAAATTGCTCTATTTTCTACACATTTAGTAACAATCCCCCCAGAATTTGAGAATCGGTCGTTACATACAGTAACAATTGCCCTATATTTCTTTTTTTTGTTACAGCGGCTTTACAATTCACGGCTTCGCCTGATGTTACAAATTTTTTTTACCCCGAATTGAGGGTTTCTAAGGCTTTTTAGGGGGTAGAGTCTATAGAACTTAAAATTAAACCTATAGATTCATAAAATTATAAAAAATGCCTGTTTCTCCACGAGATTTCGAGCTATATTCCCGAATGACTGGGGCTTCAATGCCTAATGATGCCGCTTCTCGTGCAAGAATGGCTCCTGATGTGTATGATTTCACTAGAAATTTTGCAAAAAATCCAAATATTTTAGATAAAGCTGGGGATATGGTGAAAGGTATTGGTAGAACCTTCCAAAGAGGTATAGGGGCTGGTATACAAGCAGACTTATCGGAGGCAAAAACCCCTTATCGCCCTACAAGTCAGAATCTTGGGCAAAGAGTATCGGAAAATCAGACAAATGTTGGTTTAGAAGAGAGAAAAGGAACACAAGCTATGGAAGTTACCAGAGGACCAAGCACTGTAGCGGAAGAAATAAGTGGTAGTCAGTCTAGTAACCCTGATATGACCTCAATTGACCGTGATGTTAAAAGAGAAGTACAAGCAGTTGCAGGTTCAGTACCTCTTACTACAAAAGAGATGTTACAAGGTGGTGGTTCTGACAATATGTTTACCAGAAACTTAG
>VMHT01018865.1_pt1 | contig 12954 bp, 12 predicted proteins | sample 4693611 | NCBI WGS metagenome assembly VMHT01 (sample SAMN12280063, study PRJNA550983) | marine metagenome | isolation source: seawater sampled from same location over 5 years 0.02-0.2 micron viral filtrate | place: USA: collected off the coast of southern California halfway between the port... ... | reverse complement strand
GCCTTTTTCTTCATCACGTTAGAGAGATATTTTATGGCTGCCGCGATATCGGTTTTTTTAGACTGCGGCTTAAATTCTATTAATTCCCTGATAATTCGCAGCACGTGATAGCGTCCTTTTTTAGGCGGAATATAAAGCTCTATTTTATCTGAAAAAAGCATCAGCCCAATCTTATCGTTGTTTTGGGTTGCCGAAAAAGCCAAAGTTGCCGCAATTTCGGTAATCACATCTTTTTTTAGCTGATCTTTTGTTCCGAAGAATTCTGAACCCGAAACATCTACCATAAGCATCATGGTAAGTTCGCGTTCTTCTTCAAAAACCTTTACAAATGGTTCGCTGTAACGCGCGGTAACGTTCCAGTCTATATTTCTAACATCGTCTCCAAACTGGTACTGCCTAACTTCACTAAAAGTCATTCCGCGGCCTTTAAAAGTAGAATGATATTCCCCGCCAAAAACGTGATCGCTCAAACGCCGGGTTTTTATTTCAATCTTTCTTACTTTTTTTAAAAGCTCTTTAGTATCCATTAGGAAACGATTGTGTTTTTACACAAATTATTGGGAAATGCGAAAATTAGTGGAAAATTATAGCTTAAGGCACCTCTATCTCGTTCACTATCTTATGTACAATATCTTCTGAAGTCACATTTTCTGCCTCGGCTTCGTAGGTAATTCCAATTCTATGGCGAAGTACATCTAAAACCACTGCCCTAACATCTTCTGGAATTACATAACCGCGGCGTTTTATAAAAGCATAGCATTTTGAAGCCCGCGCAAGATTAATACTCCCCCTTGGTGAAGCACCAAAACTAATAAGTGGTTTCAGATCCTTTAAATTATATTTTTCAGGATTACGGGTTGCAAAAATAATATCCAGGATATATTTTTCGATTTTTTCATCCATATAAACTTCCCTGACCACTTGCTGAGCACGTAAAATCTGCTCTATGCTTACCACAGGATTTACTTTTGGAAATTCTCCCTTTAAATTGGCGCGCATAATTAACTGCTCGTCGTTAATTTCGGGGTAATCTATAACTGTTTTTAGCATAAAACGGTCTACCTGGGCTTCAGGCAAAGGATAAGTTCCTTCCTGCTCTACCGGGTTTTGAGTAGCCATTACCAAAAACGGCTTATCTAAAATAAAAGTTTCTTCGCCAATGGTTACCTGCTTTTCCTGCATAGCTTCCAGTAAAGCCGACTGCACTTTTGCCGGGGCACGGTTAATCTCATCTGCAAGTACAAAATTCGCGAAAATGGGACCTTTTTTAATGCTGAAATCATTCAGCTTCATATTATAAATTAAGGTTCCAACAACGTCTGCCGGTAAAAGATCTGGCGTAAACTGGATCCTGCTAAAACTACCGTGAACGGCCTGGGAAAGTGTATTAATAGCCAGGGTTTTTGCCAAACCGGGAACACCCTCTAGCAAAATGTGACCCTGCCCTAATAAACCAATAAGCAAACGCTCCATCATATGCTTTTGTCCAACTATTACCTTATTCACTTCGGTGTTTAGTAAATCTACAAAAGCACTTTCCCTCTCAATTTTCTCGTTTAAACTTGCAATGTCTACAGAGGCGTTGTTATCTATCATTTTATAAGTATTAAAGACCTTAAATTCGTGGCCGCAAATTGGAAAATTATTAGCGTATTGGCTGTTAATGTATGGTTAAAAAACAAAAAAGCGGCCTTTTAAAGCCGCTCTTTTTTTATAAGGGAATTATTTTAATTATTCCAAATAAATTGTTTCAATATCTACATCAGCATCTTCTTCTACCTCAATATTATCTTTATTTATTACTTCCAGGCCGGCTGCAGCCTCTGGAGTAACAGTTACCTGGTAAGTCCCTGCCGGAACCCCATGCAAAACAAAATTTCCAGATTCATCGGTATAAGCCGAAATAGTATGACTCGCATTTTGTGCTTTTACCAAACTTTGAAAATTGGTAGGATGCACTTTTCCCATAATAGAACCTGTATTGGCCATAGCCGACACTCTAATAACCGGTTTTAAAATATAGCCTGCATTACCGGTAATTACCACAGATTCGTCTACATCAAAATCCAAAAGGTACTCATAATGCTCTCCTGCCTCAAGTTCCTGTTTTACATTTAGTTTTAAGCCAGATTGTTGCGCACTTGGAGTAGCAAGGGCAATTTCCTCACCCGCAATATCAACTACATTATCGGGACCTAAAACCAATCTTATTTGATCAAGATAACCTGCAGGAATTTCTGCATCTACCAATAATTGAGAAACTCCTCCGGTTAATTGTAAAAGATCATAACGGCCGGTTTCAACATTATCAAGGCTTTCCCACTCAGCCTCTTCCTGTCCAACGGCGGCTTCGGTTTTAATCATCACATCCTGTACATCTACCCAAACGTGATCAAAATCACCGGGAGCATCTGTCATTCTAACGGTTAATTGGGCGTTACCCTCTGCAACGTTATTCTCATCGTCATCACTACAACTTGTAAATCCAAAAGCGATTACTGTAGCAAGCAGTAAGCTTTTTAACTTTAGGTGCTTCATCGTTCTTTTCATAAATAGGTTTATTAATTGTTTAGACAGGAAAACGCCGCATAGCCGATTAAATTTTATGAAAGACCCCAGATTAATTAAATTTAACAAGACTTTAAATTGCATATGTAAGCCTAAGCTACTTACTTGTAGATACTTTAGTACTTAGAAAAATAATTTATGAAAACTGCATTAATTACAGGAGCAACCAGTGGAATAGGAAAAGCTACGGCGAGTGCCTTCGCACGGGAAGGGATTAATCTTATTCTCTGCGGAAGAAGAGAAGAGCGATTAGCCGAATTAAAAAAAGAATTATCAAAAAGAGTCGCGGTGCACACGCTTAGTTTTGATGTTCGGGATAAAGGAGTGGTTTTTGAAAAGATCAATAGCCTTCCTGAAAAATTTCAAAAAATAGATATTCTTATCAATAATGCCGGAAATGCGCACGGTTTAAACCCCATTCAGGATGGTAACATAGACGACTGGGATGCAATGCTGGATATTAACGTAAAAGGCCTGCTATATGTTAGCAAAGCGATTTTTCCGAAAATGATAAGCCAGGGAACCGGGCATATTATTAATATTGGTTCTACCGCCGGGAAAGAAGTTTATCCCAACGGCAATGTTTATTGTGCCAGCAAATATGCAGTAGATGCCTTAAACCAGGCTATGCGAATAGACCTCAACAAGCATGGAATTCGAGTTGGTGCCGTAAACCCCGGCCTTACGCAAACCGAATTCAGCGAAGTAAGATTTAAAGGAGATACAGAAAAAGCTAAAAGTGTTTACGAAGGTTTTCAAGCTTTACGCCCGGAAGATATCGCAGATATTATCAGGTTTGTAGTCACCAGGCCATATCACGTAAATATTGCAGATCTAGTGGTGATGCCAACAGCGCAGGCGAATAGCACTACGGTGAATAAAGAATGATATGATTAACAAACGGCTTTTAATTAAAAACCTGCTCGCTCACAACGACGAGAACAGCTTTTACGACAAAAAGCTAAAGCTCAATATTGGCGAAAGAGAAGGGAAAGCCAAGTTTTTAAAGCACGTTTGTGCTCTTTCTAATTCCAATCCCGAAAACAATTCCTATATCGTAATTGGGGTCCAGGATGAAGATAACAGCATCGTGGGCACCGATTTTTTTGACGACAGTAAAATTCAAAACCTGGTGAACGCTTATTTGAGCAATCCGCCATTAATTTCTTATGAAAATATCCCTTTTCCACATTTACCGGGAAACCTGGTAGTGGGTTTGGTGAGTATTAGGCCAAATCATGGGAAAATATGCTCGCTTAAAAAGAATATCTGGAAGTATTACGGAGGTTCGGTTTTTCTTAGAGATGGCAGCATTAGCATGCCTAAGGTTTTTGGTGTGGAGATCACCGATGTGAATTCAGAAATAGTGAATTCTATAGAAAAACACTCGCATAACAATATTGAATTGACGCTGGATGGTGTATTCGATTTTCTTCAGAAAAGAAAAGATTACAACGCCACCTATAAGGTTTTTAAAGAATATTTTGTGGTTTGCTGGGCCGGGAAAAAGATCCAGGCAAAACACGAAACTTTTTATTCCAGGGTAGATATAGAGCTCATCAACGAACAGGTGAAATTGTTCTATTCAGATTTAGACCAGGTGAGCATTAGCCTGACCGATGAAGAGTTCAAAATTCTGGAATACGTTCAATTGGGATTACATGATAAATACCAGTTTTACCCTTTGGAGGAGGTCACCATCAGTTTTAAAGATAGCGTGAGTTACGATATTGAAAGTAAGTTGTTATTTGAGCCACCGGAATTCGACAAAAAAACGCTGTATCATATTTACAACACAAACAGCAAACTGGTAGAAAGGTTAAAAAAGAGGCTTCCGTTAGATAAACAACAAAAAAAAGACCTAAAAAATTTGCCTTCAACTTATTTACTTTGCTATTTAAATAACTTTGAACAGGCAATAGACAAACTGGAAGAAGCAAAACCGTATTTAAAAGACTACAGCCAGGAAGTTTATAATTATTATAAAGAAAGTATGCGAATTTTAAGAAAAGTAAAATACAATTAATATGGGCCGAAGCATTGCTATTGGAGACATTCACGGCGGATTAAAAGCTTTAATACAGCTCCTTGAAAAAATAGAGGTAACTCCAGAAGATGAACTTATTTTCCTGGGAGATTATGTAGATGGTTGGAGCGACTCAGCCAATGTAGTTTCATACCTAATAGACCTAGCAAAACAAAATACCTGTATTTTTCTACGAGGAAATCACGACGATCTAACCCATCGTTGGCTGGCAACCGGGGAGCTTAATGAAAAATGGCTGCAACATGGCGGGCAATCCAGTATTGACGCCTATAGAAATTTTTCTTCGGAAGAAATAGAGTCACATATCGAGTTTTATAACCAGATGCTAAATTACTACGTAGATAAAAAGAATAGGCTTTTTGTGCACGCCGGGTTTACAAGCCAACATGGTCCCGAGCAGGAATATCACGAAACCGGATTCTATTGGGATAGAACTTTATGGGAAATGGCACTTTCTTTAGATAAGAATATTGAACCAGGCGAAACAAACTACCCGAAACGCCTTCAAATTTTTGATGAAATTTTTATTGGGCATACACCGGTAACCCGAATTAATGAAGAAGCTCCCGTAAAACGTGCAAACATTTGGAATGTAGACACCGGTGCTGCTTTTAAGGGAAAATTATCGGCTTTAGAGGTAAACACAAAGGAAATTTGGCAAAGTGATCCTGTATTTAAATTGTATCCAGAAGAAGAAGGTAGAAATTAAGACGATTTTACCACAAAACGCATTTTCTCTTTATATCTTTGTAATTCAGGGATTTTGACTTTTATTTAGGCACTAAATTCCCGAATAGAATATTTTTAGCACAATTCTTTCTTAAGAGTTGATTAATATCGGCAGATTTTTTAGATTTCTGCTCCAAAAAAAAACTAGAATGGCCCTCGACAATATTAGATTAGAAGTGATGAATACCGTTGAAAAACAGGTAGACGGTTTCATTAAAGAATACCTTATTCCCGTAGAAGATATTTGGCAACCCACCGACCTTCTTCCTAATTTACAGGGAGAAAATTATATGGATGAAATCAACCAAATTCGGGAAGAAGCCAAAGAGCTTGAATACGATTTTTGGGTAGTTTTAGTTGCAGATATGGTTACTGAGGAAGCCCTGCCAACTTACGAATCCTGGCTTATGGATATGGAAGGTGTGGAGCAACACGGTAAAAGCCGCGGAGAGGAAAACGCCTGGTCTAAATGGGTTCGCCACTGGACGGGAGAAGAAAACCGCCATGGAGATACCCTTAACAAATATCTTTATTTGTCTGGTAGAGTAAATATGCGCGAGATTGAAAAAACAACGCAATATTTAATCAACGATGGTTTTGATATTGGTACCGGTCGTGATCCTTACAAAAACTTTGTATATACCAGTTTTCAGGAATTAGCGACTAATATTTCACACAAACGTGTAGGGCAATTAGCTAAGAAAAAAGGAAACAAAATGCTTGGGAAGATGTGTAACATCATTGCCGGCGACGAGATGAGGCATTATATGGCTTATCGCGAATTCGTGAAAACTATTTTTGAACACGACCCCAGCGAAATGATGCTGGCTTTTCACGATATGATGAAGAAAAAAATTGTGATGCCTGCTCAGTTCTTACGTGAAAGCGGACAGGGAATTGCTGAAGCTTTTGAAAATTTCTCAAATGCAGCACAGCGACTTGGCGTTTACACCACCTACGATTATATAGAAATCCTGGAGAAACTTAATGGCTACTGGGAAATAGACAAAATGCGCTCTTTAACCGATGAGGCCGAAAAAGCAAGAGATTATTTAATGAAATTACCAGACAGAATGCGAAGAATCGCAGGAAGAATGGCTATCCCGGAAGATCAACACACCTTTAAATGGGTTGAAGCTAACGGAAGACTATAATTACCTATAATATTATAAAACAAAACCCGCTTTAATTGAAGCGGGTTTTTTATTGAGCTATAATTAGTGATCAAGAGCTTAAGCGGTATTTCTCTTCCAGACCTTATAAGAGATCAGATCTTTTTCAATTAGGTTTAGACAAAAAGCAATTACAGCCGCATCGTCTAAATAACCAACTATCGGAATAAAATCTGGGATTAGATCTAATGGCGAAAGCACATATAATAATGCTCCTCCAATAGCCGCAACTACATTAAAAGGAACTTCCCTATAATTGCCATTCGCATAATCTCTTAGCAAATTAAAAAGTAGTTGGGCATCGTCTACATAACGTTGCAGCTTTCCTTTATTTTCAAACTTCGACTTTATCTCTTCTTCATCTTCCAGCACATTATGCACGTCTTCCTCTTCAAAATCTTCCTGGCGCTTTTTATGCTCTTTCTTAATAGTTTCGTTATCGATTTTACTCATTGTCTATTTTTTTTGATGACCACAAAATATAAAATTATTATTGAAGGTCTAATTAGGGAAATGCTAAAATCTGAGAAAAAATAAACCTCACAGGTTTTTAATGCTGTGAGGTTTAAGATTTTAGAATTATATGTCTAATCAAGCTTTAATAGCCTTTAAGCACTATAAATCAAATTTGATTCCCTGCGCCAACGGCAGTTCAGTAGTATAATTAATAGTATTTGTTTGTCTTCGCATATAGATCTTCCAGGCATCAGACCCAGATTCTCTTCCGCCTCCGGTTTCTTTTTCACCGCCAAAAGCACCGCCAATTTCAGCACCAGAGGTTCCAATATTCACGTTTGCAATCCCACAATCTGAACCTTCTACCGAAAGAAAACGTTCGGCTTCCCTTAAGTTGTTGGTCATTATCGCTGAAGAAAGTCCCTGCACTACCCCATTTTGTAATTCCAGGGCGTTAGAAACATCTCCTGAATATTTCATAATATAAAGCACCGGAGCAAAAGTTTCGTGCTGTACGATCTTAAACTCATTTTTTGCTTCGGCAATAGCTGGTTTTACGTAGCATCCGCTTTCGTAACCTTCGCCTTCCAAAACACCACCTTCAACTAAGATCTTACCGCCTTCTTCTACTACTTTATCTAAAGCATTTTGATAATTTTTTACCGCATCTTTATCGATAAGCGGCCCCACGTGATTATTTTCATCTAATGGGTTTCCAATACGCAGTTGCTTATAAGCCTTTACAATAGCATCTTTTACTTTATCGTAAATAGATTCGTGAATAATCAATCTTCGGGTAGAAGTACAACGTTGTCCGCAAGTTCCCACAGCTCCGAACACAGCACCGATTACCGTATTTTTAATATCGGCATCTGGAGTTACGATTATGGCGTTATTTCCTCCCAATTCAAGAAGCGATTTTCCTAATCTTGCCGCAACGGCCTGGGCAACTATTTTTCCCATTCTAATAGAACCGGTAGCCGAAATTAACGGAACTCTTTTATCGTTGGTCATCATTTCACCCACTTTATAATCGCCGGTGATCAATGAAGAAATTCCTGCCGGAACATTGTTTTCAGCAAAAACTCTAGCGGCAATATTTTGACAGGCCACAGAAGTTAAAGGAGTTTTCTCTGATCCTTTCCAAACGCAAGCATCACCACAAACCCAGGCCAAAGCCGTATTCCACGACCAAACCGCAACCGGAAAGTTAAATGCCGAGATAATTCCAACTAATCCAAGCGGGTGGTATTGCTCGTACATTCTATGACCCGGGCGTTCAGAATGCATGGTTAACCCGTGTAACTGGCGTGAAAGACCCACTGCGAAATCACAGATATCTATCATTTCCTGAACTTCGCCCAAACCTTCCTGGTAAGATTTTCCCATTTCGTAAGAAACTAATTTCCCCAAAGGTTCTTTTAATCTTCTCAATTCATCATTAAACTGGCGAACCACTTCACCGCGCTGAGGTGCCGGCCAGGTGCGCCATTCTTTAAAACCTGCAGTGGCAGTAGTAATTACTTTTTCGTAATCTTCTTTAGTAGTGGCTTTTACTTTTCCAATTAAAGCACCGTCTACAGGAGAATACGATTCAAATACTTCACCATTACTAAAAAAATCTTTTCCAGTAGAAGTTCCATTATTGGTTTCCTGTAAGCCAAGATCCTTTAAAGCTTGTTTAATTCCGAATTTCTCTGCTATTTCACTCATTAATTTGTAAATTTTATCTGTTCTTTTGTGTGTTTCCTGCTAAAATACTAAATTTTTAACGCTAATCTGTCCCAGCAACATAACGTTCGTCTACCGGCATCACTTCCCCGCAATTATCGCAGGTTCGTAAGTCTCTACTTCCGTAGAAATGCTTAAAATGTTTTAGAAAATCTTTCTCAATATCGGTTAACGGAAAATAGACTTCATACAATTTATGGTTACAATTATCACAAAACCATAAAAGTCCATCTTTGGCATCAATTTGCACGCGTTTTCGTTCTACAACGAGCCCGATAGAACCTTCTTTTCTCACCGGTGAATGTGGTACTTTTCCTGGATGCAAGTACATATCTCCAGGGCCCAATTGCATCGTCTTTTTTTCGCCGTCTTCCTGGATATGCACTTCTATTTCACCTTCTAACTGGTAGAAAAGCTCTTCTGTTTCGTTATAATGATAATCTTTACGGGCATTGGGCCCGGCCACTACCATCACTATATAATCTTCAGATTCTTTATAAAGATTTCGGTTACCAACCGGCGGCTTAAGCGATTCGCGGTTTTGCTCAATCCATTTATTAAGGTTAAAAGGTTTATTTACTGCCATGATTTCAAAATTATATTGCTTAAAATTACAACTTAAAGCTCGAAAAAAAGGACGATTTTATTATCTTTTTGGGCGCCTTAACGGGCTATTCGCTGCAATTCCTCGTCGCCTGCTGGCGCCTGTGGGATTTACGCTCCTATCCCTGGCGCAAACTCAATAATTTGTACAAATGTTTATCTTCGACTGAAAATCACACCATTTATGAAAAGAATATTCCTTTTATTCAGTTTATCACTCTTTTTAGCCTGTAATACTTCCGCTGAAAAAGAAACCCAAACAAATGAAACCGCTGAAACCGAAAAAGCTCAGGATTCCGTAGAAAACTTCGGCATTGTAATTCACGGCGGTGCGGGAACTATTTTAAAGGAAAACATGAGCGATTCCCTTGAACAGGCCTATAAAGCGAAATTGGAAGAGGCTATAAGAACAGGGCACGAAATTCTCGCCAATGGCGGAACTGCAATTGAAGCTGTACAGCGAACTATAAATATCATGGAGAATTCCCCACTTTTCAATGCCGGGAAAGGAGCTGTATTTACCAACGAAGGTAAAAATGAACTCGATGCTTCTATCATGGAGGGAAAAACTTTAAATGCCGGTGCAGTGTCTGGAGTAACTACCGTAAAAAACCCTATAAACCTAGCCTGGGAAGTGATGGAAAATTCAGAACACGTAATGCTTTCGGGAAAAGGAGCTGAACAATTTGCTAAAGAACGAAACCTGGAAATTGTAAACCCTGAATATTTCTATACCGAAAACCGATTTAAAAGTTTAGAACGCTTAAAAGAAAGAAATTCAGAAAAAACAGAGCTTGATCACGATGGGAAGACTGCTTTTGTAGATCCGTTTATTAAAGATTCTAAATTTGGTACGGTTGGTTGTGCTGCTTTAGATAAAAATGGAAACCTGGCCGCAGGAACCTCAACCGGCGGAATGACCAATAAAAAATGGGGGCGTATCGGCGATGCTCCCATAATTGGCGCCGGAACTTATGCTAATAACAAAACCGCAGCGATATCTGCAACCGGCTGGGGAGAATTTTTTATTCGTGGAGTGGTAGCCTATGATATTTCAGCATTGATGGAATATAAAGAAATGAGTCTGGCGGAAGCTGCAAAAGAAGTGATCCAGAATAAAAACCCGGAACTTGGCGGTAGTGGCGGGATCATCGCAATAGATCACCAGGGAAATGTTTCTATGGAATTCAATACCGCGGGAATGTACCGTGCAAAAATGAATAAGGAGGGCGACCTGGAAATAGGAATCTATAGCGAATAACCTTTGAAATAAGATCTTTACAAGCCCAACCTAAACGGTTGGGCTTTTTTTTAACTCAATTTTAGAATTCGTTAGTTCGGAGAATTCCGAACTAATTATAATTTTGCAAACTTCTAAATAATTTACAAATGAGAAATAAGTACGGTGTAATTCTAATATTGGTCTTTATATTCTGTTATGGAGAGGTTTTTTCACAACGTTTATCACGTGAAAAAATAAACGATACCATAGAAAATATGCCCACTTTTTCTATTCATAAGGATAATTATTTTATCACGGGAATTTCTACAAATAAAGATCTCAATTCTAAATCTGCAGATGCAAAATATCAAATTAGTTTTAAAGCATTAATTACGCGTAATACCCTACCGCTTGATACCTACTTGTTTCTCACTTATACCCAAAAAGCTTTTTGGAATATTTATGAGTTTTCAAGCCCCTTTCGCGAACTTAATTTTAATCCGGGGGTAGGCTTGGGAAAACCAGTATATAATAAAAATGATGATTTGGCCGGAATGGCCTATTTACAGTTGGAACACGAATCTAACGGGCGGGATAGTATTTATTCCCGAAGCTGGAACTCTCTTTCTTTAAGTTATCACACCGCGATAAATAAAAACCTTTTAATTAGTGTAAAAGGCTGGTTGCCATTTAAATATAAAAAGGATAATCCCGAGCTAATTGATTATGTTGGCTACGGAAAAATAAGCCTTACTTACAATTTAATTCCAGAAAAATTACTGGTAGATCTTATGCTTAGAAAGGGAATTAAAAACTGGAATGGAACGGTGCGCACCAGGTTTCTTTATAAACCTTTTAATTCTTCTAATTTCCAGGTAATGCTGGAGTGGTATAAAGGAAATGCAGAAAGCCTTATTAATTTTGAAGAAAACCGAAGTATGATTCGCGCAGGCTTCGTTCTAAAATCAGACGAATTAAACTTCCTGAAATCGCTTCCCGATGCAATTTAACAAACCTTTTAGAAATTTGGTTCGGGTTATTCGGAACTAAATATTAATTTCGCGCCTTCAATTTATTAAAATGAACAATACGGACTTACAAGCACAAAAAACACGTTTAATTGAAAAATTGGGCGTTCAGTTTGAAAAAGAGCATCAGTTAGCTCCGGTTGCAGCCAGGATTTTTGCCACGCTTATTGTTACCGGTAAAAAAGGAATCACTTTTGAGCAATTGGTAAAAGATTTAAATGCCGGAAAAAGTACGGTTTCTACTCATTTAGAACATCTTCAAACAACAAACCGTATTGAATACTACACAAAATCTGGAGACAGAAAGCGGTATTTTATTGTAAAACCCGACCTGATGGAAAACCATATTGATGAGCTCACCGCGAAGTGGGAAGCTCAAAAATGTATTCATAAAGAGGTTCTGGAATACAAGCAAAAGAGCAACGAATTGAATAAAGAAGATCCGCCTTTTGATATGGAATTTCAAAAAAGCCTGTTAGACTTCTTAGATGAAGCAACGGCAGCGCTTAATAAATTAAAGAAGAACATCAACAACCATTAATTACAATAAAAAGCAATGAAAAAGATAATTTATTTCAGTCTGTTTATAGGTGCTGCCGTTTTCACTTCCTGTTCTAACGGGAAAGAAGAACAGCAAGCAGCACAGGGCCAGGGTGCACAACCACTCCCGGTATTAGAAGTACAAACAAAGACAGTTACCGGTTTCACTTCCTATCCTACCAGTATAGAGGGTGTGGTAAACAGTCAGGTTAGAGCAAAAGTTTCTGGTTATATCACAGATGTTTTAGTAGATGCAGGAGAAAAAGTAACAAAAGGACAAAGGCTTTTTAAGCTTGAAACAGAATCTTTATCGGGTGATGCTGAAGCTGCCCAGGCAAATGTAAATGCCGCCCGGGTTGAAGTTGAAAAACTAAAACCCTTAGTTGAAAAAGATATTATTAGTGGAGTACAACTACAAACCGCAAAAGCACAGCTCTCCCAGGCCCAGGCTAACTACAACAGTATAGCTGCAAATATTGATTATGCAAATATTAAAAGCCCGGTAGATGGTTATGTAGGTAATATTAATTTTCGAAATGGAGCACTTGTATCTCCCGGAGACCCTACACCGCTTACTACGGTTTCCCAAACCGATGAGGTTTATGCGTTCTTTTCTATGAACGAGAAAGATTATATGAGTTTTCTTCAGGAAACTTCGGGCAGCAGTATAGAAGAAAAGATATCAAATTTCCCAGAGGTAAGTTTAATTCTGGCCAATGGTAAAGAATATGAACAAAAAGGGAAAATTCAAACAATTTCTGGACAAATTGATCCTTCAACAGGTACAGTAACCTTCAGGGCCAAATTTCCTAATCCAAATCAACTATTATCTAACGGTAATAGTGGTAAGATTCGAGT
>VMHT01023042.1_pt1 | contig 12955 bp, 18 predicted proteins | sample 4693611 | NCBI WGS metagenome assembly VMHT01 (sample SAMN12280063, study PRJNA550983) | marine metagenome | isolation source: seawater sampled from same location over 5 years 0.02-0.2 micron viral filtrate | place: USA: collected off the coast of southern California halfway between the port... ... | reverse complement strand
CATTCAGGCAAGCAAGCATAGGATTGAGAGTTGTTCGGCGGCTCGCAACAACCGAATCTAACTGACGAACAATAGAAGGGGCCCGCATAAAATCGAGTTCTATATACAGACCCGTCATCATATTAGGATAGATAGAACCCGAGAAAATACCTGATATATCTAAAGGAACACATGCTTTTACACTATTCTTCATATCTGTATGATTATAGGCTGCATTCTTTGTTCCTACAGGGGATTTCTTGAACCACGGATTAGTAATAACATCACACATATCAGATTTAGAAGCACCGCGACTGGAACAACATACAGGATTATAATCAGAACCACCCTGAGTTAGTGCTTTCATACCTTTGATACTTTCATCAGTATCATAATCACTTTTAAGAGCAACTATCTGATTATAGCCTACAATCTCTTCAAGTAAAACACGATCATCTAATGAATAGATCCGTAGATTTTCAACCATCATACCACATCCAGCAGGATCCAACTGGAGACGAGTTACCCCAGCATCAAGACCAGCAGTCGTTTGAGTAACAACCGGATCATCAATCACAGCGTCGAATTCAAGATAACATGATTTACCATCAATAAATTCAGTAGATTTAGGAACTACAAAAGATACTTTACGACTATTATTCTTTACTTGATGTTGTAATCCCTGATCCGCGGGGATACTAATTTGTTCTTCACCAATTCTAACGACATTTGCATCGGCTTCCCAATAAGTTGACATTTTATAATGTAAAGTATATATTAAATTACATCTTAAAAAAAAAAAAAAAGTATAATATAAGAAAATAAATATGCAATTCGGTAAGATGGAAGATTTTACAATAGACCAGTTCGCAGGAAGCACAGCATTAATCTTAGGAAGTGTTGCTTCTTTATTATTAGTCATTTGGAAGAGCCGTTGTGAGTGCGACATGAATTGCTGTTATATCTGGAGATGTCATCGAAAGCCGCCTCCAGAAAAAGAAGAAAGTGATGAAGAGATTGTACCTACTGATAAATCCCCAAAGGACTTAAAGAAAGTGGAAACTAAAGCAAAAAAAAAAGAGGATTTTACTGCAAGTCAACAACCCACTTTATCCGAAGAAGAATTAGATGAATCGCTTCCTTAACTTTTCATATAAATTATTTAATCGTTGTTGAATAGATACATCACCACCTTTATCAGGATGATGAACTTTGGATAACTTGTAGTATTCTTTTTTTAATTCTTCGAATGATTTACTTTTTTTTAATGGTTTAAATTCATCATGCTTATCTGATGGATAGACACAGCATTCTACATCATTATCATTTGGTTCATCTCCAAGTAACTTACGGAAGTATTCCCAAAAGGCTCTTCTATCTTTTTTGTACTTGTATTCTTGTTCCTCCCTTCTTTCTTCCGCACATTTATAACATTTATGATAGGATGCTTGTCCGTGCTTACAATATAGACGAGAGCCGTATATATTTATGAACATTTCATTTTCTTCTGGATCATCATAATATTTTCTTTCGCTGTAATGTAATCCCATAAAATAAGATATAGTTATATATTATTGTGATTTAAATTTTAAGTATCATTTTCTATAATTAATCCATAGATAATTTTTTCATCTGATCTTCATAATATAATTTCTGTGCTTCTAATCGTTTATTCGCAAAGTCTACTTTCTCACGAAGCATATCACTTTCATTTTTATATTTTCTGATTTCATTATCTAATTCGTCTATTTTATATTGTGAATCTCTATGTTGATTTTGCATCATAGCCTTATGTTCTGCTTCACTAATATAACCGCTACCTTCTTTAATTTTTTCTAATTCTTCTTCTAAATCTTTAACTTCTTCTCCAAGATGAATACACATACCACGATATTTTCTCCATGATACTTTCTTTGTTTCCCAGTCCGCTGGGATCCATCCACCATTAATTTCATCCTCAAGTTTATTTTTACGACCTTCTATAATATCCTCCGCATTATAGAGTGTCATAACTAATTTAAATAAGTTATTATTTTCTTTCCATACAGATTTAAAATTCTGTTTAAAAGACTTCTTATTCTGACCTTTAAAATTTAAGTATAATGAATTAACCACTTCAAAAATATCACCCTTTTCCTCCTTTGACAATTTAACGGATTTGTCTGATTCCATAATATAGTATAATATTATAATTTTAAGTATATTATTATTACTCATAGAAAAGGTATAAAAGGTAGTAATATTATTATGCTTTCTCATATTTGTAAAAGGTGGCCATGGGGGATACATTAACCCCCGAGGACTTTTTGTAATTCTCAAACTCGGTATAATATTATTACTTCCTATACCTTTTTCTTTTGTTTGTTTCAAAGATATCTTTTTCTTTGATTACTTTACTCATAGGTGGAGGAGGTGGTGGGATCTCTACACGATTGAATCGTTTTAGTACTATCGTAGAAATAGGAAGTGCTTTCATTTTAGTTTTCTTAGGCATTATTATTTACATACATATTTTTTACTATTGATTTTTATTATATATTATATTATAAAATGTCATTAATAATCTGTAAGAATAAACCTACAGAGGATGTCGTTGTGTCGGAAGTCAGTAATATTAATAAACCTTATGCGTTTAGGAATTCTATGACCAGTAATCTCGAAATACCAGCCAATTCGCAGATTGCTCTTCAAAGTGCTAAGATTAATATGGATGGTTCTATACTCGTAGGTGAAGAAAGAAAAATATTTTACTATTACAATGGTCCCCAAATTGATCCTGATAATATTGATGATACAAAACCAACTAATTTAGATAATAGTCCATCATATCCTTTAAAAGTTCCTCTATTTGAAGGTTCAAGGTTAAAAAGAGTTACCATTTATCAAATCGCAGAAGAAATAGAAAGAAGTATGAATGAAGTTATCACAAGTCCAAATTTAAAAAATAGATTTACATGTGATGTTAAATTAGACACAGGGAAGTTTGATGGATTTTCATTTGCGTGGGGTGAGGATATTTTAGGTGCGGGAAATACACAATATGCTCCGCCTGCTGTAGCGACAAGACCTATTGCTAATCCTGCAGGGGAATCTCAATTAGGTATGATTGAAGCGGGATTCACTAATATTCGCCTATATCAGACTTCTAATGGAGCATTAGGGGACGCACCTTCATGGATTTATACTGCCGTAGATGGTAAATTCGCTATTAATACTATGAGGGGAGCAACTCGTTCTGCGATTGGTAATGTTCCTCCACTTAATCAAAAAAGAGGACAAGCAATTTTTGATATCACTGCTCCAAGAGTTCAAGGAGCGGCAGCAGGCCGATGCCGATTTTTAGTAGGTCTTAGTCGTGGTAGTCGTTCAACCTATTACAGAGAACAAGATGGTGTCCCAATTGGGGGAATAAGAAACAATCCAAGAATTCGTCCTGAAAGTTTTAGATTAGGGAATGGTTCATCTGCGAGTAGATGGTTTCCTACTTTCTTTGACTATGCGATTGCCTATGATCCTACAACATCATCCACAGCACCAAGACAAGGAAGACTTCGTATCCTTCACACAGTTGTAAATTCAGCAGATACAGGGGGTCCTACTGGTAATAATCCTTTCATTAATAGATTTAGACTTAAACCACAAGATATCCCTTATGGTGATGGGACTGGTGGTTCAAAAAATACTGGAGCAGACCCTGCTTTTTTAGCATCTGCGAATTGGGATAACACTCTTGGTTATGATTATACAACAAACTCACTAGGTATTGATAAAGTTATCTTTACTTTAGAGGGAGGACAAGTAAAAATTACAGCACAGAACTCTGGAACAGCAACAGATTATGTTATGATAGATTATAATGCTGCGAGAAATAAAGAAGCATTATTAAAATGTGTAAATATGAATAGTGAATGTCTATTACCACTCGTTGCTCTTAATAATTTTGGTATCCTTGATGGAACTGGAAACCCTGCTACAGATAATGAAGTCCTCATAGATAGATTTGATGGGGTGAATTCTAACTGGGCTGATTTTAATTTCTTATCAGATGAATTAAGTAAAAATGATTGGGCGAATAGGGTTTATTCGAGTGATTTATCCGCACTACAAGTATACAGACAATTAGATCAAAATAGATCATTCCTTGATTATTCAGGGGTAATTGCTCTGACTAAGCCTGGTTTTACATATCCTGGGGCTCAGGTAACCTTGGGTCAGGTAGAACAATTTACATTTAAACTACCTGTCATAATTCCTATGCCTGATATGAGATATGGTGGACATAATGGAATGGCTGTAACTGATGCAAATACAAGTCTTTATTTAGGATTTCCTAATTTAGCACATATAGAATGAACACTTGATTGTGCGATTGCGGGTGGATTACAATTCATCGATTCAGTTGAAGTACCTACTCTTATCTCAAGTAAATCAGTATTCGTTAGAATTGAAAATCTCGGTCAAGAGTCTGTTAATGCCTATCAAGGTCTTAGATCTAAAATCATCGCTCACCTACCACGATTTGATGGGATACATAATGTAGGTCCTCTATATTTAGAACCTAATAATATGATATATATTGATCTCAAGAACCCCTATCCAATTAGGATTAATTCATTTGATGTATCACTTGTATACACGGATGAAACCTATGCTACTAACCTCACGGGGACTACTATTATATGCCTCCATATTCGAGAGAAACCACAAACCTCTACCATGGTTAATTAATTTTCATCAATACACTAAAATATGATATCTTTTTTATTACTTTTATAATTATACATAAGTATATAATGCTTTTTTAATGAAGAATTTATTATATTATTATTACTATAATGAAATTAGAACAAAGTCTGAATATTGATATTATTGAAGAAGAAAAACCTCCTGAAGCAAAAGAAGATAAACCCGTGATAGATAAAGATGATTTATTAGCAGATGTTCCCCTTGATGATAGTGATAACGAAGTAAATAGCGAAGTAGATGGACTTGATATGGGATTTGTAGTGAAGCCGAAGCCCGATATTACTGATATATTTGATGATAAACAATCACCAGTAGAACCAGAACCAGTAGAACCAGAACCAGTCCCTGTAGTGAAGGTAGTAAAAGAAGATATCCCTTTAGCCGAAGCAAAAAAACCCACTAAAAAAAAGAGGAAACCTATGTCAGAAGAACATAAGGCGAAGCTCGCAATTTCGAGAGAAAAAGCACTCGCTCGTCGTAAATATTTAGCGGAACAGAGGAAGATAGAGAAGGCACAGGCACAGCTCTTAAAAGATCAAGAGCAATTACTGAAACAAAAAGAAATGGATAAAAAATTAAAAGATTTACAGAATAAAGCCGATTCACTACAAGAACCTACTATTAGTGAGAAAGAACCTCCACAAAAAAAATCACAATCACAATCATTACAAGGGTTATCATTAGAACAGATAGAACAGGTACAATTAAATGCGATTATGTCTTACGAAGCAGTTAGAAAAAAACGCAAAGAAGAAAAGAAAAAAAAACAAAGTGAAGACAAGGCTAAACAGGATATTATGAATACAATCAAGAAAGCACAGCCGTCGTGGTATATAAATGATAGTCCGTATAATGGATTGTTCTAATAGAACCACCCTGACTTACTTGTATCTTCTTGTGTTTTAATATAATTACTGATAAATTCTACCATAACTTTTATTTCAGCGATATCTTTTTTTAATTTATCAATATCTTTTGAGATCATTTCAATAGGTTTTACGATAGGCATTATACTTTTATACATATTTTATTTATAAGATAAATTATGCGGCAACTTTTTGGATAACTCTGGATGCTACCTGAGGCGGAGGTCCTAATTGCATCATAGCAGACTTCATAGCATCTTGTTTAATTTTATTAGGATCTACACTCTTTAGTTTAGAGATAGATGCTTGTATAGTATCTTTCTTTGCTTCTAAATCTTTTCTCTGTTTATCCGCCTTTTGTTCTATTTCTTCTTCATCTCCTAAAGCACCTGTTACTGAACTCGCTGCCCCGAGAGCCATTCCTACAGCAATTATTTCAGGTTGTCCTGTAACTGCTCCGAATATATCAATCGCAGCTGACCCTAACTGGAGAGCATTACTCACTTTTTCTAAATCATTAGCACCTTCAAGATGAAAACTATTAGTAAACCCATCTGTATCTTTATATAAATCATACGCACCTTGTGATACATTGGCGAGTGTTCCCATGGCTCCGATTGCTCGTTTCCCAAATGCTCTACCAATAATTCTATCCCTTGATACATTATCAGCGAGTTCTTTAGATTCACCAACTTTACCAAGTTCCTCTGCTTCACTTATTAACCCTTTACCTTTCGCTGCTTTAATTTCTTTTGCTTTTTGTTCTAATTTACTATCTTCAACTACTGACTTAATACGGGATTTTGCTGCATCTTTGAGTGCCTCTTTCCCTTTATCTTTAGCCGCCTTCATTAGTGAGGTTCTTACTCCTGCTGTATCAATCGCCGTAGAGACTGATGCTCCTGCCCCCGTAACTATTTGTTGGACTTGTTCTTCTGCTACATCTTGCTTTTCATCTTCTGATGCTGCGAGAATTTGTGCCGCTGCTTGCTTTCGCATAGCATCAGCCCGTTCATTACTTGCGACTGCCTCTTCATATTGCATCTGCCCGAATCGTTTAATCCTGTTACTTTCGGCATTATAAAGATCCATTTTTATATGATATAATATATAATAATCATTAATTAAATAAATCAATACTAATCTTCCATATTCAAACTATCATCCCCATTCCAGACAACTTCTTCAAAGTTACGCAGTATCCTACTCGGGTTATTTTGAAGATCAATATACATAATCTGATATGGTATTTTATGGATATCTTTGTACCATTTTATGAAGTTATCATATCCACCACACATACCAGCATATTCTTCTGCTATCTTATCAAGTTCTAATCGGTTCTGTTGCCGACAGATAAATACACTATTCGCATTAGATCTAATCATACCGGATACAGCTCTGAAACTCTGGGTAGTTATACAATAGAAATCAATATAATGCCTGAAGCGAGTTGAAAAATAACTTACAGCATTATTCTTACTGAAATCTTGAGTTAAGATATCATCTAATACAAGGGCGAAACTTGGTCGTTCATCTCTTGGATACATACTCTGTTCTTCTTTGATTGCCTGAATCATCCAATCCTCATAGTGATCTTCACAATCAAAATATTTAGCAAGAAGTTGTCCTTTATTATCCGTATGTAATGTATTACTAATAATCTTCACAGTATCAAAAAGTCCCTTATAGAATGAATCATTACAGAACATATTAACCAGTAGATTACTTTTCCCACTACGAACTGACCCTATGAGTAATCCTAAGCACGGCATCTTGGGTAGATGATCGTGAATATCTGCAAATCGGGGATCCTCTTCTACATCTTTCACTTTCAATATCGTAGGAACTTTCATCTTATCTTTTTTAGCCATTTTAGGTTCAGACTTATCATTTTGTTTACCCTCCATAATATACCTTATATACTAATGTCATATAAAAATATATATATCCCAAACATAACACTAAATGTATCATTTTTATAAGATTATCTGAAATCATTTAAAAAATATCTATATATAAGTATAATATATATGAATCTTGAATTACATAATGATCACATAAAATCTATTTTAGAATCTTATAAAAAGAAACGGCAGAGGGAAATATTAAATTATCATACAAAAATTAAGAAAAATCCTGATTTAATGGAGAAGAGGCGAGAGACTGCCCGTCAACATTATCATAATAATAAAGAGAAGAAGAAAGAATACTACGAAAAAAATAAAGAACATATTCGTCTCCAGAGGCTGGCGACTTATTACAAAGATGATTTATCTAAATTACAAACTAAATATCCTATGGATTATGAAGTGATGGTAGATTTACAGATAATTCAATCTTCATCAGATTCCCAAGCGTGATATCCATATTGTTCTACAGTTTTTTTATCTGTCTTTTTATCTACATAATGTTCCCATAGATATTTTCTGACATCCTGCCAGGACTTGAGATGATCCTTTCCAAGGAGGCAAGACTCACTTTCTTTATCCATCCATTTCTTGCGTAATTCAGGTTCATCGAGACCTTCTTTATGGATGGGTATTTTCATGCATTCATGTGCGGCCTCAATAACTTCAATACATTTCCACCAGTTATCTTCAAAGCATTCATCGTCGTGTGTAGGCATCTTTATATTATAGTATATATAAAAATAGATTCTAATCAAATTTTACAATAAATGAACCATAAGATTTTTGTAATCCGTGAGGACATACTTGTTTTGATTTATCCTTTTCTTCTAATACTTTTTTAACTTGAGGACTTATAATAGGTATCCATTCTTGTATTTTTTCAATATTTTTATTCATTAATTTACAAGTTCTGCGAACAGATGGTAAGTCCCCGAACTGGATGATGTACCTCATATCATCGTGTAATTCTATGACATCTTTATAATTAGTCTTTTCTACGATATATTTATGTTTACAATATTTACATATCTCTCTACAGATACGCATTACATTAGATTTATCCTTGACAGATAATACTTTTTTAGGATTAGGGTTTGAAATATATATCTGTAGATCTTTAAGAGTTGATATTTTGTAAACATTTGGTTCGAAAGATAAATCTTTCTTTTCTTTGAATAAATTTACAAGTAAATCTTGGATATCTTTTTTATTATGATTGTGTGAGAAAATAATTGGAACATTTATCGTATTAATTAAATCAACTAAATCTGTCTTTGAATGTGATTTATCAATTGATTTCATCATATATACTTTACAAAGATAATAATTTTAATTATTAACCGCAATCTATTAATTTCTCACGCAGATAACTAACAAATGATATCCTTGCGTAATCTTTATCGAGACCAAGTGTTCCTACTGTGATATCTTTTTTGAAAGCACGAGGTAGAGATGCATTATATTCCTTTTGCTCTTCAGTAGTCCATATCTCTGTGTTACTATGGTATTCTGATACTTTCGCACAAAGGATATCATCTTGTCTTAAATCAATCCCTATACCAAATGCGGGGATAGTGAATAGACCTCCGTTATAAGATCCATATTCAAGAACACTTAACATAGCATAGCCTCCCCAGTCTCCAGCATCCTTATGGAGACCTGTTCTAAAATTACGATTCATAGTGATAGTAGAGAATGCTGTATCAGATATCTTATAATTAGACTGGAGATCTGCACGAGCCTTTTGGTTCTTGTAGTGTTCAGGATGTAATTTCTTATACCATTTATTTATTTCTTGTATATATGGTATACCTGCTTTATATTTATCGAGACTTTGTGTCGTATGATATGTGAGCCTACATGGTTTATCAATCCCTAAATTCTTCTGTTTTTCAAAATAACCGATAGGGGTACTCGCCACTTGATTATTCACCATCATTTTAGAAGGGTTTCCATCAGGTTTAAGATATCCTGTTCTGTATCCATTTGTTTTATGAAGTGTTCTTTTTTTCCAGTATTTAGAGTTGGGATCTATAGGACCCGCGGCTGCCCCACGACCTCTCGCTGCAACAGATAAGTCTTTAAAATTAGACCATGCTAATGCCGATTGTTTTAATCTCCTCTTTCGAAAAGCACAGATTAATATATTTTTATCTTCATCATAGATATCACAATCATAATCAATAATATGATGTATCCATTCATCATCAAGATACTCACCTTTCAGAGTGTCTAAATCTTTATCATAAATAAGTCTTGGTAGATATAACTTTTTAATTGTCATTTATATCTACAAAGATAAAAAAAAGATAACCCTAACTATTATTATTATTATTATTATATGATTATTTAACCTAATGTATTAAGTTCTTTTAGTTTTTGTAGTTTCTCATCTGTATCACAACCTTTAATGAGGTCTATGATAATGTTAAAATGTTTTTTGAGTTCCTTAATCGTCTTTTCTCTACTCTCTACTTCACCAATTAGTTTAGCGATATCCATAATTAGTTTCGCAGTCCCTTCATCACTTATTACTGCTTCATTAATTTCTGCTTGTTTGAGGGATTTGAGTTCCTCATTCTCTTCTTTGAGTGTCTTAATCTGTTCTTGTAGTTCTACGACTACTTTACACATCGCATCAAATGATCTTTGTGGATTATCCAGAGTTTTATTTTTGAGTTTCTCATTCTCTGCTTTGAGTTTATCAATCTCCTCTTCTTTTTCATCAAGATATTCTTTATCTACCTGATACTCTTCCCGCCCAGCATCATACCCTTTCTGAAAATCATTTTGGTCTGCTTCATCATAATTAGGGTGGTTCTCTATATCCTCCATGACATTAACAAGTTCCTCAAACTCTTCGCCAGTATATCCAGCTGCTCCTTCGGGATATCTGTTAAGTTCCTCTTCTAATTTCTCAATTTGCTCACAATGACACGAGATCTCATCGTCTTTATCTACAAGTTGCTCTTTGAGTTTCTTATTCTCCTTCATAAGTTGAGCGACCTGCGATGGCTTCACTTCCTCGGTTGGAGAATTTAGCAGTTCCTTAGTGATTTGTTCGGTAGTCATTCCTGACTTTCTTTTTGCTCTAATTTCTGCTCCTGAAATAGTGTGTGTGCGGATGTTCAGCATTATTATTCTTGTTATTACTATTTATGACTTGTTTATTTAGTATATATATACAATTAGATTAAAATCAAATTTATATAAGTTTGCTTTTAGTGAGTTGTTTATTTAGTATATATATACAATTAGATTAAAATCAAATTTTTATAAGTTTGCTTTTAGTGAGTTGCTTATTTTTTAATTAAATGTTTCGCATCTACTTTCGCTGCTTTGCCTCCCATCACTGCAGAGTATACACGAGCAATCCCCCACTGTGTCGCAGAACTTACACTCTTTCTTACTGATTGAGGATTACTAAAAAAAGCACCCTCCCCTTTCTTTTTAATAGTTTTAAGACCACTTAATTTATATCCTGTAGTTTTACTTATAGCACTCATAGAATGACTAGTTCCTTTTTTGAATCCGTATTTCCTATTATATTTATCTTTCCATGTGACAGCCATTTATACATAGCATAGATTTAATATCCTCGTTGTGATCTTGGTTTCTCGCGATCTGCTTTCATTTTCATCGCCCTTTCTTTCAGTTGCTGTCCTTTGGTCTTCTGGCTCGCCATCGCTTTCGGTCTCGGAGGTAGTTTCGGTTTGCGTAGAGATTTGGGACCTCCTGGTGCTTTTCCTGATTCCCAATGTCCTGCTGCTTTGAGACCTTTTACAAGATCTGCTTTATTCATAGATAGTTTAACTTCAGGGTGATTTAATTTATGACTTCTTACATAGTCTTTTAATTGTTTGAGTGTCATTCCATCGTGAGGCTTAGGCATCTTTATACTATAACATAATATAATAATTAATATTTCATCAATAATTTAATTTTATGTTCTTTCTTTTTACTCTTGAACCTCTTTTCACCCAGTTCAGTTAATTTATCATCTATCATAGTCATCGTGCAATCACCATACCATTTAGAGTTCGGCGAGTATCTCTCATAATTACAATTATACAGAAATCCGTGTATATTAGCATATTCTACATTCTTGAATGATTTGTTATATTCACAATACCAGGTAGTCTTTTTTACGATGTATGGGAATAATGAATATAATAGAATACGAGGCATACCTACAACAGGGGAACCATATTTGTTTGAAGATTTATCACACGCTTTCATAGATTTCTCATTTAACTTAATACGAAGTTTCAGTTCCTTAGTTGCCTCTCTAAATTTAAGCAAGACATCCAGTTCTTGCTGTATCAGTTCTTCTATATCAGGGCAGAGATCAAAGATAGTCATAGTATTCATTATTATGACTTGTTTATTTAGTATATAGTTTATCGTAGAATAAAATCAAATTTAAAAGAAAGATGGATTTTAGTGAGTTGTGATTAATTCGTGTATGGTATGTATACATATAGCAAAATCGAATTCAATCAAATTTAGAAGATGGATTTTATGACTTATACCATATACTCGCATTATAGTCTTCAAAATAAGGATTATCTCCTGATATAATAGTATTATCTTTAGAATTGATCTTCAAGATATCCATAGGTTTAATTTTATATTTTTTAAGAACTCTATTTATCATAAAATGACCTGTAGTCTGAAAGACTAGTCGCCCCTTCCACTCTTGGTAAACATCTATTTTTATCTTATCATAAAATGATATCTTCGAATGTGCGGCGATATCCCAAAATACTACATTATGTTTTTCACTCATCATCAAAGCATTATAAGGTAGAGATTTAGTATCATTAGACCATTTCGCGAACACTTGTTCATTATCAAGTAAATCATCAAAAGGTTGAATAGGATATATATCCATATCAATATAAATACCTCCGTAATGGTACAAAATAAGATATCTTATAAAATCTGCCTTCATAATGGGTTGTGTGAAGTCTTCCCATAATTGTTTATATTGCGGATAGTATTTATGAATGAGATTAATTGCATCTTGATGATCCCATAATCTATAATCATAATGATGCTCCTTTGCGAAGCTAATAGTCTTTTGGTTACACTCTTCGAAGATGGGTATGTCGCTGAGTGATTTACCATCTTGAAATATACCATATACTTGATGTATGATTCTTGGTATCATATATTTATACAAAGATAATAAACCTATTCTATTTAAAATAATATTTATGTATAGCAAAATCGAATTCAATCAAATTTAGAATTCAATCCACCAGAAAAAGGTATGAGAAGTAATAATATTATGACAAGTTTTAGAATTACAAAAACCTTCTGGGGGTGGATCATATCCCTATGGGGACCTTTAACAAATACATCAAAGTATAATAATATTACTACCTTTTATACCAAGTTATCATTTAATTGACAGATTTAGAATATATTTGAATGGATTTACCTACT
>VMHT01054614.1_pt1 | contig 12958 bp, 15 predicted proteins | sample 4693611 | NCBI WGS metagenome assembly VMHT01 (sample SAMN12280063, study PRJNA550983) | marine metagenome | isolation source: seawater sampled from same location over 5 years 0.02-0.2 micron viral filtrate | place: USA: collected off the coast of southern California halfway between the port... ... | reverse complement strand
GTTCTCATATATTTCACTGAGCGAGTCGCTGATGTAGAGAATAAATCTCTTAGAGCATCCATACACATTCTCTTCGCATTGTAATGTGATTTAGTCTGCTTTTTCAACTCATCATTGAAAGCATACTCTCCATCTTTATACTCATCTAAAATACTCACAGCGAGTTTTTCCAATAGTGTCTCATCAATTCCTTCCATCTTATGATTTAGTATAGATAATATATCTTTAAGTAAGTATAATAGAAAACATTACTTATTTTAAAGTATCATATTACTACCATTTTACCCTCATATTACTACCGTTTTAGGCACATTACTACCTCCATCCACACTGAAACTACCTATTAAATGTATGGGACTCACTGACATTTTTTTCCAGACGCAAGGTTTCCCATAATCATCTTTTCAAAATATCTTCAATCATATATAATATATGTCTCATATTCTATTCTCATTTCATTCCTATATAATCTAAATGTCAAAAATTACTTTTATGGGAAATATTACTCATTTACTTATAAAACGGTAGTAATCCCTTTACTTTATGGTAGTAATCCCTTTAAAAAAATAAGTAATCCCTTGGTATAGGTGGGGTAAATCGGTAGTAATCGGACGAAATCGGTAGTAATATTTTCTATACACAAGTAATTATCACTTTTTCTTCTGTTTATTGACTTCAAAGACATCGCTCAACTTGAACTTATAAGATGTTTTTTCTGGAATGATTACCTCACGGAAGGCATTTATCCTCTGGATGTCCGATTTCGTATTCGGCATCGCTTTCGCCTTTCGTATCTTGACTTTCGCATTCTTAGATATGGGTCTGTCAGTGGGTAGTCCGCCTGTTGTCATAGTGATATATATTTCTATATTATTTTATTTACTGGATTTAAATATATCATCTATTATAAAATATGTCTCTGGTAATATGTTCCAATGTTCCTAATGAAGACTCTGTCGTAGCGACAGAGACATCTATCTTTAAACCATTCCAGTTCAGAAATCATCTCGGTTCTACACTGACGATTCCCAAGAACTCGGAGGTCGCTTTACAGAGTGCTAAAATTAATCTTGATGGGTCAATCCTTATCGGTGATGGTCAGAGAGTTTTCTTTCAGTATATGGGTTATGAGATACCACAGGCGACTCCCACACAAGAACCACAGAGCATTCAGGGTGCGACTTCTCTCCCAATACGAACGACTCTTTTTGAGGGAGAGGGTAATAACCTTCGTAAGGTCAGTAATACAGCACTGGCGAGAGAGACACAGAAAGCGATGAATATTAATTCTTTCCATACCTGTTTTAAAAATAGAATCACAGTCGTTCCTAAAATCACGAACAGTGTATTTGAAGGATATGTCTTTACTTATAACTCAACAGCATTATATGATGAGAATGAAGCGTTCGGTTCATCAGTCGCAGTCGTCTCTCAACGGACTCCTAAACGAGCAGTTGATGCTTACTCCTATTCTAAAAGATATGAAGGGGCGACTCAACACTGGGAGTTTCTTGCTCCACAAGGGGGAAGTGTAGGAAGCATATTCAGAATCCAGACAGCACAGAATCCTACTCAATCTGTGATGTGTAATTGTCCTCCTATTGTCAATCAGAATGGTTGTATCACTTATGACCTCCGAGGAGTCACTGGGGGTGCTACCCTCGGGATTGGATATGATAATCCTCGCTGGATGGTAGGTTTAAGTCGGGCGAGCACTGCTTTACAGACACAGACTGGTAGATACGCGAGAGGAATAAATCCACCTTATTATAAATATAATAATGGGACGAGGAACGCTGCTACGGGACAGGGATATCAAGACTGGTTGAAGATGTATGCTGACATCGCCGTTTATTGTGATATGTCTACGACTGGTATTCTTCGTGTCGCACACGCAGTGGTAGATTCTGCTGATGTCGGCGGTCCCGTAGCGACCAGACATTTAAGAAACTTCCCTATATGGAGAAACTTCCCTTACGACGAACAGGGAGGAGGTGGGATGAGAACGAATTATAATATGGGAATCAATGGTGCGGGATACACGCACGTCCAATTTAGAGTCTTCGGAGAACAGATAGAAATATATATGATGGTAGAAGATGCTACTACCCCCGATGATATGAGTTCGTGGCAGAAAGACTTACTCTATAAATACAGAGAAACAGACCCTGGGAGTGGTAATGCCCGAACGAAAGAACAGAATGTGAAACCACTCGGTTTAGGTTCGTGGGCATTGTATCCTATTATGGCACTCAATAATCGTATATCTCCCACGAAGAATCGTCCAGGAATTATGATTACGAATTATACTCACGCGAAGAACTTCTTCGCTACTGGGAACGTCCATAACGACCCAGGACATCTCACAGCACAAGCATCTGCTGATTATGGATGGTTTCCTCAGACAGGGAATCCTAATACTAACTTTAATAAGGTTGATTATCAACTGACTGTCTGTGAGAATGGGACGTGGAATGAACTCAATCAACTTGAAAATAATCATATCGTAGATTATGGTATTCTACCTGCTGTCAAGAATCCTTATGTCTATGTGAATACCGATAGAACGACTCCTTTCCAGTATCTACCTTCTGGTAATGGAAATGTGAATCCTGTATTGATATTCGGAGAGTCAAGTAGATACACTCCATCTATCGGAGCATCGGGTATGGAGATTTATGGATTCATCAATCGTAATGTCGTTGAGACAGGACAGGCGGGAGGAGGAACCGCGTATCAGTTATCATCAAGTAATAAACCATCATCTGTCGCCGATAAGTCAATCTTCGTGAGATTAGAAGGACTCGCTCCGACCTCAACGAATGCGAGACAAGGAGGTAGGTCATCTATTATCGCTCATCTCCCACGATTTGATGGTGATAGAAATACTGGGTCTCTGTTCTTGGAACCGAAGAATATGGTATATCTTGACTTAAAGAATCCTGCTGATATGAAACTGAATCAATTTGATATATCATTGTGCTACTCTGATGAAACTCTGGCGACATCTCTGGTCGGTGCGACTATCATCGTGCTTCATTTCAGAGAGAAAAAATAGTGTTAAAACGATATAAATAGATTTTAATAATATTAGCATTTTTTTAGTTCATTTTTTAAATATTTCATAAGGTATAAACTATCATTATGGAAAAATTAGAGGGCATACCGAATGTATTACAATATGATATCGTAGATGAGAGAACCGACCCAGTCACCGAGGAGATGAATCCTAACTTTATTTACACAGAGGATGGGAAAGAGGGAGCAGTAGAGGAGACAATCACCGAGGAAGTCTTACCAGATGAAGATTTACCTGATGAACTACCAGAGTTCGTCCCTAAACCGAAACCAGAACCATCCCAGATATTTCAAGATGTAGAACCAGCACCATCGGGGAAACTCAATAAGAATGGGAAACCGAGGAAGAAGAGAAAACCTATGACAGACCATCAGAAAGAGATGCTGAAACAGGCGAGAGAGAAAGCGATGGCGAAAAGGAAGTATCTTCAAGAAGAGAAGAGTAAGGTGAATAAGTTAAAGAAAGAGAAATCAGAGATGACTAAATCACTGAAAGAAGAAAAGGAAAAATTAGAGATGAATGTCTTGGAAGAAGAAGTCAAGTCATTAAAAAAGAAGGTCGCTGTCGCACCCGAACCACTCCAACAGGTGCCAGCACCAGCACCCAGACCACCGACACCTCGGACAGATAAACAATCTTATATCACCAGAGATGATTTAGAGAAGGCACAATTAAATACTCTCGTCCATTACGAACAGATGAGAAAAGCGAGAAAACAAGAGAAAAAGAAAAAACTACAAGAGGCAGAGTATCTGAATCAAGTAGCGACTACTATGAAAAAGGTGAATGGATGGAAAGAGACTGCTGGTCCTTATGCTGGATTCTTTTAAGACCAGAACCAAGACCTCACAGGTTCTTCTACCTCATCACCCTCTTTATCTATAACTATGGGTTTAGCGTCTTCAATATGCTGACGGATACACTGAATGTCATCTCGTATGATTTTCATTTCTTCGTGGATTCTGTTTATCTCTTTCGTAAGAGATATAAGTAAATCCCGATTGTCTCTTCTTTTAGATGACATTGTATATAATATAGATACAGATTTTATTCTATCCATAATTTTTTATATTAACCTCGGACTCGTGCCTGTTCAGATGTAGCAGAACCGAATGCCGATGCTGATTCTAATTTAGGTGCCTGTTTCTCATCTTTAATTTTCACCTCATCATCGGCGAACTGTTTATTCGTATCTTTAACTCTCTGCGATTCAGAGTCAAGTTCTCCTGCTTCATTGAAGACAGCACTGCCGACACCAGCGAGAGCACCGAGTGCCATAATCTCTGGTTGTCCCGTAGCGAGTCCTACGAGGTCAAGAGTCCCACTCGCCATCTGTAAGACATTACTGGTCTTCGCTTCCCAAGTATCTCCTTGTATCTTACCTGCTTTCGCATCTTCAAAAGCATCATATCCTGCGAGACCTATATTCATATATGACCCTCCTGCTTTCACGGCACGACCGATGCCTCCCATCAATTTAGTAGCAGTAGCGACTCTCCCACCCTGTGTGATAGCACCTTCACCTCTGGCGAGTGCCTGACCTTCGGCAGTCATATCTTCCATACTGGTAGCATTCCCTCCCATCTCTGCTTCTAATCCATCCATAGCACTACCGATATTTCTGGATTCATTAGCAGTTTCATCTACGGCAATCGCTTTATCTGATGCTTTATTAAGATATTCGGATAAATCTGCTTTCGCGACACCGACATTGATAGCACCAGTCACTCCTGATTTTATCGCTTCTGCCTGAGAGGTAAGTTTATTTAAATCCTGTTCCTGAATCCTATCATCTTCAAGTTGTTCTATGCGTGATTTTCTATCATCCATCTGATTCTGTATGTATTCATTATACTCTCTGACTTCATTCCTACGACGAGACCCAGCAGTCCTCGCAGAGACATTAGTTGTGAATAAGTCCATTTATACACTATCACTTATATTTTTCGTATCAGGTTGTTTTTTCATACTTTCTGTCGGTTCAGAGTTCTCACTACCTTCCCAGAGAACTTCTTCAAAGTTCCTCAATACACGAGCAGGGTTCTTCTGTAAGTCAAGATACATAATCTGATATGGTTTATTATGTATCTGTTTATAGAGAGACATAAAATTATCCATTCCTCCGACCATATCTCCATACTCTTCGCCAATCTTTAAAAGTTCCTTGGTATTCTGCTGACGACAGATAAAGACAGCATTCGCATTATTACGGATGAGACCACTCACGGCACGGAATGACTGACAGGCGATACAATAGAAGTCTATGTAATGACGAAATCTGGTCGCGAAGTAAGAGACATTATTCATCTTGGAGAAGTCTTGTGTTAAGATATCATCAAGAACGAGAGCATAAGATGGTCTTTCATCACGAGCATATAGACTCTGTTCCTGCTTGATACCTTCAATCATATAGTCATCGTAATGGTCTTCACAGTCAAAATACTGTTCTAATAACTGACCTTTATTATCAGTGTGGAGAGTCGTAGAGATAATCTTGACTGTATCAAACATACCTTTATAAAAACTTTCATTACAGAAGAAATTGACGAGTAGATTACTCTTTCCGCTACGGACACTTCCTATAAGTAGAGCGAGACAGGGCATATCAGGTAGATTTTCGTGTATATCGGCGAATCTACTATCAGGGTCAAGGTCTTTCACTTTAAGAATAGTCGGGACTTTCATCTTATCCTTTTTTTTCATTTTTACCTCAGAATCGGTCATTATATATACAGATGATATTTTTTTTATTGAGATTATTTTATATCACATACTATAAACTATGGAAGACCCCCCGAAAAAGAAGAGAGGACGACCGAAGGGTGCTAAAAATAAAGTCAAACCAGACAATCTCCCACCTGCTCCACCGAGAGTCACGAAAAAGAGTCAGAAGACATATCCGAATAAGGGGACTCGTGATTTAGCGAGGAACATTCGTGCGAGACTCGGTGCTACTGATGATTCACAGAAAGGAACAGGGTCAGGGAAAGTCTCTACACGAGGTAAGTATGGAGCGAGAGACTTACCAGTTCAAGGTCCGAAACCAGGGAGAGGACGACCGAAGAAAGACCCTGCTGATGCTCCCCATCCAGCAATCGTCGCGAAGAAAGTGCGTGAGATGTTAGCAGGGATTGATGACCCACGAATGAGGAAAGCATTATATAAATCAAATCCAATGCCCGTAGTGAAACCTCCTATTGTGATGGATGATGATTTAGGTCTTATAGCACACGATAGTCCAGGATGGATAACTCATTCAGGCAACAGAGATTTAGGTGCTATGACAACAGATTTCTTGATAGCGATTGATGATGCGTAATTATCATCATAAATAAAATCTTCTTTTAATATAAAATGCCCGCAGGAACGATTACTCCACCTCCCTCAGACATCACCGAGTTTAATGAGAAAGTAGAGATAAAAGCAGATGACCTTGATTGTATCACAATCTTGACTGCTGTGAAGGGTCTTCATAATTTTTTACCATTATGGTTGATGAATATCCGTCATCAACAGTATCCACAGGATAAGATAAGAGTTATCGTAGATGAGTGTGAATCAGATGAACCATTTATAGATAATGAGTATCATTGTAAGGCAATGTTATATCCAGCGAAGTTGGATGTATTACGACATAAAGAGACATTAACTATGGGAGAGAAGCGTAATAGACTCGTAGATGCGTGTGAGACAGATGTATTCTGTTTTATGGAGGCAGATGATATGTATCAACCGAATCATCTTATATATAGTCGTTATATGATGAAAGAGCATAATAAGAGTTCAGTCGCATCAAAGGATTTAATTTTTACTTTTCCACACAATGAAAAGAATCCTTATGTGATGTCATATAATAAAGAGATATCAGGATTCCCGAATGTATCAACGATGATGATGACGAAAGAATTATTTTCAAAAACGAAAGGATTTAAACCTATCAATGTCTGTGAAGACTATCAGGTATGGGATGGGGTGAAGGATGATGTATTTCACACAGAGGTCATCAATCAATCATTATGTATCGTTCATAGGAATAAGAGAATCAATATGGAGCATTGTCTGAAAGAGGAGACATTGTGTAAGGATGCGAAGATAGATGAAGGTCTTAAAGAGTTCTTGGATTATATCTTACAGATTAGTAGAGATGATAAAGATACATCATCCACAGAAGAGAATACAGACTGATGAGTAGGAAACCGAGACAATCTATTTTTTCATCAGAAATCATATAAAGATAAACTCACTATATATATAAAATAGAAAATGAACCTTACAGATTCAGAGATAAAAACAGCAATCAGACAGTATGAAAAGCGGAAGTCATATTTCAATGAGAGATATAAGACATATAAAGATACTCCCGAGTTCAAGGAGGGTAATTGTCGCCGAGCGACGAACTGGTATAAGAATGGAGGTAGTGAGATAAAGAAGGGATATTATCTCAAAAATCAAGAGAGAGCGAAATTAGTATCGCATCTCCGATATTATAAAAATAAGGGTATGATGAGTCAGTATAAGGAGAAGTTCCCTGATAGATATCAGCGTATTATGGAGATAAATCCAAACCTTCTTCCCAAAGACCCATCGCCTTCATCACAGCAACTCTAACAGCACCCCAATCAGCGATATCATCTTTATCAAATAAGAAATCAGGGGATGAAGGGAGACAAAACTTATCGTGAATAGCATCTTCTGTGGGTCGGGCACGATGACCGTTGATTTCATCAATACATTCAAGTATCCAATCCCATTCTTCCTCAATAGACGTAAAGTCGTGTGATGTTTTAAGAGAGTCAAATCGTAAGACACTTTCATCATCCATAAAAGGTCTTCCCTGACATCCTCTGATTCGTGTTTCTACTGGTTCAGGTTCTGGCACCTCCGGAGTGGGTTCAACTACTGTCTCAGACATTTATAATAGTATATAGATTATTTTTTTTTATATCGTTTATTTTTCAAGAAAAGACATTCGCATTTTTTATCACCGAACTTGACAGAGATAAAAAAACAAGCGAGTAGCATAAGGAATGAAGATGCTTTTATCTTCATACAGTGCCTGACATTCTTCTCATAGTCATTCATATACTGATGACATCTCTTTTTCTGATAGGACATATTGTGTCCTCTCTTGAATCCTTCACGGATTGTCGCTTCTCCATACATCTTATATATCTTATCAGGGTCATCTGTGATTGTCTTGAACTTCCCGAGATAAGTATCATCATAAAAAAGAGACATCGTGTATGTCTTCATTTTCTATCTATATATATACATTAATTTTATTCTTTTAAATATTATTTATCCTCACGCATTATCAAGTTCTTGGAACGTCACCTTATCCCAGTCTCCGCTCTTTTTCCACGATAAGACGTTCTCTCGTGCGATTTTCAGGCGACTATCCTTCGCCAATTTCATATAATCACCTCTAAACATATTGATGATATGCTCGCAATCTTCGTCATCAATTTCTCGGCGACACTGACGCATAACCTCGTCCCCTTCCCAGTTAGGAGTATCTCTGATACCTTTCCCCAGTTGTATCTCATCAACATAGAGACATTTTAAATCATAGCAAGGACAGTAGCGTTTTCTATCGTCTCTGAATCGGTGAGCGGATAGCATAGTCCAGGAGACGAGAGTAATGTCAATGAACTTGATAATCTTCTCTGAATCCCAGTCCGCCTCCTTCTGCTGAATAGTGAGAATCTTCTTTAATATCTTATCTATTGCTTCGTATCGTTCGCTCATCTCTTTCCCCATATAATTACACAAGTCCATCTCTGCCTTCATATCTATCATACTATACATCATAATCTGGGCACACATTATATAATGTTCTTTATCAGTGAGTGTCCCATCTTGGGGGATGCGTTTCATAGTTTTCTTGACCGCTTCTTTAATCTCCATCATAATTTTTACCTTATGTTTTCCCTGGGTGATATAGATACCACCTTCCATAGCGTAATTGGGAAACAGAGGACACTTCATCAATTGAGAGAAATGCCAACAGTGTTCGTGGTTGATATCAGTCGTCCTGACATCATCACTCACTCCGATACCGTAATCACAGGTGATATTGTGATAGACACGAGCGAGTTCAGTGAATGATAGTTGTTCCTCTGCGATAGCGACAGATTCAGCGACGACTTCTACTGGGGAGGCATTGAGAGACATTGTGAGTTGTTGAGTCTTTTTTAAATCTGTTGTTGAGTTGTTTTTTAATATGGTTGAAACAGAAACCAAGTTTCAATTTTTACTTTTTTCAAAACGGACATATCCGAAAAATATTCAGAAATGGATTATTTTTTACAATGTATCATTTTCTCTCTGAGATATGATACAAATGACACTCTATGGAAATCATACTCTCCTCCTATGATACCTATCTCTGGATTGGAAACCATAATTTTATTCAAACTCTGATTATATTTATCCTGCTCTGGTGTAGTCCATAACTCACTATTACAGTGATAACAATGAACCTTGGCGACCAATATATCACTCTGTCTGAGATTGATACCGAGACCATATTGAGGAATCATAAAGAGACCTCCACTGTATGACCCATATTCACAGACAGAGAGACAGGCGTATCCACCGAAGTCTCCTTTATCTTTATGAAGTGCTGTTCTAAAATTACGATTGATGGTGATAGTTGAGAATACAGATTCACCTATCTTAAAGTCTGGCGACATATTGATTCGTTCTTTCTGTGCTTTAAATTGTATGGGGGCGAGTTTTTCATACCACTGACTTATCTCATTAAAATAACATAGAGAGGATGTGAATCTTGATAGATTTTTAGCAGTATGAGATGTAAGACGACAGGGTAAGTCAAGACCTATCTTTTTCGTAGCATCAAAGTATCCGATAGGGGTAGAGATGACAGGATTATTGATTCTCATTTTAGAGGGAGTGCCGTCTGGTTTCAGATATCCAGTCTGGACTCCTTTCGTATTGATACACTTTCGTCTCTTGAAATAGACTGACTCTGTATCTATCTGACCTGCTGACGATGAACGACCTCGGGCAGTCCCTGCCAACTTCGCGAGATTATCAAATGCGACCTGACTATGTTCCAAGACACCTTTCCTGAATGAGATGATAAGTTCATTCGTGTCTTCATCATAGACATCTGTATCTGTATCTATCAGTGTGTGGATGTATTCATCGTCAAGGTGATGTCCTTCCAGATATTTTATATCTTTATCATAACATAGTTTAGTGATATATTTTATCTCTACCATATTTATAATTTTAATCAGATATTAATTTTACATTTTAAAACATAATTATATATCACGCGAATGAGACAGAGAACTGACCTGTTCTGACGATGAGTTTATTATTCTCTGGATAATTACGGAGGATATGTTTTTCATCTAACTCTTTCTGAATCTGGGGTGATATGAGAGGATTATATTTCTTACCAGATGGACGCTGATTGATAAACTTACACGCTCTGCGGACAGATGGTAAGTCTCCATACTGGATGATATATAATATATCGTCTTCTAAATCAGTTTCATTGTCATAGACAGACATACTGAACTCGTAGTTCTGATTACAGAAGTGGATAATATTCCGTGATATATTCATAATCGTATTTTTTTCTTTCACAGATAGATTTTTTTTAGGATTCTCTCTGATGAGATATAGTTCAAGGTCTCTCTTATCCTTGATATCATATACATTGTCGGTGAATGTATAGTGAGTATCAGATAAAAAAAAATCAGAGAGTAATCTCTGTATATCTTTTTTATTATGTGAGTGTGAGTGGATGAGTGGGATGTTGATGGTATTAATTAGATTGACTAAATCTGTCTTACTATGGGACTTATGTATCATATATATTATCTTACATTATTTATCGGTGGTCTTCACGCGACGTAATTCATATTCAATCCCGAAATCGTCTCTATATTCCGTATATACCCCACTTTTGAAACGTGTGATATAAAGCATTTGACGATAGTGTCTTCGGTTATACCTCTATTGGTCGCCCATTTTTCTGCTATGTCCCTGAACTCACTGGGGTCGGCACGGATTTCTTTCAACCTCTCACTATTCTGGTCTCTTGATGACTTACATCCATCTTTCAGAGGCACACCTGCCCCCTGAATCTGATATGCCTTCGTAGGGAAATACATCTTCATCTCTTCACAATACTCTTCTACGACCTGCCACTTCTTACCATCAACTTCAATGATAGACTGCTTTCCACCCTCCCATCCTTCCTCTTTGAGTTGTGCCTTGGTGGGTCTCTTAGATAACTTCTTGCCGTGCGAGTTAGACATAGAAATGTGAGAATTACCCCGAGAGGAGCGTCCAGAGATGTTTGCCCGAGACTGCTGACGCATTGATTTGGAAGCACGACCACGACCCATATTGATAGAGAGTTGGTGAGAGTTAGTAAGAGTTGTTGAGTCTTTTTATAATCTGTTATTCACTTGTTTTTAATTGTGGTTGAAACAGAAACCAAGTTTCAATTTTTACTTTTTTCATCCGTTTGGAGAAATATTCAATTTGAGAATTAATTTTAATCCATCCACGGATATATCCGTTTTGAAAACTAAAAATTGAAACTTTGGTTGTGTTGAAACCATACTAAAAAAACAGCATATAAAAAGATTAAAATGACTATCACGACTTCCACTGATGAGTTCTGTATCCGTGCTGGTGGTCTGTCTGAGGCAGAGATACTTCGTCAGCGTGATGACGAGGCGATGAAATTATCGGAGGAGCAGAATGAACGATTTATGGATGAGATAGAAGGTCTCCACGAACAGATTGAGGCACTTAAATATCAGTTGTCTTGCTCCCAGACCGAACATCAGCAGGAAAAGGAGTCTCATAAGAATCTACGGCGAATGTGGGATGCTTCTGAACCATTCCGACTGGATGCGATTAGTGAGTTCCTCGGATATCAGATAGAAGAATTGATTAATTCGGATGAGTTCAATGAGAATGGTTATATTGAAATGCGTCTCATAGATATGGACTTGGGTGCTTACGATGGATATACTGACGGTGCCGATAATTCTCGGTGTCCTGTTAATCCATTCCAATATGGTATGAGTGATGATACGAAGAGTTTGATAAATGATTGTCTAACTCACAATGAACTCTGTATATTGGAGACGTCTCGCGAGGAACTTGAACTCGGTGGATACGATGGACTCGTAGAACCTAAATATCCAATAATGAATAAACCATACCTCTACTATGTAAAGGAGGTTCCTAATCCTCCTGGAGTTTCAGACGACGATAGATTTGTGATGGTTATACCTGTGATAATTGATGATAATATGGGAATGGTTGAGATGGGTCTGAGACTTGTTGATATGGGTGATAGTTTGATGGAGATTCACGATGTTTTGGGGATAGCAGGTGAGGGGGTCGGGGATGAAGTTGTGGAAACGGTGGATGTCTGGGAGTGGTTTGGAAGAAACACTGATTTCTCTCTATCACCCACTACCACTATGTTAGAGTTTAATTGAATGTGATGATATATTTTCCGTGTGTAATATGTAATTTAGATTGTGGATTAAAATTATTTTTTTTTATATCCTTACGGAGTCTCGCTTTGTAGATTTTATTCCCTTTGTCTGATATCCAGTAGAGTCCCCCTTGCTTACCTTGTATGACATTTTCATACGGCATTATATATCATAGGATACAATTTTATCCCTAAATAAAAAATATTCCATACAGAATAAAATAATATATACACACACAGAATAATAATTCTAAAACACAATTATATATCACCGAGACATAAACAGAGAGGTTTTGACAGAGAAGTTATGCTCTCGGCATTTCAATATAATTTCCATACTTTTTAATACATTGCGGTAATTAATTTCGGTTTTCTGTTTT
>VMHT01199347.1_pt1 | contig 12962 bp, 12 predicted proteins | sample 4693611 | NCBI WGS metagenome assembly VMHT01 (sample SAMN12280063, study PRJNA550983) | marine metagenome | isolation source: seawater sampled from same location over 5 years 0.02-0.2 micron viral filtrate | place: USA: collected off the coast of southern California halfway between the port... ... | reverse complement strand
ATTTAATTAAATTATCTCATGGTAAAAAAAATCATGTGATAATTAAATTGTCTAATTAGCTTTTTTAATTTTCTCGAGTGTTCTGGTAATAAATCTTGGTGTAAGTGTTTTTATAGGGTTAACAGTTGTTTCAAGTTTCCCTGGAGGCCCTTTAATCTTAAAACTTACCCCAAAAACACCCTCTCCTGTTTTTGATCCCACAAGTATTTTGCCTAATATTGGAATTGAACTTATCACTTTATTAATCGTAGTAGCTGGCACCAAAGTCCCTCTGAGACTAACAATTTTATTTCTTTCAATATAACCGTCCATTAATATTGAAATTGCAGGACCAATCGCATACATCTCATTGATTGTCATTAAACTTTTTTCATTGCTAAAGTCCATCTCAAATTCATCAAAACGGATACCTTCACCAGACAATATATCAGCGATACCCTGGAGTGATGCCAAAGTAAGAATTTTTGTTAACAAAGGTAATTCTTTTAATTTAAAATCATAAATTCTAAGGTTTGACGAAGATCCATTCTTATCAATATTGCTTTTAAAATCTAAAACTCCTTCTTCAAAACCTTTAATAAATTTATATCTCTTCACTAATGGTTCAGCATTATCTAAAAGTAATGTGGCAACTCTTTTATTTTTACTTAAATTTTTGACTGTATATGTAATTTTCTTATCTTGGAGAAAGTTTCCACTCAAATTTGCACTTATAATTTTTTGATCAAATAACGTAAGATCTCCTGTAAAAACTTTGATAAAGTTATCTTTATCAAAATAAACTTTTTTTAAGTTAATTTTAAATTTAAATTTATCATCAAATATTATTTTATTTGCATCGTCTTTAAGAAGTAAGTTTTCGATTAGATTATCAGCATTTAATGATGATCCCTCTAAAAAATAATTCTTCTTTTCTTTATAAGCTTTGAAGTCATTCTTTACTTTATCTCTATCAAAAAAATTAACTTCAATATTTTTAAAGCTTTTTATTCTTAAAAATTTATTTAATTTTAATTCAACTACTTTTATAAGATCATTTTCCTCTTTAATTGAAAAATGATCAATTGTATAATTATCATTATAATTTGCTCCTTCAATATCAATAACAGTATTTTTCGTTTTGTCTTTTTCATAATTTAAAAAATCTATATTTAATGGATTTTTTTTTATGATTACATTCGATTTAAATTGAACATTTCTATCTCTCTTATTTAATGAATAGCTGATATCATCTTCATATTTTTGAAATAAAACTTTTCCATTACCATTGATAGAAAAAAAATTTTTTTTATAAGTTATATCTACTTTATTATTTATAAAATTTATGTCCTCTTTAATTTCTGGAAATAATTTATTTAAATTATATTTATTTGAAAATGTTAATTCATTGATATTCATCTTAGAAAAAACCTCTATATCTTCAAGCTTGAATTTTTTATTTAGATTAAATGAAAAACTGTTTTCAGAATCAAGTTGTATTTTTTTTAAATCTATTTTTGGAAAAAAATTTTTTATTATTAAATCAATTAAAGGATTATTCAGTGATAATATTTTGTTGTTAATCTTTCCTTTTACTGAATAATTATTTTGATTATCTTCAACTAATATTTCATCCGAATTGAAATTCAAATTATTTAAAGAAAAGTTTATATCTTTTAGAGATAAAAAGTTTTTCTTTAATTCAAAAATAAAATTTAATTTTTCAATATTTAATTTTTTTGGAAGATTTAACTCAACATCTTTAAAAAAACCTTTTATCTCAAAGTTTTCGTTTATCTTTTTATCATTATTAAAATCAAATTTTATATCTGCAATTAAATATCCTTTTTTTACAAAATTTTCTAAAATAAATAATTCAGGTTTATTATTAAAAGATCTTAAGAATGAAATAAAATCTTTTATCTTTAATGATTTAGTTGAAATTTCAAGATTTTTTAATGAAAATTCATTAATTAAAAACGATTTTAATGTTATCTGAGCTTTTAAACTTTCTAATGCAATGACATTGTTTTTTTTTAAATCAATCAATTTTGGACCAATTGTTTTTGCTTCAAGTCTAAATTTAAATGGATTTAAAATTATTTTGATTTTTTTTAGTTCGAGATTTAAATTTTTATCATATTTTTCAATTTTAGTTTTAATCTGATCATTAAATTTACTCGTCTCAACACCAAATAAACTTAAATATGATAATATTAACAGTAGTATAAAGGATATGATTAAAATTATTTTAGAAATTATTTTCATTTAATTAAATATAACGACTGTTCAAGAAAATCATCTATTTCTCCATTTAATACTTTATCGGGACTAGTGCTTTCAAAATTAGTTCTATTATCTTTAACTAACCTATAAGGTTGGAGAACATAAGATCTAATTTGATGGCCCCAACCAATTTCTGATTTAGACGACTCCATATTTTGAGTTTCTTTTTCTTTTTTTTTAATTTCAAAATCATATAGTCTTGCTTTTAACATATTCATACATGTTTCTTTATTTTTGTGTTGTGATCTTTCATTTTGACATTGCACAACTATTTTTGTTGGTAAATGTGTAATTCTTACGGCACTGTCTGTGGTATTTACATGTTGGCCACCTGCTCCACTCGAGCGATAGGTGTCTATTCTTAAATCTTTTTCTTGTATTTCTATATTTATATTTTCATCAATCACTGGATAAATCCAAATACTTGCAAAACTTGTATGTCTTCTAGCACCTGAGTCGAATGGAGATATTCTTACAAGTCTGTGTATACCTGACTCCTTTTTTAACCAACCAAAAACATAATCACCCTCAATTTTTATTGTTGATGATTTTATTCCTGCTTCATCTCCTCTATGCTCACTAATCAATTGAGACTTAAATTTCTTTATATCAGACCATTTTAGATACATCTTTCTTAGCATATCTGCCCAATCTTGACTCTCAGTTCCTCCGGCACCTGCATGAATTTCTATATAACAATCAAGAGCATCTGTTTCGTTAGATAAAAAACATTTAATTTCATTATTCTTAACTAATTTTCTTAAATTCTTAATATTTTCCAAAACTTCACTTTGAATATTTATATTATTTTCTTGTATGGCCAATTCATTTAGATCATCAAAATCACTTAACTGTCTTATGGAATTTTCAAAAGATTCAATTAAATCCTCATATAATTTTTTTTCTTTAATTATCTTAGTGGAATTTGACTTATCTTGCCAAAAATTAGGGTCTAAAATCTTTTTATCTAAAGTATTTAACTTAGAACGAATATCATTTTTTTCAAAGGTACTCCTTGACTCTTTGATTTATTTTTTCAATTTCTTTTTTTAAATCTGTATATTTGTAGTCCATTAGTAAAACTTTAATATATTATTCGTATCTAATCTATTATTATTTGAATATAAAACTTCGCCTTCTTTCACATTCTTACTTTTATATGCCTCAAGAATAGTATCTCTAGAAGTAAATTTAGCTTTCTGACCAGTTTGAGGATCAATAACCATCATGGTAATTTCATCAGCAACTTTAAATGGTCTAGCATCTGATTTTTTTACTGCCTTTTCTATAAAATTTTTAAAAATTGGTAATGCAGTTTTTGAACCAGTCTCAAATTTTCCTAAAGGAGACGGATTATCCATACCAACATAAACTCCTACTAAAAGATTTGAAGTAAAACCAATAAACCAAGCATCAGTGTTCTCATTAGTTGTTCCAGTTTTTCCTGCTAAATTTAAGTTGAGTTTTCTCAATTTTTTTCCAGTTCCTCTATGAATAACGCCTTCTAAAATCGAAGTTGCTTGATAAGCTGTTTGTGCAGAAAATACTTGTGTAAATTCATTCACAATTTCTGGATAATCTTTACCCATATAAGAAATTTGATCACAATTTTTACAAATTATATTGTTGTTATTAAAAATTGTATTTCCCTCACTGTCTTGAACCCTATCAATTAAAATTGGCTTTACTAATTTACCACCATTAATAAAAGTAGAATAAGCAGAAGTTAATTTTATTAAAGTAGTTTCAGCAGAACCAAGTGAAATTGATAGAAGCTCATCTGGATTTTCGTATATCCCAAGTTCTCTAGAAAATTTTGCAACTTTGTCTATTCCTAACTTTTGGGCAATTCTTACCGTCATTAAATTTCTAGATTTTTCTAAACCAGAACGTAAAGTTGATAAACCATAAAATTTTTTTCCGTAGTTTTCTGGTTTCCACATCTTAAGGTCAGAGCCTTGATCTAAAACTAAAGGAGCATCTAAAATTAATGAAGATGGAGTATAATTACTTTCTAATGCTAGAGCATAAACAAAAGGTTTAAATGCCGATCCTGGTTGTCTAAGAGCTTGTGAAGCCCTATTAAATTCACTATTCTTAAAACTGAACCCCCCACTTAAAGCCATTACTCTCCCAGTGTAAGGATTCATGACAACTATTCCTCCATTAATTTTAGGAAGTTGTTTTAAACTAAATCTATTACCTGTAATCTTATCCACATAGATAATATCTCCAACTTTGAATAGCTCGCTAAATTCTTTTTTTGTCCATGAAATATCTTTGTATTCAATTATACCTTTGTATTTATCAATTGTTTCTATTTCAGATGAAAATTGTTTAATTTTTTTGACAATAGCAATATCCCATCCAATAGAATCTTCCAAATAATATTTTTTGAGTCCTTTGGACCAATTTTTTGAGTAAATCCTATTTTCCAAGGCTCCCCGCCAACCTTTTCTCTGGTCATAATTTATCAATCCATCTCTTAAAGATTTCGTGGCAATTTGTTGTAACTCAAGGTTTATCGGAGTATTAATATTAAAACCCTGATTATAAACTCTTTCATAGGAAAACATATCAATTATGTTTTTTCTAACATCTTCAATAAAATATTGAGAGTCTTCTAAAAAAATTTTTTTTGTTTTTTTTAATTCTATCTTTTTTTCTTTTAAATCTTTATATTTCTTAAAATCTAAAAATTTATTGTCATATAAATTTTTTAATACTAGATCACGTCTAAATTTTGCTAATTCAATATTTCTATAAGGGTTATATTTACTTGGGGCCTTTGGAAGTGCAGCTAATAAAGCTGCTTGAGCATAATCTATTTCTTTAATGGACTTATCAAAATATTCTAAACTTGCTGCAGCAACTCCATAGGCACCACTTCCTAGGTAAATTTGGTTGAGATATAATTCTAATATTCTCTCTTTTGATAAAGCTCTTTCAATTCTAAAAGCGAGTATTGCTTCTTTAATTTTTCGATTAAGACTGACTTCATTGGTTAAAAGAAAATTTTTGGCTACTTGCTGAGTAATAGTTGAGGCTCCCTCTAATCTTTTAGATGTCATTACATTTTTTATATTGTTTAAAATTGCTCTTAAAACACCTTTTGCATCTACACCTGGGTGTGAAAAAAAGTTCTTATCTTCAGCAGATAAAAAAGCATCTATTACATTTTTTGGTATTGAGTTGTAAGGAACAAAAATTCTTTTTTCCTTAGAAAAATCTGCTACCAGGTCTCCATTCCCAGAGTAAACTTTACTTGAAACTGGTGGCTTATAATTTTTTAGAAATTTATAATCAGGTATATTATTAGAGAAATTCCATAATATTCCTAAAATACTTATTAATAAAACCAAGGAAATGGTCAAAAAACCAATAAATATATTTTTAATTAATTTGTTCATTTTAATTCCATTATATATGGGAATTTGTTAAAGATAAGGCATTATAACTAACCAAAATTTATAGATAAAATTAAATGAAACAATCAAACATAGAATTATGGAAAAAAATTTATACATCGATGCATCGCATCCAAATGAAACCAGAGTTGTACTCAAATCTAACAATGCAATCGAAGATTATGAATACGAAGGTTCAAAAAACAATCTAATAAAAAATAACATTTATTTAGGTAAAGTCAGTAGAATTGAACCATCCCTACAAGCAGCTTTTGTTGACTTTGGTAGAGAAAGACATGGTTTTCTATCGTTCAATGACATTCAGTCTGATTATTATCAAATACCAAAAAGTGATTTAGAACAGATCAAAAAAGAGGAAGAAAGAGCAAGAGAAGAACTATCTAAAGAGGTAGAGGCTAAAGAAGAAGAAAATCTTGCTGAAGGTAAACTTGAAACTGAAGATCCAATAGAAAAAAAAGAAAATATTGATAAAGAAAATTCAGATAATGATCTTGAAAAAAAAGATCATAAAAAATTTAAATTTAAAAGATATAAAATCCAAGAAGTTATAAAACCAAATCAAGTTATTTTAGTACAAGTAATTAAAGATGAAAGAGGCCAGAAAGGTGCTGCGTTAAGCACTTTTATTTCTATAGCAGGGAAATACATAGTTTTAATGCCAAACACTCCTAAAGGAGGAGGTATATCAAGAAAAATCTTCAATCCTGCTGACAGAAAAAAAATTAGATCTATCTTAAATGAAATAGAAATTCCTAAAGAGATGGGATTGATTGTAAGAACAGCTGGAAGTAACAAAACCAAAAATGAAATAAATCATGATTTAGACACTTTAAAAAATACTTGGAACCAAATTAAAGATAATGCTTTAAGTTCAATAGCACCATCTCTTATACATCAAGAAAGTGAAATTATAAAAAGAACTTTAAGAGACATGTATGATGATAATACAAAAAGTATAATTATTGAAGGCAATGAAGGATATAAAAAAGCTCAGAATTTTATGAAGATGATTATGCCATCTAATGTAAAAAAAATTAAAAAGTATAGAGGAAAGATTCCTCTTTTTATAGAAGAAGGAATAGAACAAAAACTTAATCAAATATTTGACTCTGAAATAAAATTAAATTCAGGAGGATATTTAGTGATAAATCCGACTGAAGCTCTTGTATCAATTGATATAAACTCTGGGAGTTCAATTAAACAGAAAAATGTTGAAAGCACTGCTCTAGACACAAATTTAGAGGCAGCAGATGAGATAGCTAGACAAATAAAGATAAGGGATTTATCTGGATTAATAATTATAGACTTTATAGATATGCTTAGTTACGGAAATAGAAGATTAGTTGAAAGAAGATTAAAAGAAAAATGTCGATCAGATAGAGCTCGTATCCAAATAGGGAGAATTAGTAATTTTGGACTATTGGAAATGTCTAGACAAAGGTTGAGGGAGAGCGCAGTTAAATGGGAAGTAAGTTTAACTAATGAGTCTTTCGCTCAAAAATTATTAAAATTAGTAGAAATTAAAGCTGTATTAAACAAAGCAAAATTTGTTGATCTTAAAGTATGTAAAAAAATTTCCGATTTTTTAAAAGAAAACTTTATTGAGGATTTAACATATTTTGAAAAAAAAAATAAATTGAAAATTGACATAATTATTGAAAATACACTTGTAATTCCTGAATATATTATTGATTTTAGAAATAAATCAAAAAAACCATTGGAATTGATTACTTATACAAAAGAACTTAAAAATCTTAAAAATCAAAAAAATGATGAAAACATTATTGAATTAAAAGACAAAAAAAAATTTAAGAAAAAACCTTATCGAAAAAAAAAATTTTTTAAAAAAGTTAAATAATTCCTCTTTTAGGTGAAGAGGCTATTCCCATTAAGTTTTTTTTAATTCTTCCAGAAAGATATGACTGCCTACCAGCTATAACAGCATTTTTAAAAGCTTGGGCCATATGAAATGGTTTTTTTGCATGTGCAATAGCAGAATTAACCAAAACTCCATCACAACCGAGTTCCATTGCAATTGTAGCATCAGATGCTTGACCTAAACCAGCATCAATTATTAAAGGAAGTTTGGTTTGTTTTCTAATAATCTTTATATTTACTTCGTTCTGAATTCCCAAGCCAGATCCAATCGGAGCCGCTAATGGCATTATTGCACATGCTCCTGAATTTTCTAATCTTTTTGCCATTAGTGGATCGTCATTACAATAAACCATTACTTTAAATCCTTCTTTAGTAAGAATTTCTGTTGATTTAAGAGTTTCAATCATTTCTGGTAATAAATTTTTTTTATCTCCCAAAACTTCAAGTTTAACTAATTTCCAACCTCCAATTTCTCTTGCCAATCTAAGAGTTCTCAAAGCTTCATTGGAATTAAAACATCCAGCAGTATTAGGAAGATAAGTAATTTTTTTTGGATTAATATAATCCATTAAAAGAGGTTTTTTTTTATCACTAATATTTACTCTTCTAACTGCAACTGTAACAATATCTGCGCCTGATAATTGAATAGCTTTTGCACATTCAGTCATGGTTTTATACTTTCCTGTGCCAACAATTAGCCTAGAGTTAAATTTTTTTTTTGCTATGATAAAATTATCTTTTTTCAACTTTACCCACCTCCAATAAAATGAACTATCTCTATTTTGTCATTTTTTTTTAAAAAGATTCTATCCATTTTTTTTTATCTACTATTTCATGATTTAATTCAATTGCTACCTTTTTAACGGGAATTTTTAATATTTTAATAAGATTTAATAGCTTAAGATTATCATTTATGAACTTTGATTTACCGTTTATATTAATTTTTATTTTTTTTATTTTTTTCATCGTATATAAAAGCTGAATGAATAATAAAATAATTATTATTAATGGTCCTAATATTAATCTATTAGGCGAAAGAGAACAATCACAATATGGATCAATTACTTTTGATAAATTAAAAGAAATTTGCATAAAAAAATCAAAAGAATTAAAATTAGAACTTGAATTTGTACAATCAAATATCGAGGGAGAGTTAGTTAATATTATTCAAGATTCTAGAGAGAAGTTTGATGGTATAATAATAAATGCTGCAGGTTTCACACATACGTCTGTGGCAATAAGGGATGCTTTAGATATATTCAAAAAACCAATTATTGAAGTACACATATCTAATATCTATAAACGTGAAGAATTTAGAAAAAAATCACTTATAAGTGACATTGTAACTGGTGGTATATTCGGATTAGGCTCTGATGGATATATTTTAGCCATAATTTCAATGCAAAAGTTAATCTCAAAATGAAAATTGATAAAAAAATTATTAAAGAACTAAGTGATTATTTAGATGAATTCAATCTTACTGAGTTGGAATACACAGAAAAAGATACAAAAATCAAAGTTTCAAAAAATAATATTTCAATAAATAGTCGTCCAATAACATCGCCTGGTAATTTAGACGCAAGTACTGAAAATGTTAATTCACAAAAATCAATTAAGTCTGGAATAGAAATAACTTCACCTATTATTGGTACTGCATATCACGCACCAGAACCAGGTGCTAAAAAGTTTGTTGAGGTTGGTAAAAAAATAAAAAAAGGTGATACAATTATGATTGTGGAGGCAATGAAAACAATGAATCATGTACCATCCACATCTGATGGTGTTGTTAAAGAAATAAGTGTTGAAGATGGTAGTCCTGTCGAATTTGGTCAAACATTAATTATTTTAGGATAATGTTTAAAAAGATATTAGTTGCTAACCGCGGGGAAATTGCAGTTAGAATAATCAGAGCTTGTAAAGAATGGGGAATTTCCACTGTGGCAGTTCACTCAGATGTTGATCGAGATAGTATGCATGTAAGGCTTGCTGATGAGAGTGTTTGTATTGGTTCACACCAGCCAGCTAATAGTTATTTAAATATTCCTGCTCTAATGTCAGCGATAGAACTTACTGACTCAGAGGCAGTTCATCCAGGATATGGATTTCTTTCTGAAAATGCAAATTTTGCAAAAGTTTTAGAAGAAAATAATATCAAGTTCATTGGAGCATCCTCAAAACATATAAAAATGATGGGTGATAAGATACAAGCAAAAAAAATTGCAAAAGAAAATGGTTTACCAGTAATTGAGGGATCAGAAGGAGGAATCAAAGATGTATCTGAGGCAAAAAAACTTTGTAAAAAAATTGGTTTTCCAGTTCTTATTAAGGCCTCAGGTGGAGGTGGTGGTAAAGGCATGAAGATAGTTAATAAAGAGGAAGAGTTTGAAAGTTTATTCTCTACTGCCAAATCTGAAGCTCAGAAATACTTTGGAAATGACGAAGTTTATATTGAAAAATTTTTTCAGAATCCGAGACATATCGAAGTGCAAATATTAGCTGGAAAAAACAGAGTTGTACATTTGCATGAGAGAGATTGTTCTGTTCAAAGAAGACATCAGAAACTTATTGAAGAAACTCCAAGTCCAGTTTTAAATGAGAGTATAAGAAAAGATTTATTTGGAAAAACTGTAAATATGGTTGAAAAAATTGGATATGAAGGAGCTGGGACTGTGGAATTTATTTATGAAGATGGAAAGTTTTATTTTTTAGAAATGAATACAAGAGTGCAAGTTGAGCATCCTGTTACTGAAATGGTAACAGGTATAGATATTATTAAAGAGCAAATATGGATTGCTTTCAAAGGTGAAACAGCTTTAAAACAAGAAGATATAAACCCAAGGGGTCATGCGATAGAATGTAGAATAAATGCAGAAGATCCAAGTAAAAATTTTCAACCTTCTCCTGGAACAATTGGAATGTGTCATCAACCATCAGGATTTAGAACAAGAGTAGATGGCGCAATATTTCAGGGTTATAAAGTAACGCCTTATTATGACAGTATGATATGTAAACTAATTTGTCATGGTCGAAATAGAACAGAGGCTATTCAAAGGATGAATAGATCATTAGATGAATTTGTAATTGAAGGTGTTACAACAACTATCTCTTTACATAAAAAACTTTTGAGTCATGAGAAGTTTATCAATTCTGATTTTAATGTAAGCTGGCTAGATAAAGAAAAACTAATTTAAAAGCAACTTACAAGCCATATATCATATACAGGATGGTCAAATGGTGCGATAGAAGGACTTGATGAGAACATCCATCCATTAAAAACGTAAACATCATCTTTATTTTGATTAGTTAAATCCCTCACTTGTATGTAAGCTGTAATTTCTGGGTTATCATCAAACTCAGAGTTTTTACATTTCATACTTTTGATTAAAAGGTCTTTATGCTTTTTCTCTTCACCATTTTTAAGTTTAACAAGAGTATTTTTTGAGCTAATTTTATCCAAAACTTTTATATTTGTATAATTCCCCTCATAAGTTATTTCAGAGTAAGCACAAAACGTGATTATAATAAATAAGAATGAAATTGAAAAAATTTGTAAAAAATTAATTTTTCCAACTTTTATATTTTTTTTTTGCTGCATCTTTATTTTTGTTTGGAAAATAAGCTGAGTCTGTCCCTGTCAAATTTTCTTGATGAGGCTTTTGCCATTCATATTTTTCTAATTGATGTTTTTTTTCAATTTTATTTGGGGTAAAATGCATCCAAGAAAACCATTCGACAGGTATTTTTGATGCATCAACTTCATCATAGTAAATGACCCATCTTTTTCCTTTTTTACTTTCATAATATTTATTTCCAAAAGAGTCTTCACCAATAAATTTTCCAAATAATATTGTTTTAATCCTCGTTCCAAATGTGTCCCGATTCCACCACGTGAAAATTTTTTTAAAAACTGTCAACATAAAAAAAAATAATATTTCAATTCAAAATTGTATAAATTAAATTAGACTAAAATTTGAATTTGTATATAAATTAATTGAATCAATTTTCAAATTAAATTTAATATTGGGGTCAAATGGCAAAATACTTAGTAGAAACTTATTATACATGTACATTTAAAGTTAATCATTACTTAGATGATATCAATGAAAAAGAAATGAAAAATCTAGAAAAGAGAGATGACGGAAAATTTGAGGTATTAGATGTTAAACTTGATAATAGAAAAACCAAAAGTTTAGATCCAAAAAATAATAAAGTTTTCGATAATACTAAAATTAATATCGTCGCAGAAAATAAACAGCAAGAAATCAAAAAAATTGAGAATCTTGTAAAAAATAATAATATAAATTCTGAGAAAAATGGAAAAAGATTTAGTATGCCCGACAGAAGAAAGGGCTATATTCAAAAAGCTACTATAGGCGACCATAAAGTTTACTTACATACCGGCGAGTACGAGGATGGAAAGATAGGAGAAATATTTATAGATACGAGCAAAGAAGGAGAGTTAGTTAAAGCTCTTATGAATAATTTTGCAATAGCAGTATCACTTGGATTACAGTATGGAGTGCCTTTAGATGAATTTATAAGTGCATTTGTTGGTACTAAATTTGAACCATCAGGAAAAGTCCATGGTAATGACAGGATTTTGTCTGCATCATCAATTTTAGATTATATATTTAGAGAGTTAGCTATTTCCTATCAAAATAGGGAAGATTTAGCACATACACCAGCTATTGGGATTTCTGAAAATTCTATCACAGAAGATCAAAACTCTGAGGATCAGAATCAATTACTTAAAATAGTTAAAGATATTACAAGTAAAGGCTTTGTAAGAAATAACTACAAAAAAAATCTCGTAGATTTATCAGATATTAAGATAAGCTTGAAGGGTAAAAAATAATCAACTTTTTTTCTTCAAAGATAAATTCAATTCTTTAAGCTGTTCCTCTTTTACCTCTGATGGTGCATTCATCATTAAATCTTGTGCATTTTGGTTCATTGGAAACATTGTAACTTCTCTGATATTTTTTTCATTTGCTAAAAGCATTACAATTCTATCAATACCAGGGGCTATTCCGCCATGTGGTGGAGCCCCATAACTTAATGCATTAATCATTCCACTAAATTTTTCGTCAACTTGATTTTTATCATAACCTGCAATGTTAAAAAGTTTATACATTAATTCAGGGATATGATTTCTAATTGCTCCAGATGAGAGTTCTATGCCGTTACAAACTATATCATATTGAAAAGCTTTAATCTTTAATGGTTCATTAAAATTTATTTTTTCAATATCTCCTTGTGGCATTGAAAAAGGGTTGTGACTAAATTTAATTTTTTTAGTTTGTTCATCTAATTCATACATTGGATAATCAACAATCCAACAAAATGCGAATTGATTATCATTAATTAATTTTAAATCTCTAGCTATTTTAT
>VMHT01041349.1_pt1 | contig 12966 bp, 3 predicted proteins | sample 4693611 | NCBI WGS metagenome assembly VMHT01 (sample SAMN12280063, study PRJNA550983) | marine metagenome | isolation source: seawater sampled from same location over 5 years 0.02-0.2 micron viral filtrate | place: USA: collected off the coast of southern California halfway between the port... ... | reverse complement strand
GCTACTGTATTAACATTTGTTATAGCTCCACCTACAGTATTGACGTTTGCTATAGATCCACCAACATTGTTAACATTAGCTATTGCCCCTGCTACAGTATTGACTTTTGTTTGGTTTGCATCTGTTAGTTTTAAAAGTACCCATGCAGTATTACCAAGGTCATAAACTTTAGTTACGTTATCAGTAGTATTAAAATATAATGCTCCATCTATAAGTGCATTACCATCATTATCAAGAGTAGGATCAGAAGATTTTGCACCTAGATATCTATCATCAAAAGTATCTAGTGCTGTTTCCGCTGCGGTCTTGGCAGTTTCTGCTGCTGTTTGTGCAGTCTCTGCTGCGGTCTTAGCAGTTGTTGCTTCAGATGCTTTTGTAGTTGCTGTAGTTGCAGAGCTTGCTGCTGATGTTGCGCTACTTGCTGCTGCGGTTTGACTTGATGCTGCTGCTGTAGCAGAACTGGCTGCTGCCGTAGCTGATGATGCTGCGTTAGTTGATGATGTTGTTGCTGTCGCTGCGTCTACAATAAGATCCCAGTTAGCAGAGTTAGTATTAGTTGTTAATGGTTGTGATCCAGAAGATGTATGTGCTGTATTACAAAAGAAAATATTATTAGTAGAAGTATCTTTTACTAAATCTCTTACAACATAATCACGACTTGCTGTCCAGTTTCCTCTGTATGTACCTAGTTCTTGTACTACATTAAATTCACCTAAATTATCAAAACCTAAAACTTTATTTGCACGATTGGCAGCATTTTCTGTAATTTCTAAACTACCAATAGTATTGGTTAATGAAAATCTTATAGACCTATCTAGTTCTGTTTGTTGTTGCTGATGTAAAATTGCTGATTTATCTAGCGCATCATTTATAACTTCTGGGAAAAACCCACCTTGGTTAGTAAGATCTGTTCCTTGTAAAGATTGAACAGCAGATGTAATAACAATACTAAAACCACTAGCTAAATTTAAATTATTACCACCTGATTTTAAAGTTATACTTCCACCGGGATTGCTGTTTTGGTCTGCGTTTAAGGTAACAATGTAATCATTATTTAATCCTAAAGTTAATGTGGTTTCTATACTTGTACTTGCTTCTAATTTTTTTACAACAATATCTGCATCAGTAAAAACTTTAAAGGCAAAAGGATATGTATGAGTATTCCCATTCCCAACTAACGAATTCGTCTTTCTTGTAGTCGAATTTATTGTCATTAACTAGACTATTTCACTATCTTATTAAGGTTACAACTGATTCTTTGTATTACGGTCACACCTTTATTATTTACCAACACCTGCTTTACCTGTTACTGCACCTCTTATAAAGTCAAGTGGGCCTTTAGGTTCGACCTTACCACGTTGTACATCTCTTAAATAACCTAATGTTCTACCTAATGGTGTAACTGGTATGCCAGATGCTTGTGTAATCATTGTAGATACATCTCTTATTTGTTTGCCTGACAATTCTCCATCTGTAAAAATAGTTTCTAAAAGTGAGGGTACAGCAGTTATAGAATCTTGTAATGCTTCTATACCGGGGCTAGATACTATGTCATCATCCCAAGGAATGTCGTTAAATTGATTTATAGGAATTAAAACAATTTGCCCTGCAATAGGAACAAGACCTGCTGTGTAATTAACAATGTCTCCTAATGCTGCAACACCCATATCATCAAAAATATATCCATCATCTTCTTTATCTTCTATTCTGCCACCTAAACCTCGCATAATAAGACCTGCCACAACTGCTGGCATAACAACGGTGTAAAGATACATATAAACTAATTGTTCTGTTTTCGCTCCTTTATTTTTAAAACCTAATTCGTCTTTAACAATTTTTTGATAATTAGTAAAACTTAGATTAGCAATCATATTAAAATAACCAGTAAATTGAGTTAATGATTGCACTATTGGATTCATATTTTGAAATGCTGCTCTATCTTCTGGTAACAAACTATCTTGTGTTAAACGTACATTTGCATCGGCTTGTTTAATTGCTTCAGCCATAACTTCTTTATCACTCATATTAGTTGGCATTGCTTCATGTACTTGGTTGTACGTTCCCATCCAAACAATTGCGTCTGTAATTCCTTGAAAAGTTTGTTGTAAAAAATATGCATGAGATCTTCCCCAATTTTGCATTTTTTGAAAATTATTTGGATTGACAATTAATTCATTTAATCTTCCTTGTATGTCAAATATTAAATTAACTTGCCTGTCTGCCATAAATGGTGATGCTTCAGCAATACGTTGCATTGTTCCTTCTCTATCTTTCATGTAATCAATTATGCCTTCTGTTAAATGTCTAGGTTTTACTTTTAATAAGGCAGGGAACAAACCAGTAAGTTGTTGGAAAGCGTTTGGTAAATTTCCAAACATAATACCCATTCCTGTTCTACGTTTATTTGTAGATATAATTGCGTCTAATTGTGGGCCAAAATCAGAAGGTGCGTAAGTTTTTTGACTAGCTGCTGCTTTTAACCAAGGCATTATCATTTCTTTCATAACAGTAGGATCTATGACGTTTAATTTTTTGTTAAATTCTTTGTTGTTTAAGATTTTTAAAGTGTCTTGTAATACAGGTTGAATATAGGCAAAACGTAACGTGTCATCAATATGTTTTGTCATATAACCTAAATGCAATGACAATGGTTGTGCAAATTTTTCATTACGTTCTTTTGTCATACCATTTTCAACTTTTGGTAATGAATTTTTAAATTGCATTTTTAAAGTATTTATTTCTTCTTTTATATCTACTTCTGTCATATTTGGATCGCCTTTAGCAGGTACATATCCTCCTCTATATTCACCAAATCTATTTATTATTGGTGTTGCTTTAACTTCTTTAAAATAATATCCTTCTGTATCTTTGTGTGCTTTTTGCAAAAGTGGTTTCATTTTTTCATTTAAATCCCAAACTGCTTGTAAGAAATCATAATCTTGTTTAGTTAAATGACCTTCATCAATCATACGTTTTACAAAAGCATCCCAATTAGTTGTGTTTAATGATCCATCTTCGTTAAGACTGCCCCATTTTCTTCCTAATAATAATTTTTTTAAATTACTAGGGTTACCTGTGTGTAACATAGCTCCTAGCAATTCTACTTTACCTCTACCATTACTTTCTGATCCAAATTTATATGCTCTAGAATCTTCAGAAACCATTGCAAATTCATTTGCTGTTATTTCTGCTTCACCAAAATCAACAGAAGCAATTAAATCTGAATATTCTTTTGTAAATATTGTTTGTTGTACTCTATATTCATCTAACGCAGATCTCATTGGAAACCATAAAGTATTATAAAAATCTCCTAATTTACCACCTTTAAGTTCTAATACTGCTGAAAGAAAACCTTGATTTAATCCTTGTCCACCATCCATCATGTCTACCCAACTTTCCATCCGTCTTAATTTTGCAAAGAAACTTAAAAAGAATTTATTTCTTAAATATGATTTTGGTACGGCTTGTGTAGTTCCAATTGGAGTTTGTGCTAAATTACTTAATCTTTGACTTCTTGCTATCATTGCATCCATTCGAGTATTTAAGGTATCAATGACAGGCTGTAAATCTATTAACTGACCTGCAAGTTTTATTTGATTTTGACGCAAAGATTGATGCCATAGTGATTGTGTTAAATCGTATAAATTTTCAAATTCTTCATATGTCAAGTCTGTTATATCTGTTTGATCTTGAGTTGCTTGTGTGTCTTCAATCATAGGCTGCAATTCTTCATACAAATGTTCATCGTATTCTTTCATTTTTGCTACATAAACATTTGGATTTTCAACCAATGGGCCAATACCATACGAAGATAAAATAGCTCTACCTGCATTAACTAAATCTGAATTTCTTTTAAGTTTTTTTATTTTATTATCACTTTGAAAAAACTTTTTATGAAACGATTCTGAAATTTTATATTGTTTTTGAATTTGAATAGCTTCTTTTGCTAATTGGTTATTTAGAAGTTGTGAACGTTTTGCTTGTACTGCATCTCTTATAGAATTTTCATCTTTTCTTTTCATTGCTGCTTCTGCTTCTTTTAATGCGTTAGCTTCTGCTCTAGTAAAAACTGAGGGTCTAATTTCAGATAATTTCATGTCTGCTAAAATATCTTTTGCAACTTGTCTTGCAGCAGCAACTTGATATCGCACTGGCTGCATAGCTTTTGTTAAAAATCCTAGTTCAACTGATATAAATCTAGCTCTTGCTTCGTTATGTATTGCTTCTTGTACTTGTAATTCTAATTGTCTTTCATCAACCAATCCACTATGTTCTTCTAACATACGTTGCTCTGCACGTTGTGTAACTACTTCCTTAATAGGTTTTATTTGCAATAAAGCATTTAACATTGCTTCTCCTGATTCAAAACCAAACATATCTGCAACAACTTTTGCATCTAATCCATTTTTAGCAACCATGCCATATTTACCTGTACCTAATAATTTTATGTCTGCTGCTGCTGCTGCTTCGTCATAAAATGGTATTAAATTTTTAATGCTATTTATAGATAATTTGTGATTACCTTCAACTTTTATTGTTTCACCTTTATCGTTAATAGTTTCACCACGTTTTAAGAAAGATTGGGTTTTATAAATTGGTTGTTGTTCTACCTTTTTTAATTCTTCTTCTTCTATTTTTTTACGAAGTTTAAGAATTTTTTTATCGAAAGCATTTTTAACTTTTTCTCTTTTGTTATTTAACCAACGTACTTGTCTCATACTTTGTTGTGTCATTATTTCTATTGATTTATTTTCTGCTTCTTGTAACGCTGTTGTATAAACTAACCATTCTGCATCATTCATACCGCTTTGTTCTTGTGTCTGAAACATACCTTTCATGTCATATATTTCATTTGCTTGTACTATGTCTTCGTCAACAGCCAACATTCTGTCCATTACGTTTCTTATTTCATCAGTAAGCATAGGCAAATCTTTTCCAGTTTCTCTTTTGTATGCCTGATTAACTTTAGTTATTACATCTTGATAAACTCTTTTAATATACCTACTAAATTTTCTAAACATCTCTTGTAATCCTATGCTTGGAGCTTTACCTTCAAACAAATAAATTTCAAAGTTATATGCAAACGTTTCGTGATATTCTCTTTTTTTGTTTATATCGAAAGATTTCCATGTTTCTAAATCTTTAACACCCCAAAAATTTAATAAAATATTAAAATCGTTAGTTAATTCTGTTGGTGCATTATCTCCTGTAACTATATTTTCTAAAACAGTCAGCATATAATGGGCCGATTCATGTGCAAATGTAGAAAAATCTGCTTGCTTAGAAAATAAAGCTGTTAAAGTTGTTGGTTGAAAACGACCTCTTGCACCGTCAGAATCTTGTTGTTGTGCAAATTCTCCTACTTTTACTTGAATAGACCCTCTAGGCTTTCCAACGTTGAGTCTGAAATCTCTTCGTCCGTTTGGGAATTCATCATCGAGACTAAGTCGAGAAGGGTCGACCCGGATTGCAACTGCGGTGTCACCATAGCCAGTATCTGCGATAGCTCTGGTGGTAACGTAGACATCAGGTTCTCCAGCACTTCTGAGTTCACCTGTGCTTTGGATACTGCTTGCTGCTCTTCTGTTGGTGTGATGGTAGACGGTGACAGTTCCATCTGGGTTGAGAGGGAGTCCTGTGGCTTCGTCAATGTTGCCTTGTTGTTGGAAAGTTCCATCATTTGCTCCAACCGTTCTTCTTCCTCCATCATTAAGTTGTGTTCCTGTTGATTGCTTAGTGGACTGTAACTCATCATTTACCTCCTGTATTGCAATTTGTATGTCTTCGTTTGATACACCCATTCTAGCAGCAAATTCAACAGCAGCATTGGCATAATCAGGTGCTTCGTTGTCTTCGTAATTTGTTTCTACTATTGTTTCTTTTAATTTTGCAGAATCATATAGTTTTTTTTCTGGATACCAAACAAGTGCTTGCAAGTCAGCCATTGTTAAAGTTGGGTAATCTTGTTGCAAAACTTCTAAAACTTGTGCAAAAACTTTATTTATATTTCTTCTTTCTGGTGCGCCACTTGGCGACTCTTTTTGACCATCATTATCTTTAGCTAATAAATTACCTCTTTTACGCAAATAATCACCAAGAGAAACTGTTGCATCATTACTTTTTGGCTTGCCACCAATTTCTATATAAATTTCTTTATGTTTTGGGTTTTCTGCAAATGTCGCTATTTCAGCCATACGATCACGATTTTCTTCTGTAGTAGATGCTTTTTCAATATCAATAGCTAATTGATCAAGATCACCTATTGTAAGTTTTCTTCCAATAATTATTTCAAATGCTTTTTTTTGTTCTTTAGTTAATGATTTAATTATTTGTTTTATCTGTTCTCTTTTAATTTTTGCTTGTTTTTGTTTATTTAAAACTAACGTACCTGTCATACGACCCCATGTACGCATAGCCCATCTGTCGAGTGTTAACTGATCATAATTGCCATTTAAATTTGCAAAAAATCCATTACCGATTTTTGGCCCCATTATTGCTGCACCATAAACTTGTTCTTGTAATCCATAACCACCACCAACTTTTATTTGCCTTCCATTTTTATATTTACCTACAAAATTTTGCACTTCTTCTACTGTATGCATAGTTCTCATAAATTCTTCTAATTCTGCAAAAGGTTTTTCATCAAATAATTTATTTAATATTTTAAAAGATTTTTCCATTGCTGCTCTTGCAGTACCACCTGTTTTTTCGCCTTGTGCATTTAACATTTTTTCTGGCAATCTTCCTTTACCCTCACCTAATTCTTCTTCTGATTGCAAAAATTTATTATATACATCTGCTGCATATTCATAATTTTTATCTACTTTTATGCCGTTGGATGTAGCTGCTAATGCCCACTTAAATACAAATTCGTGTCTTTTGTTAGTAGCAACTTTAGGATATATTTTAGAAAGTATTCTTATCGCTTTAGATACTTTTTCGTCATACCAACCAACAGCATTTGCATTTTCTGTTAAAGCAAATCGTGCATCTTCTAATAAAGTTTTTACAAGATATTTTTCTGTTTCTATACTAAAATCTGATAAATCAACTCTTGCTCTTTTAGCAGCATCTTTAATACGAGCTTGTATTTCTAATTTAAAATCTCGGTTAGTTGCAAAAGGTTTACTAATCGCAAAATTAAAATTTTCTACAATTCTTGCTAATTGAAATACTTCTTCAGAAACTCGGTTACCTTGTTTTTGTTTTGATTTTTGTTCAAAAGATTCAAGTGCTTGTTGATCATATAAATCATTTATTTCATTAGACCAATTACCACTATTATCTACAGATTTTACAGCATTTGCATCAAAAACAGCCACCTCAATTATTTCGTCAGAATCGTTGACTAAAATTACACCGTCATGCCCTTCACTAATTAATTTGTCTTTATAAGCATCTGCTGCTGATCTACCTCCATCTTTATTTTGTGACTTAACATCACTATTAACATTTACTATTTTAGGATTTTCTAAACGTACATATAATTCTAATATTTTTTTATCTTCTGTATTTTTTTTAAATCTACTTTTTTTTATATTTGCATAATTTTGTGCTAAAAATTTTCTAACAGAAAGATATATACCTGTACCTAAATATCCTGTATCTAATCTGTTTGGATGTTCAAAATCAAATTGCCTTATATTATCTGTTGTTCCGTGATACAAAACCATTGGTGTACCATCTTTATTAACCATTTTTGATTTACGAAACCAATTTTTAAATAAAGGTGATTCTGTTTTAATTGTTCCGTCTTGATTAAAATATTGTTGACCAAAATTTTTATTCTGTGTATCTAGCTGAATATTAAAAAAATGATCGTTTATAAATTGTAGAGGTGACTGATTTGTATATTGAGAATATGTATTTGCAAAATTAGCTGTCAATTGTGATAAAAAACGTGCTTGACTAGGTTTGTAAAGATTTAATGCTTTTAATTGTTCAGTAATTTGTGTTTGTATTTGTTTTGTTTCTTTTTGATTGCGTAATAAATTATTTTTTTGTGTAGACACTAAGTCTCTCATTGTTTTTAAAATTTCTGGTTGATCTTTAAAAAACTGAACACTTTCTGTTTGACTCATTTGGTCATCGCCAAATTTTATATGTGGTTTTAATGATTCATCAAATTTTGTACCAGAAATATTTGCTAAATAATCACTAGTTTTTATCTTTATAGTTTTACCTGATAGACCTTGTTTTTCTGCATTTTTTAATTGGTTAGCAAGATCAGGAGAAAATAAATCTAATTGTTGTTCTGTAATAGCATTGTTATCTAATTGCTGTTTAAATTCTTGTGCATTTATGTGTATAGTGTCTGCACCGTTTTGTGCAGCTAATTGTTGTACCCAATTTTGCCATGCAGTTTTATTTCTTTTTTTTGTTACATCATTTTTAGATATTTCACTTAATTTTGCAAGTATTGCTGTATCTTTTTTTGATCTAGTTGCTGCCGTGTAATCAGTAACATACCCACCAACAGAAGGTAATAGACCAAATAAAACCATACTTCTAAAAGTTTGATCTAATGTATTAAATATTCTGTCACCAATTTCTGTTGCACTAATTGTATCTATAGGCTCATCAACAAATTCTGCAAATAAATTTATACCTGCAATTGCATTTAATTCTTGTAAAAATTCTGTACCAATTTCTACTCCCATGTTTGATATATATTGTGTACCAAATCTTTGTGCTGCTGCACTTTTTGTAAGTTTTCTTCCACCATTATTTAAAACGTTTTTAATAAATTGTCTATTAATTGCTTTATCTAATCCAGATTTTTTAAGTAAAGGACTTGAAAGTGGTGATAATAATTTTAACAATCCCGGAGTATTTTGTTTTACAACACGAGAAAAATATTCTATTCCTACTCTTTCTAAAGCAGCGTTAGCAATACCAGTGCCTGTAGCGACTATTTGTGCGTTTTGTACATTAAAACCTGCATTTCTTGCATCTAAATATTGATGACCTGACTCTATTTGCGCCATGTCTAAAGTCATTTTATTTGCATATGCATTTAAACCAGTAAACAAACCTACAATATTTCCAACTTTTGCACCTATTGCTTCGCCACCAAACATTATTGGGCCATCAGGAATTACAAATCCTATAGCTGTACCTGCAAGAACTTTTGCTCTATGAGTTGCTATACCTGCTGTTACTGCTTCTATTTGTCCACCACGCAACAATCCGGGTATATATGCAAAACCTTCAACAAAACCAATACCATTATTGTCATATTCTATAAGTCTTTCTTGCATTTCTCTAAGAGATTGCACATCTTCTAAATCTTTTTCTGTAGGTACATAACCTTCTTCAAACCCTTTTTCCAGACTTATAAATGGCACACCGTTACTTTGCAAGCGAAATCCTATATCACCCATTTCTCTCGCAATAGTTCCTCTTGCATCACCCTCGTAATAATTTTGTCCTAATTTTTTAAAACCGGGAAATAAAGATTCAGTTTTTTGCAATCTAGGAATATTGTCATAAGCTATTGCTGCAAAATTAGGATCACGCAATTGTTTAGCTAATAATGGATTTACCATTGCTAAATTTTGTGCGTTAAGATTTTGTATTTGTTGTTGTTTTTTTCTTTCTTCAAGTATTTCTAATACATCATCACTATCTAATGCCATGTCTGGCGGTATATTTAATTCTTGAGCTAATATCTGTGCTTTGCCTGTTCTGTCTGGATCTTTTTGTTGTGCAAGACTAAGTACTTGTTTTAAAACTTGTTCTTTTTGTTTGTCTTGTATTTTAAAATATGTGTCAAATGGATTGTCATCCAGTTCATTATTTTGACTAGATTCATAATTATTTAAAAAATCATCGTTAACAACATTATCAAATGGATTAGATGAACTCATGTTATTCCTCCATAGTTAATAATTTATAATTTTCAGTTGCTCTTATGTATTTATTTGCTTCTTTTAAAGTTTCTGGCCTACCCATGTTTTGCCATAATTGTGCAATTTGTTGTTGTGACATAGGTGATTTACGTCTATACAACGCAGCCATTATTGAAATATTTATTTCTGGCGGGATGTCTGAATTAAATATACGATCATCGACAACATTTCCATCTGCACGTTTTACTTTTACAAGTACAGATGTTTTATCAAGTTTATCATCACCTTCTTTTTCAATAACAGTTGCAAAAGTGACATCTTGTTTATATTTTTTACCTACGTTTACTTTGTCTAATAAAACATTCATTAATAATTTTTCTTTTTCCGTTCTTGATAATTTTCTATTTTCTATTCTTTGTGCATAATCTATTCTATCTTCCCATGAATTAAACAATGCGTTATATTCTGCTGCTTCATCACCTTTTAATTTTTCTTTTGGAAAAGCTAATTTACTGAAACCATGTTTATTTAATACATCTTTAAAAGTTTTAACATCACCTGTTGCTTCTAAAATTTTGTTTTTACCTTTTAATTCTTGTTGATAACGTTTTAATTCTATATATTGTCCTTTCGATAGTAAATGGCTATATGAATCAATATTATCTCTAATTTCTATAGGATTATCTTTTAAAACAGCGACAGTTGCTTCGTCTGAATTTACTGGTTGTCCTTTTTTTAATAATTCTTGATCTTCTTTTTTAAAATTATTAATGTCTATACCATTAGTTGTTAAATTTTTCCATCCTCCCTGTTCAGCAAATGCTATTTGTTTTGCATCATTTAATGCTTGATTATATATTCCTTTTGTTGTGTTTTTAATTTTATTATATTTAATTTCTAAATCTTCAATTGCAAATTTTAATTTATCAGGATCTTTAATAGTATCTTTTAATTCTTGTTTTAATTCTTCTATTGGACGTAAATTAGTAACAGGGTCTATATTAAGTTCTTTGTCAGTAAATTTGTAATTATAATCAATACCTTGTTTTATAACTTCTAGATCATTAGCAACTGTAATTGCATATTTACCATCACCAAACCGTCCATAAATTTTGTTTGCTTCTTCAACAATTAATTTATTGTAATTATCTATAATTTTTTTGTTTATAGCTTCAGCATATTTAGGATTCTCTTTGTAAGCTCTTTGGTCAATAGGATATAAAGATTTAGCTTTTGTATATAACGAGTCTGCTTTTTTTACACCAAGTCTTTGTATTGCAAATAAATGGGTTGGTTGGTGTTCTGGTATTAATCTTGTAGTAGTTTCTGGATCATAAAATTTTGATTGGTTTTTAATTTTTTCTAATAGTTCTATGTTTTCAGTCTGCAAATTACCTGTAGTATCTATTAGTTGATCGTTGCTGTTAAATCCATCGTCAACTGATCCTCCATTGTTATTGTCTATATTATTATTACTATCTAAAGTAGATAATTTATTTATATGGCTTAAAAATTGACCATCGTTTTGATTCGTATTGTTATTTATAATATTAGTTGCTATTTTTTCTGCTAAAAAATTATTATGTTTTCCATCTGTTAATGCTTTTATTTTTTGTATTTCTTTTTGATTTATCATTGGATTCAATGATTCTCTAAATGCTTTTGATTCTGCAAAATTTTTATCATCGTCAAATTTTTTTATGACGTCTTTAAATATATCCATATTGTATTCATTAAGTTCTTTTATATATTGTGAACTTATTGGCCCATTTTCTGGATCTAAATTCCAACCTTTTTGCAATGCTTTTTCGTTTATTCTTTGTATACCTGCTATGTAATTTAATTTAAAAGCACCTTCTGGATCTTGCCAAGTTGTATAGCTTTGTTTAGTAGCTTTTTTATGATTAGCAATAGCTGCGGTAGTTTCAGCTTCTAAATAATTACGTTGTTGTTTTATAGAATGCTTTGTCATTTCGCTTGTCGCTGACTTAATTTTGACCGATGCCATATTTTCGTACAAGAACTTTATCTGGCTATTACTTGCTTTTTCTCCAATCTCTGCAAATTTTGAATTTATATTGTTAATTGCTGTGTCATAAACAGTTACACCGCTATCTTTATCTACTGTTGCTACTGCATTAACACCTTGTGTCATAACATAATTATTTTTTTCTTTTTCAATTTCTTCATCTACTTCATTAGAAAGTTTTAATGCTTCAGCATCGTTATATTCTTCTTGTAATTTAATAGCAATATTTGCCACGTTTCGTTGTGCCTTGCTAAACCTTTGAATGTCATCTGTAACAGTATCTTGTACAGGTTGGATGCTGCCACCAGTAAACTGTGGTGCTGACCCAACTTCTAATCCTACTTGTGGTGTTTGTTGTAAAGGTACTCTTGCCATAATTATCCTTTCCAAAATTCTGAAGGTAGACCAGAAACAATAGAACTAGCACCTGTTAAGAAAGTACTACTCATATTCATAAATGGGCTAATAGTAGAAGCAGTAGAAAACAAATTATCAGCAGACATACCTAACATATCTCCTCTTATACCCATGTTAACTGCTTGCGCTCGTTTAGTATTCATTGCTTTAACCTTATTAGTATTCATCGTCAACCTGTCTATTTCTTTTAATAATTCAGCACTAGCAAAAACATTTGCAGTACTACCAACACCCATTTGTATACCCCTTGCAGCAAACGATGCTTTTGTGCTTGATATATCTCGACCTGCTTTCATAGTTCTTATTGCAATCTGTTTGTTATATGCCCTTCCAATATGCTGCGCTTGGCTTTCTAACATACGTTTATTAAGCTGCGCCATATCACGCTGATGCTCATAATTTAACGCTGCACTTTTTGCTCTGTATCTTTCTGTATTAGCTTTTGAATAATCACCAATTAATCCAGTTACAAGACTACTAACACCAAAACCTATACCTAATTTATCGCCTAACCCTAAAGCTCCAAAATCTAACCCCATTGTTGTACTAACCTCAACGCTGCCTTATTTTTTAGTATATATACATAATATCTGTTTACGGTCACACTATCCACCAATAGAAACTTCTAAAGTTAAACCGACAACAGTTAATGGTAATGGGTCAGTTTGT